>JGI2171J19970_10000003_pt1 | contig 136529 bp, 118 predicted proteins | sample DeeMarSWOR324_28_FD_19970 | JGI IMG/M metagenome (IMG submission 19970) | reverse complement strand
CGGTCAACGCCGTCTTACCATGATCCACATGACCAATCGTCCCAATGTTAACATGCGGCTTGGTCCGCTCAAACTTTTGCTTCGCCATATCAAGCCTCCTTAATATGCATTATTTTTCTACAAACATTAATTATAGTTATAAAATGCAATAAGTCAATAGAGAAGGAGCCAAAACCCAACTTGGGCAGAAAGCCATACTGGGCTTGGCTTTGTCGTAAGAGGCAGCCTGCGAATTTCTACTCACCAGCTGAATTATGATTAATTATATACAAGATTAGTGTTTTGTCAATACTTAAATGGCACGCATATTGCGTGGACCGACCGGTCAGTCCCGCCGCTATTTTCTCTTTCTTATCTCAACGTTGCCGTGTTTATTCTCTATTGTAACCTTTCCACGCGGTTTGTTTATCGTGCCCCTTAAATAGTTGCTGTCTTCTTCTTTTCCTTTTAGGTCGAACTCACAAGTGATCGTTCCACTCCTGCACTCAATTTCCAACTCGGCTTCGACTTTCTCATCGAGTTTCAGAGTCACATCGCCGCTTTTTGATCGTATTACAATTTTGTCGACAGTGTTGTAGTCCAGGTCTATGTTTCCGGAGACAATCTCGCCGTGTAAAGAACCTGAGAGTCCCTTACCCGTGATATCGCCGGATACAGATTCGATTACCAGATCGCCCTCTATTTCCGAAAGATCGACGTTACCCGAGATTCCCGCGATCGATAGATCGGTCTTTTTGGGCGCATTGATTTTCACATTGCCACTCAGAGCCTTGATGACGATGGTGTCTTCGAGTTCCCTGACTTTGGCAAAACCATCTTTCTGAATATCAATTCCGCTTGCTTCAGTGCCTGATATTTCTAGATTACCGCTAATCCCCTTGAATCTGATCTTCTTTTTGTCCACGAACTGGTGGGATTCCTGTGCTGAATCGGCAAATGCGTTACCGAGTGCTGCCTTTATTATCTTAGGTATGCCTTCGAGTGAACTCCATATTCTAGGGCCAGTATTTCTTTCTCGTTCACTCGATAGAGAAATAGCCTCGAGTAATCTGGCGGCCTCGTCGGGTGTGATTTTCCCCTCGGCGACCATGTTTAGTATTTTTTTCTTTTCATCAGACATAATTGCTCCTCTCAAAAGATCGGTTGACGGTTGCGCTGCCCGAAATAAAAGATCGGTTGGCGATTGGGGTTGTGATGCCCGAACCTAAAAGATGGGTGGCGGTTACGGTTGCGACGCTAGTATCGTTGAGCGTTAGTCGGCCAAGGTTTTTTGACGAATGACGTAGCCCGCAGACTATGCAAGCGTCGCTGCTGTTGGCCGTAGAACGTTGCCCATGTCTTGTTGCAAGTTGTATGACCTGAAGTGTAGGACAATTGTACACGTTGTTCATTGTAATGCTATGAAGGACGATTCGTAAAATGCTCATCGAGTCCGAGATAGCGGGGCAGACCGACTGGATACAACTGACGATAGATGTCTCCTTCGTCGATCTCTATATCGCCCTCGGCAATTTCATTGAGTATTTTTTCGACCATAGTCAACATGGTTCCTCCTTGTAAAAGACCGGTGAACGGTTAGGGTTGCAAAGCTCGCAACAAAAGCCTATTAGCGTTGGCCGGTTTTCGTTCATCGACAAAACCATTTCACGAAACCGTAGTGCTTTTCGAAACCGAACAACGATCTTCATCGTTTCTTTCTCTGTCTAAGTATAGCTACGGCTTCGTCCACTGAGATCTTACCCTGGGCAAGGGCTTCGAGCGGGTCATGTTCTTCTTCGGCGGCGATCGGTGAAAGATTCAGGTTTTTCAAAAGGCTATCGATTTTTGCCTTGATTGTCGGGTAGGAGACACCCAGTACCTTTTCCATGTCAGTTATGCGCCCTTGAGCGCGTAGGAAAACGAGCAGAAACTCGTGGTCTTGTTCGGGTAAGCTGCAAAAGTCACAGGATTCAAAGTCTTTTCTGATTCTGAGATCGCACTTGGGGCATTTCAGTTCACTCATGACCATTCTCTCATTACATGATGGGCAATTAAATAATTTAACTTTCATGGTATATTATAATCAAAAATATTAATTTGTCAAGGGGTGAAATTGATTAAATTTAATTCAGATGATTGTAGAAATAAAATATCTGGATTACAGATATAAAAGTAACTTTATTTCGTGGTTTTATCCGTTATGGTATATGAGATGTCGGCTCCCCACAGATTTATTTCACAATTCTTGTGGTTTGAGGAAGTGTAAGCTTCCGCGCCACACTGTCATACAGTGGGAGTTGTTGTGCCGGTGATGTTTATTTGTAGTTTATGTTTTGGAATTTGGTGCTTAGGATTTGTTTCGTATTTATTATGTTTCTTTGTAGGATATTGTAACGTGTAGTTTGTAATTTGGAATTGAAGTACTAAGGATATACCTTCTCCAACATCCTGGGGAAGGCAATGGTTTCTCGGACATGGTTTATGCCGCAAATCCAGGCAATAGTGCGTTCAATACCCAAACCGAAGCCGCTGTGCGGGCAGGTACCATATTTTCTCAAATCAAGATACCACTGATAGGCATCTTCAGGCAGTTTTCTTTCTTTGATTCTCTTCAACAATGTATCATAGTCATCTTCGCGCTGACCGCCGCCCATCAATTCACCAATGCCTTCCGGTCCGATCATGTCGACGCTCAATGATAACGAGTCATCTCCGGGATCGCGTTTCATGTAGAAGGCTTTAACTCCAGCTGGGAAATGGTGCACGAAAACAGGTTTTTCATGGCTTTCGGAAATTACGGTCTCATGCGGTGCACCAAAGTCATCACCATATTTGAAATCTTTGCATTTCTCTTGGATAATCGTGACTGCCTCTTTATAGGTAATGCGGGGAAACGGTTTTTTGACCTTTTTCAGCTTCGTGATATCCCGTTCGAGAGTTTCGAGTTCGGTCATTTTCTTGTTGAGTATTTGTTCGACAATGAACACGGTCATGTCTTCGGCTAGGTCCATGACGCCGTCGAGGTCAAGAAAGGCAACTTCAGGTTCCAGCATCCAGAACTCGGTGAGATGGCGTCTGGTCTTTGATTTTTCAGCCCGAAAGGTCGGGCCAAAGCAATAGACTTTTCCAAGTGCTCCGATAGTTGCTTCGTTATAGAGTTGCCCGCTCTGGGCTAGATATACCTTATCTCCATAGTAATCTACTGGAAACAGGGTTGTTGTGCCTTCAACTGATGCCGGTGTGAGGATGGGGGTATCGGTGTTGATGAATCCGCGGTTATCAAAGAAATCACGGCAGGCTTTGATTAGTTCGTGACGTATGCGCAATATCGCATTCTGCTTTTTGGAGCGCAGCCACAAGTGTCTGAGTGGTAGCAGATACTCGATTGAGTGTTCTTTTGGAGTTATGGGATAGTCCTGCGCGAGTTGCAGTACTTCTATATCCGTGGCGACGATCTCGTAACCGCCGGGTGCTCTTTCATCTTTTCTGACGGTACCCCTCAGGATGATAGATGATTCTTGACTGATTCTGTCGGCTGCATCGAATGTTTTGTCATCGTTATCGCCTTTGGCGACAACTGATTGCACGATACCCGTGCCGTCTCGTATCAATACGAACCGGACCTTCCCGCTGGAGCGCTTGTTGTACAACCAACCCTTCACGGTGATTTCTTCACCTTCATGTTTGCCGATATCCTCGATGTAGACATGCATGGCTTATGATATACACATATCAAGGGAAGTCAAGTATTGTGGGTTGACACCCTATGGTTTATATATATAATTAAAAGCTATAATTAGAATACGTTTGATATAAGGAGGCAGATGCCAACGATTAATCAATTAATTAGAAAGGGAAGAAGAAAGGTGGTGTCGAAAAGCAAGGCACCGGCTTTGCAGCGGAACCCACAGCGCCGCGGTGTGTGTACGCGCGTTTATACAACGACGCCGAAGAAGCCTAATTCTGCTTTGCGCAAAGTGTGTAAGGTGAGATTGACTAATGGTTACGAGGTTACTTCGTATATACCTGGTGAGGGGCACAACTTGCAGGAGCATTCAATTGTCCTCGTGCGCGGTGGTAGAGTCAAGGATTTGCCGGGTGTGCGTTATCATGTGGTACGTGGGAAATATGATACGGCGGGTGTCGAAGGAAGGAAGAAGAGCCGTTCACTTTACGGTGTGAAGAGACCCAAAGAAACGCCGGCGACGTCTTAGGGAGGTACTGTGGGAAGAAGAAGAAGAGCTCAAATAAGAAAGGTTCAAGCGGATCCGAAATTTAGTAGTATAATCGTTAGTAAGTTTGTTAACAACTTGATGTGGGATGGTAAGAAGAGTGTTGCTCAGAAAATCTTCTACGGTGCTTTGGCACGTATCGAAAAGCTCACCAAAGAGGACGGGCTCGCGGTTTTTGAAAAAGCATTGAACAATGTCAAACCAGTGCTTGAGGTTAGGCCACGCCGTGTTGGCGGAGCGACCTATCAGATTCCCATGGAAGTGCGTCCGGCAAGAAAAGAGAGCCTCGCAATAAAGTGGCTGATAAGAGTAGCTCGTGCTAGGTCCGAGTACCGCATGGAGGATAGACTTGCCCAGGAGATCATTGCGGCGAGCCGTAACGAGGGTGGCGCAATAAAGAAGAAAGAAGAAGTACACCGGATGGCCGAGGCGAATCGCGCATTCGCCCACTTCCGCTGGTAATAACTCATCACGCAGTATCTCGCATGAAAAATTTGGAGCGAAGATTACTCAAGGCAGCTAATATCGTCATCAAGGATTGCCTGGCCGTAAAAAGCGGTGAGCGTGTCGTGGTGGTGACCGATGAACCTTGCCGCGCTGTGGGGTTTTCCCTTTGGAATGCCTTACAGAAGCACAACGATGCTGTCCTCCTTGAGATGCGTCCGCGTAAGATTCACGGCGAAGAGCCACCGGGTCTGGTCGCCGATCTACTTAGAAAATGTGACGTGTTTATCATACCGACAAGCTGTTCATTGACTCATACCCGCGCGCGAATCGAAGCCAACGAAAATGGTGCCCGGGGAGCGACCATGCCGGGTATTACAGTTGAGATGATGCGGCGTGCATTGGATGCCGATTACCGCCGGATCGCCCGCCTAACGAAAAGGCTTTGTAAACTGGTGAGTGCTGCTCGCAGAGCTTATGTAGAGTCCAGTAGCGGAACGGCGTTGGAGCTTGATTTGCGGAAAAGAATGTGCTGCTCAGATACCGGGATAGTGAAGCAGAAAGGAGGCTTCTCTAACCTGCCTGCCGGCGAAGCTTATGTTGCACCCGTTGAGGGCAAAAGCAACGGTGTGGTGGTGGTCGATGGATCCTTCGCTCCTGTCGGTGCAGTTGCCAAACCAGTAATGGTTGAGATAAGAAACGGTAGCCTGAAGAGGCTGCAAGGCAATCGGCGGCTCGATGAGATTTTCAATAGATATGGCAGGAAAGAGAGGACTCTCTGTGAGTTTGGTATCGGCACAAACTACAAGGCAAAGATTACCGGTAACGTACTTGAGGATGAAAAGGTGCTCGGCACAATACACGTCGCATTTGGCAACAACTTGGCTTTTGGGGGCAAGAACAAAGCTAACATACACCTTGATGCCGTAATACGAAAGCCCACTGTCTGGCTTGATGACCAGTTGATAATAAGTAAGGGCAAATTTCTGGTTTAAACACACTTGTTTGGTTTTCTCGTTTCACTGATACTCATTAGTACTTCCGTTTCAGAAGTTGAATTCATTGGTAACGAGTCAATTCGAGGACGTACACTACGATCTGAGATCACTTCGAAACGGGGCGAGGAGTATAGTGAACTTGATGTAAGTTACGATATTGAGCGGATTGCTCAACTCTACCGAAGAGAGGGTTTCTTCTATGCCAAAGTCTCACCCGAAGTCAAAACACGTGATACAGTAGTCGCAGTAGTATTCCGGATCGAAGAAGGGCTTAGGCCGAAGATAAGTCGAGTAGTAGTAAACGGTGCTCAACTACATGAGCTGAAGCGACGGTTACACGTGAAAGTGGGCGACCACTTCATTCAGGCAAAACTGAATACCACCGCGAAAGCGATTGAGGATTACTACAAGGATCGTGGTTATCCTTTTGCTGAAGTTTCGTCCACGGTTGTACCCGATTCTGGTTTTCTCGCGTTCGATGTTGAGAAAGGTCCGGTGCATTATGTACGGAGTATTGAGGTTCGTGGATTGAGGAAGACGCGGCCAGTGGTGGTGTACAGAGAAATAGAGTTGGAGCCCGGTGATCTGTACAGTAAATCGAAAGTGTACAATAGCCAGAGGAGAATATACGCACTCGGGTTTTTCAGTACGCTCAAGGTTGAAATGCTAAGACAACAGCCGGATAGTGTTGATTTGGTGTTCGAGGTGCGCGAGTTGAAATCACGCGTGCTCAATTTTGGTGTTGGCCTGACCCTGCCTTTCAGTTTTTTGTTTTCCTTCGGCCTCGAAGAATTGAATCTTGCAAACATTGGTCACCGTGCTAACATTAATCCCTTTTTCAAGTTTAATATCAGAAAGGAATGGGAAATCAAGATAGAGGGTCGTTATACCCTGCCATATGTTACACCACTTGGTCTGCAATTGTCGCTGCTGCCTTTTTACTGGATTGAGGAGACCGTCGATTTCTCACGCCAGACAAGGGGTAATGAGTTTAGAATAACGAAGGTATTCAGTGAAGAGGTTGCGTTTAGCATATCCCACCAATATAAGTATGTCGATATAGAGCCGAAGACTACTCTGCCGGATACGCTTAAGGGTGTTACCAATGGGGTGAGGCTTTGGCTACTGGTCGACCGCAGGGATGAGTTCTTTCGCCCCAAGCGAGGTTTTTATGTTGTTCCCCTCATCGAGTACGCTGGTGGTATTTTCGGGGGAGCGAATAATTTTGTCCGCCTCGAGATTGAGGAGCGTACTTTCCAACCGTTCTTGAATAATACGTTTGCTCAGCGATTCAAATGCGGTGTCATGATTCCGACGAACGGTGTTGCAGCTTACGAAGAGTACTACATAGGGGGTCAATATACGTTAAGGGGTTATCCGGAGAAATCAGTAGGTCCGGATTCAATTGGTAGCTTTCGATACGGGAAAATACTGCTGAATCTCAATATCGAGTATCGATTAGCATTGCCCATGAATTTTGGTTTGGTCGGATTCTTCGATATTGGTTACGTTGGTAACAGAATTGATTTTCGCGATAGCGAATATCTCAAGATGAGCGCAGGCGTTGGCCTGCGCTATTTCACGCCGATTGGCCCAATGCGTCTGGATATGGGTTTTCCACTCACCGATACAGGGCAGGAGTTGTATTTCGGCATTTATCACACCTTCTAAAATATAATATTATGAAGAAATACCTTGGTCCAATAATCTTCCTGCTCATAATCATTGCAACCGCGCTGTTTCTCACCAGCGTAAATTCTGGAGTCCTGACACTTGACATCCTCGAACGCGTGAGTGGTGTCACGATTGATTACCAGGACATCAAGGGTAACGTACTAAGCGGATTCCGGATCGGCCGTTACTGCGTAAGGTTGTCAGAGACAGATAGCGTTTATGGAACTCGGGCAGACATTCGCTACCGTTTCAATCCATTCATGCTTCGGCTTCCGAATCTGTTTGAAATTAACCTCATAGAGCCAACGATTACCGTTGAAGAAAAGAAAAATGGAACAGGCGGAGGCTTCTGGGGTTTACCGAACCTCAGATTGGGCTTGAGAGTGAATTTGAAGAACGGTCAGGTAATATATAAGAACCGGAATCTATACAAAATTGAGGGCATTTCCGGGATTGTTTTCATTGATTTTGCAGGTTCCCGAACCCGTGTCGCCACTATGAATCTTTCGCTGCGATCTGAGAAACACTCAGTGTACATACGGACCTTGAACCTTCATGCTGAAGTTGATGATGAAGGGATTAGGCTCAATTCATTCAAGTTAACTGGCACCGGCCTCGTATTACAGGGTAGTGGCGGATATTCCTTTGAACCGAGAAGCGCTGCATTTGATTTCGAGAAAGCTCACTTGGATTTAGGAAAGTTCGGCATGCACCAAGGGAAAATCGATTTTACAGGCAGAATTACCTATGCTCGAGATAACATCATGCCGCAGATAAGGGGAAGCGTTACTGATTTCCGTCCGTTTGACAAATTTGGTTTTGAGACCAATGCGGCTGCCGATACAATCTGGGTTAATATTTTCGATGGGGAAATTTTGGGTGGAGGCCTTTTCGCTCAACTGCGGGTTACCCAACTCCGGGATATCGAATTCGCCATGAATTTCAGGAACTTGAACGTGGGTGAACTGATAGGAGTGGAATTGCCGGTGATGGTCAACGGATATTTGGCGTACACTGACAAGAAATTCAGGGGATTTGTCAACTCGCCGCGTGAATTGGGTTTCGGACTCGACTCGCTGTTCTTCTTTGGGTCATTTGTCGAATCCGATCTCTATGTAGACTCGCTCTTTGTTTCGGAAGGAAAAAGAACGCTTCGAGCTAACGGTATGATTACCCCAGAGATTGATTTCTATATTGCTTTCACGGATTTTGATCTCAATAGGTTTGAGAGTTATTTTCCAATAGGAGGTCGGTTGAATGGGTCTTTTCACCTCGCCGGAGAACCACGCGATTTGTATGGTGTGCGTTTCACTTCCGATATTATGGCGAGTGATTTCTCCCTTCTCGACCTTAGTGTCGATGAACTGGTGATAAGTAGTGTCAGTTTTCAAAAAGACATGCAAGAACGGAATTTGTCAATTGCGTTAGGAGGGCTGCACTACAAAGGTCTTGAACTGGAGCGGACCATTTTCAGTGTGACAGACACGATGTTCACGTTTGTCGCATCCGATAGTGCAGATAGTGTTCAGATCGACGGGATATTACGCGATGAGCTAAGGGGTACGATTAGTTCTCTCATCGTCAACTACAACCGGGTTCTTACCAGAAATGTCAAGCCGATAGGATTCGATATCATGAATAGGATGATCGGAGATGTAAGTCTATCCTTGGCAAATGGCAATCTCGAATTCTCAAGGGTTCCGTTGGGGTTGGCGCTTTCAAATATCGACCTGCATGAAATCGGTAGGCTATTAGGCTTAAGAGAAGAGCTACACGGAAATCTGAATGTGCGTGTCGAGAACGATAGTATCGCGATCAACGTACGCGGTGTGGACTTCCTAGGTTTGAAAAATGGTGAGCTGGTCTTTAGTGGCAGATATGTGAATGAGAGTATTTTTGTCGACTCAATCCACATACATGATGATAACGGACAGGAATGCACTGCATCCGGCGTCTTGTCTTTCGAACAGTCAGAACTCACCGCTAGGTTTCAGAACGTCGGCGTGTGGGTATTGGCTTTTCTAGAGAATATCTTGGGTAACCCAACCGGGTTAATGACCGGCGAAGTCACCTTCCGAGGGGATATCGAGCAGTTTGAGTTAGGCGGTGGCGGCAAGATTCATGATGGTTCCTTTTCCGTGGATATCATTGCGTCGCAATTTGATTCGGTCAATACCGATGTCATATTCGAAGGGAATCGCATATTATTCGCTTCGGGCAAGGGCCTAATATCGCCCAAGAATGGACGTAGTTTGTCGAGCCAATGGGTGGATGGTGGTGGTGTCGTCAAATTGGAACCCAGATTCGGAGTCGATAATCTCAAGTTCGATTTCAGTTTTGTTGATGCGCCCGTTCAATTTCCGCCTTTTGCCTACGGGGTGGGAAGCGGTAATTTCTCGCTGAACATGCGTGATCGGTTGATGCACTACAACGGTAACATAACACTTAGCGAAGGTATTGTGCCCTTGGAATTCGGAATGAAAATTAGCGAAGACCAGCAGACAGGCGATGATGACTGGCGTATGAACATTAGAGTAAAAGGAGAAAGGGACATATGGTTGAGAAACCGTGAAGCAGACATGGAGTTTGGAGGTGAGCTTTTCGTAGTGAAAGAAACTGGGCCGGTCTACCTGACCGGTGTCATGGAAACCGACCGGGGCAATTTCTATTGGGCAAATCATGTGCTGTCGATAACTCAAGGTAAGGTCACTTTCATACCTGATGATGAGATAGACCCGGATATCGACTTTTGGGCAGAACTTGACACTAGAGAGGGAATAAGAATAATCCTTCATCTTTTCGGTCCCATTTCCGAACCAGTTTTCGAATTCTTCACTGACCCTCCTGGGCAGTACACCGAGCAGGACATCGTAACATATTTGAATCTGAATATCACATGGCAAGAGCTTGAGCAGATGAAACGTGGTGAGTATATGAGCGGACTTTCACGTGGCCTAGTATCTTGGTTGGAGGGTGACGTTTCCCGGAGGATTAGGCAATACACGGGACTCGATTATTTTCGCATCGAGACACCTTTCTTTGAACCCGATGAGCGAACAAAGTTGACTGTTGGCAAATTCATTTCAAGAAACCTTTTCGTTACGTATACGTACGATATCACGACCTTCTCTAACGAGTTCAATGTCGAATACGTGGTCGATGATAATAATAAGATTAGTGTGGAAAGAGACGAAACTGGTGAGTATCGTCTGCAATACAATTATCGGATAAGGTTCTGAAACGTAGCAGACATCTGTCGATGACGTATCCATTTGTGGTTTTTGCTTTTATCTTGACAACTAAAGCGTCGTCGTTATAATGGAGAAATAAGTTAATGCTTTGCATTCATGTCACGGATAAGAGAGTGAATAATTTCATTTCAATTCTGGAGTGGTTATACATTCATAATTTCATGTTAGAGATACGGAGGTCAATTTGAAAACAATCATGGCTTTGATGATGTTTCTTACTTTGAGCACCGCGAGTCAGATAAGGCTGGTAAGAGATCAGACAGCCTATTCTCCACCCGCATATCCTGTGTCTTCCGATCTTACGTTGAAGCTGGTATCAGATGGGGGCACGCGGAGCATACCTGTTCTGAGGTTCCAGAACTTGAGGCTTTTCAGAGAATTTATTGCACCCCTACCACGCGAAAGCAGGCAAGACCTTAACGTTTTAGTTCTCAAGGTTGAATTCGTGGAAGACAACGAAGGATGCACAACCGGAAATGGTAAGATGGATCTAACCGGCTTCGGTACACCTGAGGATGGTTTATTCTATGACCCACCTCACAGCGGTGTCTATTTCGAGCGTCAGATGCAATTCTTGAGCAATTATTACAAGGCTAATTCCTTTGGAAATTGCGTTGTCAGCTATACGGTAAAACCTGATCACAATTTGGAAAGCTACCAACTGCCGCACAACATGCGTTACTACAGTGGCTTTGTTGAATACGACGCGGAAAATGGTTTTGTGTACTACAATACCTTTGCTATGGAAATGGGATTAGTGCGCATACTCGCTGATGCGGTTGCCGCCGCGGATCAGGATGAAACAATTGATTTTTCGGATTACGATGCGATCATCATCTTCCATGCGGGTACACAGTGGCAGACGAGCCTTAATTTCCTGCGCTTTTGCGACATTCCTTCGGCAACGATCCCGCCCGGCGCGCTCGAGTTCTACTTAGGCGTACCCCATATTCTTGCCAATGGTGGCACTGATACGATTGACTTTCCGGTTAGCATCAACGCAGAGATGGCAAGGGTCGATGAATATATGGTGGGTGCAGTGGGTACGGTTGTCCATGAGTTCGGACACATACTTGATCTGCCTGACCTGTATGATATAACCGGTTGGTCAAACGGGGTCGGTGCTTTCTGCCTGATGGGCACTGGTGGTTGGGTCGGCAGTCCTGGGGCTGGTGCACCTGAGGGTTCTATTCCTGCTAACATGAGCGCCTGGTCTAGATACTGGTTGGGTTGGGTGAATCCGATCGTCGTGACCGATCCGGACAGTCTCATAACTATCAGAGCGTCCTCAATAGATACTACTCAGTACGCCGTTGCCGATCAGACCATGGTGAAGGTGCCGATTTCTGCGACCGAGTTTTTCTTGATTGAAAATCGACAACAAGACATGGTACACAAAGACACGATAGTAATTGACGCGGAAGATGGGGTTCCTATTTATGTCGATAACGGTGAATATGATTTCTTCCTACCAGCCAGTGGCATTGCGATCTGGCATGTCGACGACAACATCATAAGCGCGAAGTACGTGACGAATACACTACAGACAGATCCGGACCATAAAGGAGTCGACTTAGAAGAGGCAGACGGTATTCAGCATTTTGATGCATACTATTATGGTGATTCACTTGAGTATTACGGTTCGAAATATGATTTGTTCTTCGTCGATGATAGCAACAAGGCTAGCGATCGTTTTGGTCCGTTCACCGAACCTAATTCTGATTCGTACTACGGGAAATCTCTGGTGAATATCGATGTGCAGTCGGCACTTGATACCCTCATGGATGTCGCGGTCAATCTTGGTATGTTGCAATCTGGTTTTCCGATTGCTGTTCAGTATGGGGCGATTGGGGATGTCAGCTACGGTGATCTTGATGGCAATGGTGATATGGAGATAGTTGTTGCCGCAAGAAACGGTTTCATCTATGCCTTCAATCATGACGGTGGGTCTTACGGTAGTAGGTTTGTTGGCACGATTACCACTTTCCTGGCCGTCGGCGATATTACCGGTGACAATGCGGATGATATTGCTTTTGGTTCCGGATTCGATTTGAAATGTCTCGACGGGCAGACCCTGGATACCATCCCTAACTTTCCTTTCACGACCGGCGATGTAATCACCGGTGCACCGCTGCTATTTGATGTAGACGGTGATGCGAATGCTGAGATAGTCTTCGGTAGCAAAGACCGCACGCTCTATTGCCTTAATAGTACCGGGCAGAACATTGCTCAGTATCCGATATACTTAGGTACCGAGTTACTTTCAACCCCTTGCGTTTTCAGTGAAGCAGATCGTGATCTTGGGATATTGGGTTCGGACGGTCGTTTTTGGATAGCGAATCAAGATGGTATTGTTCGGGAATTTGACGAAGCAAGCCACAACATGCTGACCTACGCATCGCCGATTGTCGGCGATGTTGATCGTGACGGCGATCCCGAAGCGGTCATCGTGAACGGTTATGGTACGGTATACATATACAGTCGAGACACACTGGAGCAGAAATTCGACATCTTGATCGACACCATATTCTATTATACCCCGGGGCTTGCCGATATCGATGATGATGGTTTCCTTGAGATAATAATGCCTAACAGCAGCAAGACACTATACGTCTCCAATAAGAACGGTTCGAGCGCGAACAACTTTCCTTTACCCTTGGATGAATTCATTCTATATCCGTTGATGATTGCCGATTTGGACGATAATGGTGCTGAGGATATCATTTTTGGCGTGGCTACCTCGGATTCGCTCGGTAATGGTTATCTCCGAATAATCAACGATCGTAATACTGAATTTGCCTATTCTCCGTTGTTCGGCGAAGGTGGTTTTTCTAGCCCGGGTGTCGTTTTCGATCTTGATGCAGATGGTGACCTTGAAATAGCCTGCGGTACTAATTCAGGGAAGTTGTACGTCTGGGATTTCCCGGGAAGCAGCGTATCGTGGAGTGGGTATATGAATTCACCTGCAAATATTGGTTACTTCGACGGCGTGTTATCCGAACCTGAAGTTTCAAGTTCACTACTAGGCAATTGCTATATGTATCCATCGCCCATTGAGAACTTTGGTCGAGCGCGTTTCTTCTTGTACCAATTGGCAGAAGTCACCGTTGAGATACTGGATATAACAGGGCGTAGCATCGGTGAGGCAACGCTGTCCAGCCCAACACAAAATGAATACAATGAAGTACAATTTGACTTCACGCGACAGGCTAACGGTATGTATATCCTTCGCATCGAGGCTAAGAACGCAAACAAGAGCGAAGTCAAGTTCAAGAAATTTGCGGTTTTGAAGTAGGAGGTACTACGATGTTGAGTATTACACTGATCGTCTTCCAAGCGATGAATCCGGTATTCGCGTCGATCATGGTTCCTGGCTTGGGACAAATGATACAGGGGCAAAAGTCAAAGGCCCAAGCGTTCTTTGTGGTTGAAGGTGCCGTGTGGTTGTCTTATTTTGGGTTGAATTACTTTGGTAAACGCATTGATCACTCGGCACGCGTATTTGCCATCGAGCATGCTGGGGCAAATCCGACGCGCCGTGACGATGCCTACTACGATGCTGTTGAGGATTATCTGTCTTCCGTAGACTACAATCTGGAAGTAGAGAGGAACGCGAGTTATTTCTTTCCTAACGATCCGCTGCTCCAGCAAAACTACATCGAAGAGAATTCCTACTTTGGTGAGGACGAGTGGGTGTGGGACACCCTGGCAAGTCGTACTTACTACTGGGAGAAAAGAAGGGAGGCCCGCGAACACCGGCGGCGCGCTTCTTTCATGCCCGGCTTTGCGATCATCAATCGTATTGTATCAGTGGTCGATGTATTGCTTTTTAAGAAAGAGGAGAAATTTGGCATCGATACCAGTGAGGGAAGGATCGGCTTGATTTACAGGTTTTGATCCTACCGTCGCTGATTCTAATTAGAGAGCGACAGTCAATCATGCAGTAGGTTCGTGAACCACACATCTGGCAACTCGAATTCAACGGACAATTTGATCGATCGAGCAGCCCTGCTCTTGGGGACGGTCAATTCGGTGTTTGTGTTGACTGGTGCCGGGGTATCTGCTGAGAGTGGGATTCCAACCTTTCGGGGCGCTGATGGACTTTGGAAAAACTACTCAGCGCAGGAACTCGCAACACCTCAAGCTTTTCAAAAAGATCCTGTACTAGTGTGGGAATGGTACCACTGGAGGCAGGACTTGATTTTGAAGGCTTCACCCAATGCTGCGCATTACGCCTTGTCAGCATTCGAAAGTATCTTCGAGCACTTTCTCCTGTTGACACAGAATGTCGACAATATGCACCGCCGTGCCGGGTCGCAGAGAGTACTCGAACTACATGGTAATATTTTCCGTGCGCGTTGTTGTGAGTGCGACCGCAAAACTGAGTATACAGGAGTCCAGGGTGTGTCAAATGATTTGCCTAGGTGCGTGTGTGGTGGTCTTTTGAGACCCGATGTTGTTTGGTTCGGTGAGGCGATACCTGAATATATTTGGCAGGACTCTTTGGATTTCCTAAGTGGCACAGCAGTCGCGATGATTTGCGGGACATCCGGCGTGGTGTGGCCCGCGGCCGCGATACCCCGGATCGCAATGGAACAGGGAGTGAAAACAATAGAAATAAATCTCGAGCCCACTCCGATCAGTAACGCTGTTGACGTATCGATCAGAGCTAAGGCTGATGTGGCTTTGCCGTTACTGGTACGGAAGATCACCGATCGGCCGACATCCAAAATATCGTAAACGATCCTTAACGTACAACCACTACCTTTTCGACAATTTTCTTATCTGTCTTTAGAAAATAGACACCTGGGGTGATTGCGTTCTTAGGGATGTTCCTGCCCGAGATGTCGTATATTTGACAATCTTGCCCAATGAGCCTATCTATCCCAGATGAGGTGATCGTACATGCTTCGGGTCGGGCGACCCAATTTTTTTCTTCCTCGACGCCAACCGATACATCCAGGTTACCGTAAACATCAAAATCATAATGATATTCATTCCATGCTACAAGAGCGTGATTTGTCCCGGCAGCCACCGTAGTCTGTTGGCGTTCATAAGAAGTGTTGTTTGATACCATAAATTGGGTGCCGCTTGGTTGGCCATCGGCGGTCACAAAGCGTCCGTAAACATATTCTTGATCTTCGATCCAGACAACGAGGAATTGATTGCCGTCGTAGGTGACCGCTGGATAGTTTTGCATCGGCGCCCCTTCGGCAATAGTTATGCGTTCACCGACAAGCTGCCCGGTGGATGACACGAGCTGCCCAAAGATATCAATATCTGTACCGGAGAGGCAGAAGTCAGCCCAAACCACAAGATAGTCCTGTGTGCCGTATGTCAACACGGGTAATGTAGATGTCCCCTGGGTCAAGGAAATATCGATTGCTTGTCCCTCTGGTTGCCCTGAGGCGTTGATAAACCGTCCCACCACGCCATGAAATTCTTTAGACCAGACAACGAGGCAGCGACTACCGTCGAAAGAAATATCTGGGTGATAGTCACCTACCCCAACATGAGAAACAGTATCGAGAACAATACCTTGAGTGCTAACGCGCGCCACCGCCACGGGGGAAGAGCGTGTCTGGAAAGCTTGGTCGAGCCACGTGACAAAGTAGTTCTGACTACCAAAGGTCACCGCCGGCTCGGTCTGGCCACCGGCAGTGTTACGGATGATAACTAGAGAGTCGAGAATGGTGAGCTCGGTCGTGACCCGCACGCCGAAAATATCAGCCATATTTCAACAGCTGTCCTGGACGACAACAAGGAAATTTGAACCATCGAAAGCGGCGTCTACGCGATCTGTCTTGTCGCGCAGGATGACAATTCCCTCAGGATCAAGCACGATGCCGTTTTGAGTCACCCGCGCGGCCAGTGTTGAGCGATCCGAGGGATAAAACCGGAGGTCCTGCCAAAAGACATAGAATTGATTATTGGCGAATTGAACCGCTGGGTAATGCTGAGACTGAGCAGCTGCGGCGATCGGGAAATCACTATTAAGAAGGAAGAGAACTGCGATTAGGATGCCACAGCTCCTTATTTGCCAGGTAGTTTTTTGATGAGTTCTCTACGAGTACTTCAATACTTCCATTATCATCTCTTCGGTCTCGCGGGCATCCTTTTCGTCCATCTGATTAATGGCGAATCCAGCGTGGATCATGACGTAATCCCCAATTTTTGTTTCGGGAACTAGGACTATAGAAATTCGACGCCGGACACCCATTATCTCGGCAGTTGCCATTTCACCATCGATTTCGTCTATGCGACCAACAACGCCTAGGCACATTTATTATTCTCCATGCACGGCTTCATTATATACAAATCTTGTCTCTTATCAAGGGTGTGATGAGACCTAAACGGACAGATACACGGCACCGTAATCGTCCAGGTCATAACCATGAATATCTTCGGTAAATTCTCTGACTCTCGTTATGTAGTATATTCTGTAGTTCTTAGCTTTCAATGCCTTTACTTCATCAAGATGCAATAAATATCGATACGAAATGTCGCGCTGGAAATTCCATACACCTGCACCCGGTCGATTGCTATCATACATTTTTTTTACTCCCACAGTCGAAGAGACCTCATCATCGAGGTATGCTAGGATAGGCAACCATGGTCCGGCGATCACGATACTATGGTTGTCTATGCTGGTTTGATTCAAATTCTCTGCGAGAACAAGCTGTTGCTTGCGTTCTCCGGCATTTGAACTCATCGCTCCTTGAGCGATGAGTCTTGGAGTGATTTCCCCGTCCACGTTATGCTGGAAACCTCCGATTGTCACAAATGCGTGCAACAACAACAACACGCTGAAGAGCACCACAAACGGTCTGCTGCCAATACGGTAAAGGAGCATCAACCCGAATGGAATAGCCAGGATGATGTATTCTAAGTGATACGGTGTTGCTGCGAAAGAGATTAGTACCAGAATGACACACAGTAGGATGAACATATCGTTTCTGTTTTGCTCGGTTATCATACTTCGCAGGCCCCGCCGGGATGTAATGAGTAGAATGAGCAGCGAGAGCGTAGCAGGCAGTCCAATTTGCTTTATTGTTTGATATCCGATTTGGAATATGGAAGTCTGTGCCGGGTAGTGTCGGATGAATGTCAAACCATAGGTCAGGAACAACGGAGAAAACAGAAAACCCGTTGCGAATAGAGACGCCAACAAGAACCTTGCGACGTCTTTAACGTTCCTGTCATGGTGGTAGATCAGAAATAAGCAAGGTGGTATGAGCACTGCTGCCTGAGGCCTCGAGCCAAGCGTAAGACCCATCATGAGTCCTGCGATAACCCATTTCTTATTGAGCAAAAACAGCCAAACGAACATGATGAAACAAAGCGCCCACATGTAATCCATCGTGTTTGTGCTGTTCTGCCAGAGCAGGGGGAGGAAAGCATAGGTTATCGTCAGCAGTCCTCCCTTTCGGCAATCTAGGGTTTTAAGAATCTGCACGAATGTTATCACTGAAATCAAGGACACGAGCATGGTTAGACTGTTCGTAGCTACCCAACCAAATTGAATGACCGCCGCATTCAGAAACTCGAGAAGCGGATAGCCAGGAAATCTTGATGCGTGGTAAACACCGTGGTATCTTAAATCAAACGCTGAATTTGCTATACGCCAGGCATCGGCATCTAATCCAAAACCCAGATTGAGCAGGGGTAAGCGCGAAATGACGAAGACGAAGATGAGTAGTAGAAGATTAGGCAACTTTGACCAATCAAATTCAAGGATTCTTTCGAAGATTCCAGCCTTCAACTATTTGTTCCTGCCACTGATCTCTTTGGTGTTCCCAGCAATTGTTTGGCCGTACGAAATACACCCGTCGTTGTTGGGGAGCCGGCGGTGAGTTGATACTTCAAAACCATCGGCTAGAAAGTATCGGATCATCAAATTGAGTAGGTAACGGTTCTGGAATACCCCGCCGGAAAAGCACACTCTTTTTATGCCGTATCTTTGTCTTAATCTCTTTGCTACATCCAAGGACAACACAGCGAGCGTATTATGGAATTTTGCAGAAATCCTTTTGTTCGAAATCCCAGATCGTGTGTCTTTAACGATAGCCGCCAAGGTATCTTCAATTTCTACGGTCATGGGCTCAGACTCGTGTATTCTGTACGGGTAGTGAGTTGTGACACCATGAGCCGCGATGTACTCGAGGTTTATCGCGGCCTCTGCTTCGTAGGTTATCTCTCTGGTTACATGAAGCATCGCTGAGATGCAATCAAACAGCCTGCCGATGCTCGACGTATAAACGAGATTACGGTTTTCATCAATCATCGTTTTGATGATTTTCGTTTCAGAATCGGTAGTCAGGTGCATATCTTCATGTAGTAATTTATGAGCATATGCGATGGCGATACGATAGGGTTTTCTTATGCTTGATTCGCCACCGGGTAGAGGAAGATACTGCAGGTGTGCGACTCTTTTTTGATCGGTGATGCTACCGATGAAAAACTCACCTCCCCAGATCTTTCCATCGAGACCGTAACCGGTACCATCGAAGATGATACCGATGGTGTTTGTCAATGTGGCGTTCTCACCCAGGCATGAAACGAAATGGGCGATGTGATGTTGTATGCCGATTTTCTGACCGGGCATCGTTTGAGCGATTTTTGTCGATAGATAATCAGGATGAAGGTCGTGGATGATTAGCTGCGGGTCGATTCCGAACCAACGCTTGTACTTGGTCACCATTTCGTCGTAGAATTGCAGAGTCTCTAGGTTATCCAGGTCGCCAATATGGGGTGAGACGTAGGCCTCTTCACTATTGGCCAAGGTAAACGTGTTTTTTAAATAGGGGCCAACCGCGAGGGTCGGTTTCACTGCAATCGGCAAGTCGATGGGGATAGGAACATAGCCTCGGGAGCGTCGAATGATCGAAAATCCTCGGTTGTTCAGATGATAACCGACTGAGTCATCGCATCTATTTTCGATATTCCGATTATGGTCCAGGTAGAGGGAGACCAGACGACTGAGCTTTCTCTCAACCTCTTCTGCGTTCTTGACGATCGGTTCATCCTGGATATTTGCGCTGGTCATAACCAAATAGGGCATCTCAGCCAATAGTAGATGGTGGATCGGAGCATAGGGTATCATTACGCCGAGATATGGGTTATTCGGTGCGACTTCTTCGCAGATAGTCTTGCCCCTTTTTCTTAAAAGCATGATCGGGGCGATTGGTGACTCGATCACTTTTTTCTCATCAGCATTGATATATGTGATTCTGTGCAGGTCATGTTTGTTGGCCATTATCGCAAACGGCTTCGTTGGCCTGTGCTTCAAGCGGCGTAGTCTTGTAACGGCATCGCGATTCAATGCATCGCAGGCGATATGAAATCCACCAACGCCTTTGATTGCGACAATATCCCCGCGTTTCAGTGATTCGACGGTTCTTAGGATGGGTTTGTCAGTTTCAACTTTCTCGCCGGAGATCGTATGCAGACTATATGTTGGCCCGCAGACCAGGCAGCAGTCGGGTTGCGCATGAAAACGTCGGTCAGAAATTTCCTGAAATTCTTTCTCGCAATCAACACACATTTTAAATTCGTGCATTGAAGTGCGTGCCCGGTCATATGGCGTTTTTATGATTATCGAATACCGGGGACCGCAGTTTGTGCAGTTGATGAACGGGAATTTGTAGCGGCGGTCGTGTGGGTCATTCATTTCCTTGAGACAATCATTACAAGTAGCGATGTCGGGCGAGATCTGCGTAAATCCGGTGGAGGTTGTACTCTCTTTTATAGAGAATTCTCGGTATGCCTTGTTCGGGGCCGTGTCAATTCTGATTTTATCAATACGCGCGGCCGGTGGCTTGCTATCGAGCATGCTTTCAATGAATCGATCGATGCCTGCGGCACTTCCCTCCACTTCGATTTCAACGCCGTTCGTTGTATTACGAACAAAGCCTTTCAGCCGCAGACTACGCGCGAGGCGGTAAACGAATGGTCTGAAACCGACACCTTGGACAATGCCCTTAACCCGCAGTTTTTTTCTTTTTGGCATTTAATTCTTTTTCCAAATGTCGACAGATTTCTTCAAATCCGGCGCCGGTCTTTGATGAGACTTCGAAGATGATCGCTCTTGGGTTTTCTTTCCTGACGGCTTTCTTGGCTTCGACGATGTTGAAGTCAAGATAGGGCAGGAGATCACACTTGTTTATCACCACCACCTTTGCCAAATGAAAGAGTAGCGGATACTTCATTGGCTTATCATCACCCTCGGGGCACGACAGCATTGCTAGTTTGTAGTCCTCACCGATTTCGAATTCTGCCGGGCAAACCAGATTGCCGACATTTTCAACTAGGATGAGATCGTACTTCTTCTTAATCTTCGGGAGAGCCTGAGCGGCCATGAATGCGTCCAAATGACATTCGGTAACCGTATTTATTTGAATGACGTCGACACCTAGTTTCGAAATCATTTCGCTGTCTATCTGTCCTCTTATGTCGCCTTCGATGACCAGTATACGGTATTTGTTTTTTAACTTCTCGATGATACCTTTTATCAACGACGTCTTACCGGCTCCTGGTGACGCTATGATGTTGATGACGAGGCTGTTTAGGCGGTCAAATGCCTGCCTATTCTCTTTGGCTCGTTGTTGATTCGAGACGAGCACTGGTTTCAACACTTTGATTCTTCTCATGGTTCAGCTCCCAGATGTTGCCTATTCACCTTCTATGGATGCTACATAGAATTCTCTGCCCGAAAGGAGTTCGATCTCATCGCTGCCGCAGTTAGGACAGAGTAGTATCGGTTCGTCTATGACATGCTGCTTACTACAGCCATTGCATTTGATCTTGATCGGGATTTCCTCAAATACGATCTCGGCTGTACTACATTTAGTGTCGACTTTCAGATGCTCAAAGTAAAACTGAATAGAATCCGGTGAAAAACCTGTGAATTTTCCAACCTTCAGGTAAACCTTGACTACCTTCTTGATGTCGTTCTTGTCCGCTTCTTTGTTACATAGTTCGACAAGAGATTTCGTCACGCCATATTCATGCATATCACTACCTTATCGTTATGTGTTCAATTGTATGGCCAAGTATGTTGCTATCTGATGATCGCAAACTTGTAGGTTGTGTTGCCTTGGTCGGATTTAACGAGGGCAAAATACATTCCACTGGGTACATCTTGTGGTATTTCCCACACGACCTCACCGAAAGCGGCGTCGGGCATAAGGCCCTGGGCAACGCGACGTCCCGATATTGTATAAATATCGACGCTGGCGTCCGAAGGGATATCCTTTATGCGGACCACGCCTTGCCTCACCGGATTAGGATAGACGGTTGCGGCGCCTATTTCGGGTATCGAGTCGTATTGTATGGTCAATTTGAGTAATCCATTCTCGCCGCCGGCCCAGAAACAATTCCTGATCGGGTCAAAATCGAAACCCTGGACCTGTATCATTTCACCAATCGATTGGAGAAAGTTGATCTCGATATTGTGGTCACTGAATCTCCAATTTCGTACGATATCAGCAACTGGATCGAGCCAGTAAACACCGTCACGTGCTAGAATCCATATTCTGCCCTGTGAATCGAGTTCGACATCCAACAACTCGGAATCAGATATGTCAGTACGGTTAGAAAAACCAGTGTCATCGTAGATGACCAAACCTTCGTCGGCCGCAACATAGAGGCTGTTGTTTTTGCCGACCACACAACCACGCATGTAATTGGAAATCAAACCATCGGCAGTGGTATAATTACGATACTCGTCATCGGCACGGTCAAACAGTGTATTTCTCGTATCAGTCATCAACAGCCCGGCATCGGTGAGTGAACGCCAAATCTTACCTGACGAGTCTAGGGCTATTTCAACGTTAAAAACGCCGAATTGTGGGTTCAGGTGATAGACGACGTCGAGTGCAGAATCGATGAGCCATAACTTATCGGTGGGACCGGCAAGAGCAAGATACATGTTTTGGTCTGTATCGAATTCGATATCCCAGATCGCCTCACAACCTTCCATGCCGTTGTATCTGTTGGGAAGGGAATCCCATTGGTTATGCGCTGGATCGAAACACGAAGCCATTATTGAGGAACTATTATCCGGAAAGGGATTGTATCCGAACCAAACCTTACCATCCGGAGCCGTTGCACATCGGTGGACACGGTTCGACGGCAAGATGGAATCGGAGGAGAAATTTATCCACAGGTATTGATTGTTCAACCAACCTGCTCCTTTGGATTCGTCTACTCGGTTGCCGCAAGCCACGAAGACACCATGTTCATTGGATGTGATCTCTGATATGTGATTTGAGGGGATGCATTGATTCTTCGTGATTGCCCAAACGTTGCCAGAAGCATCATAAGTGCCTATGCCGTCGCCATGATAGTCTTTGGTGTATCGGTTTCCGAGACCACAATGCAGGATTCCATTTAAGTTCAGTAATGCAAGAACTCTTGATTGCCAGGGAAGGCCGTTTCTTATGATGGTCACGACTCCCCCGTAGAATACGCCGACCTGTTGGTCCTGATCCAGTCCTAATACAAGCGAGTCGCCCAGATAGCTCAGGGCGTTTATTTGATAGTTCGTAAGTAGCGTATCGAAGTGGTCAATCGCGAATATATTCAGACCCGCATCAGTGGCAACGTAAAGCTGTGCTTCAAAGAATATCAGTTCGTTGATTTCATTAGTCAGGAGTCCGTCAGCGATTGTGTAGTTGTTCATTGTCAGGAAATCCTTTGAGAATCGCAGGATGCCTCCGGTTGCCGTTCCTACCCACACCGAGGTATCGTCGAGAGCAATAGAGCGGATGTCGTTGCATGGCAGGTCAAACAGCTTGATTTGCGTATCATCATCGAAGTTAAGCGGTGTTCCTTTCGTGTCAATGAACAGCAAACCGTTTGAAGATCCAACATAGATGCTGTCCTTCGAGCAGACTATTTCTTGTGTTCGTGTGCAAGTTAGACATTCGACCGGATAGACGTGGATGCTACTGAAATCATTTTCGACTAGCGCGAGCCCCAGGTCATTGCCGATCCACACATGCCCTGAACTATCGAGGCTTACCGAATTCTGTACGTTTTTTTGAAGCCCGTCCGTATTTGTGAGCGCCATGAAACCGTTGCTCTGATTATCGAAGGCCGCGAAACCGCCATTGGTCGCACAGTATATCATGCTGTTACGGCCCGTCATATCATAGATGTAGTTGGTGTTTGTGTAGTATTCGGGTTGGATGTTGATTGCCATCACGAAGAAAATAATGTGTGTCAAGAAATTACCTCCGTGTTATTATTTCAAATACTTCTTGCCATTGAAAATAGAGAAGATTCGGAGTTTCCAAACCAACCAGAACGCCTCCCAAATGATTCGTTTGGACATCTTTGATTCACCGGCTCGACGTTCGACGAAAATTATCGGTATCTCTTTTATGCGCAGTCCGGCCTTGAAAACCGAGTACACACTTTGAATTTGGAAACCGTAGCCGTCGACCTCAAATTTCTGCCAGTCAACGCGGGCCAGAGCACCGCGCGAATAGCATTTAAACCCGCTGGTCAAATCCTTCACTGGTATCCCGGTAACGACGCGTGCAAAGATGCATGCAAAAAAGGATAGCAGAAGCCTTTTCATCGGCCAGTTGACAACACTAATGCCTTGTATGTATCGGGAGCCGATGACCAGGTCGTATTCATTGAGTAGGTTTATGAAATTCGGCAATTCGACCGGGTCGTGTGAAAAGTCAGCATCCATCTCAAATGCAAAGTCATAGCCATGTTTTAATGCATAATCAAACCCCATGACATATGCGGTGCCTAAACCCATTTTTCTTGGTCTTGTTCTGAGATGAATCCGTTTGTTCTCTGAAGACATTTTTCTTACAACCTTGGCAGTATGGTCTGGCGAGTTGTCATCAATCACGAGCACTTCCAGCTGATTAGAGACGGCTAATATTATGTTGATGATTCTATCGATATTTGCTGCTTCGTTATAGGTTGGGATAATAACCAGTCCCTTTAGCATAACATATATTATATATGACTATCACCCGTTGTCAATCTCTTGCTGCTTGGACTCTTTTGTCATGCGGACAGATGACGTGCCTCTTGACAGACACCGTGAATTCTAATATTATTTCATGGTAAGTAACAATGTTTCGTGTACGTTAAGAAAATATCCCTTCTATTACTCATATTAGCGAATCTAGCCTTTTGTGTAGGTCAGCGATCCGGTGCAACATTTCTGTTGATATCCCCCTCCGCGAGAGCCACGGGCATGGCCTGCGCCTTCACCGCAATCAGTGATGATGCTAACGCGAACTACTATAATGGCGCGGGTCTTGCATTTTTGGAATCACCAGCTATCACGGTTTCTTACCTCGGTTATCTCACTGGCCTGTCACCAGATCAGCACTATGCATACTTCGGCATGTCGTATCCACTCGTCAACTCGGCTTGGGGTTTCGATTTTACGCTCTTCACGCCCGGCGAGGTTGAAAAACGTTATTTTGAAGGGGTCTATTTAGGTACTGAATTGGTGTGGCGTATCGCGCCGAAAATAAGCTACGCGCGCAGAGTCAGTGATCCTGTGTCGCTTGGCGTCGCGTGGAAATTCGTCTATGAGCGGTATGTTTGGGACCCGACTCGGTTCGGCTGGGTAACTGCGAATGGCAAATCCTGGGCATTTGACTTCAGTGTTCTGCACAGGCCCTTGCACAATCTCTCGATCGGCGCAGTGCTACATAATATCGGTCCTGATATCAATCATACTGATGACTACCCTGGAACGGATCCATTACCGAGATTAGGTCGTTTGGGCGTAGCATACGTGCCAGTAGATGATGAACGTTTCAAATGCACTCTTACGTGTGAAATTACAAAGGTCCTGGTCAGTATGTTCGCAAATGAAGAAAACTCATTCTGGGAAAATCTGAAATACGAATTCGATGAAGCGTGGAAGGCTATCGGCCTAGAGCTTGCTTTCTATGGGATTTTCTCATTACGTGCCGGATACTTTTATGATTATGAAGGGAAGCGGGAGGGTATTACATTTGGCATGGGCATAGCCATAGAGAGCTTTGCCCTTGATATCGGTATAGACGAAAATGTATATGAATACCCTACTCAGAATCGCACGATTTCATTGTCGTGGATCATAAATTCTGATGGCGGCTTGTTTGGGCATTGGTTGACGATAAGTTGACATAAGTGTTGTGCCGATTTGGTTGTGAAATCTCAGTGGGAACGGACCTTCAAATGTAAACTATCGTTGACAAAGCGTTATACGATCATCATAGCATCGCCATACGACAAGAACCGGTATTTTTTCTCTATGGCTTCTTCGTACGCCTTGAAAACCAGATCCGTGCCGGCGAAAGCACAGACCAAGAGGAGTGGCGTGGAGCAGGGTAGATGGAAATTCGTGACGAGACTGTTTATTGATTTGAATTTGTAGCCCGGGTAGATGAATAGGTCGGCTCGGCCGCTCGCTTCTCCGGTGGTAGCGAAAGTTTCTATTGCCCGACAAACAGATGTACCAACGCCGATGATCCTCTTCGCGTCCTTGATTGTTTGGATGGTTTTGTCTGGTATTTCAAAATACTCGGCTTCCATCTTGTGAGCGGCTACGTTCTCGGTTCTGATAGGTTTGAAAGTGCCGGGTCCAATATGGAGCGTGATTTCGGCGATGATCGTACCGTGTGCGCGAATGGTGTCCAATATCTGCGCGGTAAAATGCAGTCCCGCAGTGGGCGCGGCAATCGAACCTTGTTTCTTTGCGAAAACCGATTGGTAGTATTCCTCATCTGATTCGATCACGTCGCGTTTGATGTAATGGGGGAGAGGAACTTTTCCGCATTGACTGATTACATTCTTTGCGGGTACATTAAACTCCAGATAGCATCGCGTCCCCTTTTTATCAACGATTGTGGCATAAACATCGGATTCGAGGAATATTCTGGTGTTCTTCCTTGTACGCTTTGCGTGCGAAATCATTGCCTCCCATAAGCCGTCTTCAATTTCTCTCACCAACAGGATATCTACTTTACCGCCGGTTTCTTTGTGCCCGAACATGCGTGCTTTGAAAACTCTTGTGTTATTCAGAACGAGGACATCGCTTTTTTCAACGTAATCAGTGATTTGATTGAAACCGCAATGGCGGATTTTTTCCTCCCCTCGGTCGAGCACCATCAAGCGTGCCTCAGCCCTTTTTTCTAGTGGGTATTGGGCAATCAAGTCTTGGGGCAAATCATAGCCGAAGTCAGTTAGTTTCATTTGGCCGCTAAGATATATGAACGTCGCCCTTCTCTGAAAACCTTACCAAGTATCCAGCCGAGACCAAAGCTGTTAAATATAATGAAGAGATTCACTTCCATGAGGTCGATAAAATGGTGCAGTAGATAGTACATTCGTGACTCCATAAATGCCCGTTTACCCAGCGAATCAAATAGCTGTTGTGTAACGGTGAGAGGCTTGAGCCAGCCGCGTAATTCATGCTCAAAACTGCCTTGCTCGATGACAGTGAAACCGGCGTCTTGTACCATCGCAGTAAGTTCGTGCGGTTTGTAGGCAGTATGGAGGTACTGGTCATGGTTGGTGCCAGCGGTTACTCCGAAGCTGCGCATGATACCCAGCGGTACGAGTTTGGGCCGCGACCTGGTGAAATTGGGTGCGGTAATCAAAACATGGCCGCCTTTCTTCATGACCTGATAGAGATGTTTGAGGAAAGCAACTGGTTCATCCAGATGTTCGATGACCTCGCAGGCCATGGCATTGTCAATGGAGTTTTCCTGTAGCATAGCCAGGTTGCGCAGATCTGCCTGGATGAAACAAGTTCGTGGTGTGATGTATTTTCCCCTTTTCAGCACTGCATATGATATGTCTACTCCATAGATTGGCCCTCGGTGCCACTTTTTAGAGAGAGTTCCGATGTTACAGCCGCAGTCCAGGAGATTGCCGGCGGGCATGTTCTGCAGTTTCTTCTCGATCCATTTCTTTCTGATATATCCACTCAATGTCTTGTAGACGATATTGTCTTCGGGATAAGACGAGCCTACCGACTCGTAAAATTCGCGGAAGTGATCTTTCATTAGAACCGTATCCTTGATTGCAACCTTAAGCTTTGATTCGGGTCTTCATCGGGGCGGAATTCAACACGATATATCACATTGAATACCGTGCTTGTACTGACACTAATCCCGGTGAATACCCCGAGTGTATTCGATAACCCTTGTGGTTCATTGGCCGCAAAGAAGAAAGGAACAGCGTCTATGTTGTATTGCCGATATACAGTCTCGGTCGTTATTTCGATCTTACCTCTGTTTTTCAACAAGGCTATTCTTAGAAGCAAACCGATCTTTGGGGCCTGTAGACGCACGTCCAGGTCGGAGAAGTATTGAGAGTATATCTTGTGGTAGGAGTAGCCCACCATGGGTCGGAGGAATGGTTTTGTAACTAGATCATACAGCAACTCGCCCCCGTACGTCGTTCTTCTTTCCCGCTCATACTGGCCCTCTTTCTCACTACGTGTGCGGATTTCCAAACGCGCAGACAGTGCGTCAATGGATGGTATGCAAAAGAATAATCTTTCGTGGCTCGAAGTTGCGTACAGTGCGTAGCGTGCATCTTCCACAACATTTTGACGGAAGGTTATGGCGGCATTGTAACGGCTGTCTCCGAGATTTGCCGTGATGTCTTCGCCATGAACGAGCAAATCGGTCTCATTTGTGTAATAGAACCTCCCCTTTAGATCGAAAAGTGATTTTGTGTATCCAACCTCGATGTTGAAATTCCGCGAGACCACCCGCGTGAAATCAGGGAGGAGGAAGACCTTTCGAACGTAATCGCCGCCATCTTTTTTTATATAAGTATTCGTGATTGGGTCATAGACATAATCGCCCTCACCTTCGTCTACCTTTGTATATGTTTCATCTCTCTTTTGCGAGTATCTCTGACTCTGCTGTAAATCCGCGTGTAGCGACGCGCCTCTGTATGTGAGGTCTATTATTGCGTTTCCGAAGAGAAAGGTGGTGTCATTGAGCCACCTGTGACCAAGGGATACAGAGAGGGGAGTCGTACCCAAGTAGGCGATCGTTGTAATGCCAGACGAGACGCTATCCTTGTCATAATTTCCTTTCAGACCGATGTAACTTTTCTTTGTAAGGTAGTATTGGGTGTTGTAACTGATGAGCTGTATCTGTTCAACCTTCTCGAAACGACCAAATAGTGCAACGCGCGCCACTTGCTTCGTGATGCTAGCAAAGTATTTATTGATATCTCCTACTCCTTCATACCCCAACTCAAAGAAATATGGTTGTAACTTCACAAATTTACGGTGGTGTTTGCGATTGAGCAACCCATAACCAGCTTGTATATTCAGCGATTGATTGGCCTTTATGCTTAGTGCAAGATTACCCATTTCTTCCAAGGCTTCGCTCGTATTCCATGTGTAGTTGTAGTCGATATCTTCCTGCCTCGAGGGCATGAGGAAATCGTCAGAGTATCTGACGTAAGAGCCGTTTACAGACAAGATACTTATCGTCTTGTCTAACCATGCCCGGTATCCAAATCCGTTATTGTTTTCGTCATCAATAGAAGAAAAGGTATTCTTGTCCCGTCTAGAGCCGAGGATTTGTATTTCGAGCGCGTCGAAGAGGTGTGCGCCGAGACCATAGAAGTCGTCGCTCGTGGGCAGCGGTAATGCCTTTGTCGGTGAGTAGTTTCCGAGACCAGCGGCGACATAACTGAAGGCTTTCAGGTTCGGGTCGTACACGTACTCCCCTTGTCCTTCGCCTACGTAAAAGAACACAACATCATAGTCACCGTTGCCCTGGCCAACAAATGTGAAGCGATCATCCTCCTTGATGTAAGCTCCTGCGGACGAGGTATCGGCATATGTTCGATAAACCGTTGCGCTGTCACCGGCCAATCTTAGGCTTTCCTTTTCTTCTTCACTCATGACAAAGGTCAAGGGATTCTCCTTGTCGTCAACACGTCTTCGATACATTCCATCGATTTCTATATTTGCGATCTTGGCCGTGCCATTGGTTTGTTGGTATATGTTGGTGTAGTCTTCAATGGCTTGCTGGTATTCCACTTCGATGCGTGTTTGAGCCGTAATGATACGATTGTTTGAGAAAGAAATAATACCGAGCGCGTAATCGATGGAATAATCGATATCTCGGGACAGTAGGATTGGCTCGTCTATTCCGCGGCTCAAGTAAACCCGATCACTACCAGAGATCACGGCACCCTCGAGGAAGTAAGGACTCTGTTTACCTTCTTCACCAACGAATTGTGTTCGCTTGTAGGCTCCACGATCGATGGCATACGATACGCTGACGTCATGAACAGCGTTGTCTGAGCGCAAGCCGATAGTCCCGCCTTGAATTTCATCCGTTATTCCAAAAGGAAGATCCAATATTAGATTGCCGATACCACCGTAGAAGTTTTTCGTGAATATGTTGAGGTTCATTTTATCGATTTCCGATAAAGGTATTGTCGAAGCGGGTGATGTCTTGTCCGAGAGGTTTCCCTCAATGCCTACGCCCTCGACTTCGCCAGCGAGGTCGACCCTCAGGCCCTGGTCGAATCCCTGCTTCACGTCGAAGGAGAAGTCCTTGACACCTGATATCTTGAGACCATCCTGCTTTCTCCTCAAGGTATCGAGACTGGTTATAACGGAAGGTTCGCTGGAGATGCTGTCGAACTGCATGACTTCGTACCGATAGTAAATGGAATCCAAACGGATGGTTGTATCCGGGCTAGAAGTCGTTCCTGTTATAAAAATACAGAGTAGTACCAGTGCCATCAAGTATTACGAGTACCTTTTCATCGGTACACATGTCTGAGACGCCGAACGGTAGATCTGTTTTTGTCCACTCAGCATCCAGGCGATGTATATAATTGAGCGATTTCGAGAAAAGATATATCCGTTGTTTGTCAACGTATATTTTGTCCATTGGTTCAGGAATTTGCTTCCTCTCAATGAGGTTGCCGTACTCATCAAATATGTTGATGTGTTTTCTGGTCAGCGCGTATATTTTATCCTCAGATTGGTCCAGGTCGATTACGTGTACGTTATCGATCGTGAATTTCTCTTGGTATGCGAAATCCAAGAAAACCATCTCGTGAGTCTGACGGTCAGCCAGCGTAATTTCGCCGGAGGGGGTGATCGCAAATGCTGCAATATCATCGGAAGTGTAGATGGTCTCTTTGCGACCGTATGAAATGTAGTATTTCTCAAGGGCAACACCTCGGTTGATGTAGATTGCGAAAGGCGTTATCTGGAAATCATATATTAGGTAATTGGCTTCGTCGGTGATGTTCATAGCAGTCAGTTTACCTGACGCAACGACATTGAAGATACTTTGCCCAACGCGGTGCGCGACGAAAAACTCATTGTTGAAGCATTTCAAGCTACTGAAAGTCCTATCAAGCGTGATACTATCCGTGGGGAGAAGCACAGCGATGAGATAAAGCAACAAAGACGTGCTGATCATGATTCTAGCAATGGTATGAGCTTCAAGGATCTAACCGCCGTGAAGCAGTCATCTTCCTCGCCGGAGAAAAGGTGTGCTCGCGTTCTCTTGTCTGAAGACCCGAAACCACTGACCGGAGTGTCCATTTTTTCTGACAGTGAGCGCGCTAGGGTTTCTTCACGAATATTGGTACACCATATCGATGTGATTTCCGCGTGCTGTAGCAAGTAGTCAATGTGCCAGTGTAGTTTTTTCTCTTTACACAAATGCCGTGCTACACGCTGTTTTAAGTTTCGCTTAGCCGAGCCGACATACCAATAATCGCCTTTTGCGAAGAGAAACGTGCCTAGCTTGCCAATTCTGATGACCTGCGGGTGTTCAAGATGGATTCTTAACAGGTAGGTCCTCATGTTCTGAATATTTTCTCGACGAGTGTTTTTCTCAAATGGAATGTTAGCCGTTGGGCAATCAACTGACGAGGCTTTGGGTGCTGCCGGCATATTAGAAAACGGGTGGCTATGTATTTGTTATTCCTCACTAAGGATGCGTTCCGCCACAGACTGCCAGGGGGGATCGACGATGCATAAAAATTCGAGATCGACGGTTCCAACATTATGCAAAAATTGCGTTGCGTGTGGAGGAACATATACTGTATCGTCTTTGTTCACCGACGTTTCCTCATTATTAATATGCATCTTGCCCTGACCTTTTAATATGTAGTACACCTCTGAGTACTCAAGTTTGTGAGGAAAGGACTTTTCGTTAGGCTCGATCGCCGCCCAAGCAAGACTATAGTGAATGTCAAACGGCTGTTTCGCGGGGTGCAGAATTTCTCTCAGCAAGGAGCCATCACCAGCCGTAATATGCGGGCAATCGCATAGTTTTTTCAAGAGCATCAATACAAATATAGTCGTTTCGATAGGCGTGTCAATACGAACGAACTAGGAGACGTAAGCCCCGCACTTTCTGATGAAAGTGTGGGATGTCCCGCCCAAGGGGCGAGGATCCTCGGCGAACGGGACTGAATTTTCCGGCAAAATCAAGATTTTGGAGAAATTCGCAAAGGCTCGAAGAAGGCAGGGACTTACGGGGGCATGGATTACAATTGACAAGACGTAGTGAGTGGTTATAATGATTGAATGCGTATTGTAGTATGCGGGATCGGTAACAAGGACCGCGGTGATGATGCTTTCGGTCCTTACGTTGTTGAACAGTTGCGTACACAGCAAAACGTTCTGAAGATCGATTGTGGGCTCTATCCTGAAAACCAATTGAATGAAATCATCGCGCAGTCGCCAGATGTCGTCATTTTCCTGGATGCTGTAAAGGGTGAGGACGTCCCTGTTTTGTTGAGAAACGATGAGATTGCAGACCATAATGCGCTTTCGGTTACGACGCACAACCTGCCCTTCGGTGCTGTGTATATGTTCTTACGGGGGAACGGTGTGCCGGATGTATTATTTTTAGGCGTACCAGCGGCGTCCTTTGAGACATGCTCGAAGCGTGTCAAGGATATCGGAGACCGCATAGCGAGCGTTTTAAACGATGTTGACAAAAAGCAAGGTTTTAGTATAATAGAGCTGTATGAGGCATTATCTGAAAAACTCAGATAAGCTCCACAACTTCACCGATGATCTCACAACGATATTGCTGGCAAGTACTGGTGTGTTTCCTTGCGCCGAGTCGACTTGGGTTTCTGTTCATGATCGTCAATGCTTTTGTGTACCTGCGAAGTGTTGACAGGGTGTAAGATATTGCTATAATAGGCTTCTATGAAATCCTATCTACTATCCCCAGATAAATTATTAGATTTTGTTAAAGAACTGTCAAGCGATGGGTCTCTGTATTACCCGGAACTCGAGAATGGGAAGACACATATCGTCGGGTATGATGTGAGCAGGGAATTCAAACCCAATTTCGAAAGGATACGAACCGCGGAAAACATTAAACACTTCTTCTTCCCGAGCCGTGATACTGTGGCGAGGTTTCCGAAGGATGAAGTGATTCCGGTGCGGAAGCGTTATCTTTTTGGTGTCAAGAATTGTGACTTGCGTGGAATCGATGTTTATGACCGTGTGTTTGTAGGCTGGGAGCCAGTTGACCCATTGTACAAAGAACGCAGAGATAAGACAATCATTATATCAGCGGACTGCCCGGAGCCTGAAGATTCGTGCTTCTGCAACCTACTAGGACTAAACCCATATGTTGAGGGCCTGAGTGATTTGAATTTCACGGTAGTACCTAACGGGCTGTTGTTTGATGCTTTTACCAAGAAGGGTGAAGCAATCATTGAAGCTCATAAAGATTTCTTTACGGAAGCAAAGGAGGAGGATAAGAAACAGCGGGCGATGATACGCGATCAGGCGATCAAGAAGCTCAATACTATCAACAGCAGGGTTTTCAAAAAAGATCTGTCGGCCAGGGTAGGTGCGGCAGACAAAGAGCGAATTCGTGATGCGCGCGATGAGTGTGTTGAGTGTCATGCCTGTCTACATGGATGCCCTACATGCTATTGTTTTCTATTAAGCGATTATAAGAAGGGAAAGGACATAGAACGAATAAGACTTTGGGATGCGTGCTACTACGCTGCATACGCGCGTGTCGGAGGCGGAGCCAACCCACGTAGCCGGCTCGATGAAAGATTCTGGAACCGTTTTCAATGCAAGTTTGATTTTTTCTTTAAATACGAGAATATGTACGCCTGTTCGGGTTGCGGAAGATGCCTGTTAGGTTGCTCAGCAAAGATTGATATAAGGGAGATTCTATGGAACCTATAAATCCATATTATCCTATCCCAGTCAAGATTAAAAAGATTATCCCTGAAACGCCCAATATCACGACGTTCATATTAGACGGTAAGCCGATCGATTTCGAGGCCGGTCAGTTTGCTGAATTGACAATACCGAGTGTTGGTGAGGCACCGTTTACGCCTTCCTCTTCGCCATACGATGATGATCTGGAATTCACGATTATGAAAGTTGGACGTGTCACCGATGCGCTGTTTGATTTAAAGGAAGGAGAACTCGTAGGTGTCAGGGGTCCTTTTGGAAAACCGTACCCGTTAAAGGATTTCAAAGGCAAAGAAGTATTCATTGTCGGTGGCGGCGTTGGCTTTGCTCCTCTGCGATCACTATTTTTGGCATTGCTTCACAAAATAAAAGACTATAAGAAGATTTATATACGGTATGGAGCGAGAACGCCTAAAGACATCGTCTACAAACATCTCATCCCAGAATGGCAGAGGATCGATGGAGTCGATCTGCTACTCACTGTGGATGTTGGTGATGCATCTTGGCAGGGCAGGGTTGGTGTTGTAACCGTAATTCTAGACGAGATTCCCGTTGATGTGAAGACTTCCCCCACAATTGTTTGTGGCCCACCACTTATGATGAAATTCACGACTCAGAAACTGGTCGAGGCCGGATTCAGGCACGAGAGCATTTATCTATCGATGGAAAAGAACATGTCTTGCGGTCTGGGTAAGTGTAATCATTGTCGCGTGGGTAAGTTCTATGTTTGTAAGGATGGCCCAGTTCTCACGTGGAAAGATATAAAGGATATCGAGGAGCCGTTTCTATGAAAAACATCGATCCTAAAGCCGTTGTAGTCAAGAGGGCGCTATGCCCATTCTGTAGTTTTGGGTGCGAATTCGGGGTGATCTTCAATGATTTCGGTGTTGCCGGTGTGGAATACATCAAAGATGGCAGCAGTGGCGGGAGGCTATGCCCAAGGGGAAGCGCCGCCGCAATGTATCTTGATCATCCGCGGCGATTGTCCACGCCGATGAAGAATAGCAAAGCTATTGAATGGTCGAGGATGGCTAAAGAATTGAGGAAAGTCATCGGTAATCCGAAGAACGTCGCTGTGACCTTTGATCGTAACGTGACGCTTGAGGAATACGCCTCGATTATCGGATTCTGCAAGAAAAACGGTATCGATGATATTTCATCTACATATTTTGAGCCAGAAGCCTATTTGAAGCCATTTCTTGATAAACCTTTTGCGACTAAAGAGCTAGACAAAGCGCAGCTTGTTCTTATTCTTGGGGACCCGTTCAACCACGCGCCGATGTCATCGCAATCGATCATTGACTGGAAGTTGAGTAACAAGAAAAACAATCTATTAGTCATTGATTCGATTAATACTCACACCGCAGGGTTTGCAGACACATTCTTGAGGGTAGCGGTCGGAACAGAGCCTTTGTTGCTCTTCGGTCTCGCTCAGGAGAAAATTGACGGTGTAGATATTGCCAAGGCGACTGGCATCGATGCAGAGGTGATAGCCGATGTTTCCAAGGCTATCAAGGCTGCAGAGGGAGGTTTGATTTTCGCGTGTCTCTCCTTTGGGCATACTTACGATGCAAGATTGCTCGTGGAGGGTCTCATGCGATTGCGTAAATTCAGTGGGATGAGGGTCGTGCCTTTCGTGGAGTTTACGGGTTACGGAGGAAGTCGAAATTTCGCGACGATATTGGAAAAGGTGAAGAAGAAGAAAATAAAGAATCTGATCAACTTTGGGGAACTTTTCCCCTTCTACTATCCGCAATTGAATGCTGAGCTAAAGGGGTCGAATATCTATGCTACGTCAACGTTCAAGTACACCGGTGATATCGTGCTGCCCGTGCCTTTTAATCTTGAGAAGAAAGGTACGGTGATCACTACATTCGGGAAAAAAGAACTCAACGCCGGTATCGAACCACCAAGTGGTGCAAAGTCAATCAGCGAGATCCTGAATATGCTTGACGAGGGACCCGGGAAGGGTGAGGTTATGATACCGCCTGAGGGCAAGATGAATATCACTGAAAGTGCGCGCAAGCTGGTACAGATGAGCCTTCCCAAGAAGAAGGGCTATCGGCTCATCGGTGAAAAGATTGCCTATAGCTTTCTTGGATTCTTCGAGTCGGAAGCACTGAAGGTCAACCCTCGAGATGCGGCTGAACTGGGATTGAAGGAGAATGACCTGGCGTCGGTTACTTCCAAACATGGCAGTGTGGATTTTCCAGTGAGACTGACCACTGATGTTGACAAAGGGATCGTTGCCGTTTCGGCCGAGACGCCGGACGTGAAGGGACTATTCGAGTATGAGATCAACACCGATAGTAATATTGTCAATTTCATTCCAACCGAGGTGAAAATATGCAGAAAAGAATAGTATTGGACCTTGATTTGTGTTGCGGATGTCGTTCCTGCGAAGCCGCGTGCAGGTCTGCGTTCAAGGGTGAGGCGCGCATTCGACATGGAGACATTACCGGTGTTGCTTACCTTCCACTAGCCTGCAAACATTGCAAACAACCCTTGTGTCTTGCATCATGTCCGGTGGAGGCAATCACCCAAGATGAATCCACCGGCCTCGTTGTCCGTTCGGCAAACATTTGTATTGGCTGCAAGAGCTGTGCGTATGCCTGTCCTTTTGGTGTAATCGACGCACCTTTAGTTAGGCACATATCTCAGAAATGCAGCTTGTGTGCCGACCGGAAGGAAGGCCCGCGATGCGTTGCTGCGTGTTCTTCGGGTGCTCTCCAGTGGCTATCTGATGACGAAATCAAGCGACATGAGATTGGGATGAGAATGGTATCCCAGGATCTGTTTATCAGGAGAAAGGCATGAGCGTCGTAAGAATTCTTTTTTCTTATATTATATTTCCAGGTTTCATATTCACAGCCCTAGTCGGTCTTTTGCTTACCTGGATTGATCGAAAAGTTACGGCCCGCATTCACTGGCGCGTCGGACCGCCGTGGTATCAGCCGTATGCAGATTTTCTTAAACTGCTTTTGAAAGAGACAATCATTCCCGAAGGCAGTTCGAAAGTGCTCTTCCTGTTGGGACCGATCATTGGCCTTGTTGCCATGAGTATTCTGGCGGTAATGCTATTCTCGATGAATTTGAACCCGGGTAACACTTTTGTCGGTGATCTGATTGTTATGATTTATCTCTTGGCATTGCCTCCGCTGGGAATAATGATTGGCGGTTCGGCTTCGAAGAATCCGTTGGCGAGTGTCGGTGTATCTCGAGAGATGACTCAGTATTTCGCGTATGAATTGCCTTTCCTGATCACAATCGCCGGAATCATATTGAAGGCCGGGGGAAGCATCAGATTTGGAGATATTATTCTTGCCCAAAAGGCCAGCGGCCCTTTTCTGTATTCGATTTCAGGGGTGATAGGCGCAATTGTTATTCTTTTATCGGCTCAAGCAAAACTGGGATTCGTGCCCTTTGACATCCCTGAAGCCGAGCAGGAAATCATGGCTGGTCCCTATATAGAATATTCTGGAGTAGCCCTGGCCATGTATAAGTTGGTGCGAGCGATGATGTTGTTTCTCCTGCCGCTCTTCTTGATTTCGGTACTTTGGGGCGGTCTGGGTGATTGGTGGGCGATTCTGAAATTCCTGTTAATCATCGTTCTGATCGTGCTTATCAAGAATACCAATCCAAGAATTCGTATTGATCAATCGCTGCGTTTCTTCTGGCTAGGTATCGGCATATTATCAGTCGTGGGTTTGGTTTTGGCAGTTTACGGTCTATAAAAGGAGAACTATATGGCGAATGCTAAGCTTTGGGGACTGAAAAAATCACCTTGGGTTTTTCATGTGGCTGCCGCATCGTGCAATAACTGCGATATCGAAATACTCGATATTCTGACCCCGCGTTGGGACGTTGAACGTTTTGGCATCGTCTTGGTTGGTTCGCCAAGACACGCGGATGCGTTACTCGTCACGGGCGTGTTGAACCGCAAGTCGCTGCCCCGAGTTCTGCGCGTATATGAACAGACGCCGAAACCGTGTCTTGTGATTTGTGTCGGCACATGCACTTGCGATACCCATATGTTTGCCCCGTCATATAACGTGGTGGGACCGTACGACAAATATCTTCCCGTGGATGTCTATATTCCAGGCTGTCCTCCCAAACCTGAGGCGATAATCAGTGGTGTTGTTAAGGCATTGAAGAGGTTATGATGAAAAAAGAATATTCAAAAGAGATCTTGGATGAAATTGGTGCCAAGTTTCCGCAAGCGTCGGTGAAGATACACGCACCACGCCGTACCTACATCCGCGTACCTAGGGATGATGTATATGGTTTCGCGAAGTTCCTGTTCGAAGAAAAGGAGTGCCGTCTATCCATTGCTACTGGCATCGATAAGCGTGATGGCATGGAAATCATCTATCACTTTTCACACGATCCGAGCGGGACATATTACAGCATTAAGACGCTGGTACCAAAAGACGACTTGAAGATCAAGAGTCTGGCTGATTTTCTGCCGGCGGCAAATTGGATTGAACGTGAGATTCATGAATTGCTGGGGATCGATTTCGTCGGTCATCCAAACCTTATTCCACTCTTGACTGCTGAGACATGGCCTGGTGACTTGCATCCGCTGCGACGTGATTACGCCGACGAACATAAGGATCTAAAGGTCGAGAAATCTACGGAGGAGCGATGAAGAGAATAGTGCCGATTGGACCGTACCACCCATTGCAGGAGGAGCCGGAGTTTTTCAAGCTTATTGTCGAAGGCGAGAAGGTCGTTGACCTTGAGATAAATATCGGCTACAACCACCGTGGGCATGAATTTGTCGCTCAAAAGATGACCTGGGATCAGGTAACCTTCTTAGTAGAAAGGATATGTGGTATCTGCTCTGATTCACATCCCTATGCATATGTCCTAGCAGTCGAGGACGCGGCACATGTAACGGCGCCACCCCGTGCTCAGTACATAAGAACCATTATTGGCGAGCTGGAGAGGATACATTCCCATTATCTGTGGGTGGGTTTAGCCGGTCATTTCATTGGTTACAACACTGTATGGATGTGGGTCTGGCGTTATCGTGAGCCCTTACTTGACATATTTGAATTGATCATGGGGAACCGTAATCACTACGCGATCAATAAGGTTGGTGGTGCGAGGCGTGATATTCTGCCTGAGCATTACTCAAAGATTGAGAAGTACTTGGATCTGCTCGAAGAGAAGAATACAATGTTCACCAAGGCGGTACTAGATGACCCGGTGATAAGAGCCCGTTTGGAGGGCGTGGGGATATTATCAAAAGAGGATGCTGTTGCTTATGGCGTGCTCGGTCCAACTGCGCGGGGTTCTGGTTATGCAACAGATGTGCGCAAGGATGACCCATATGATGCCTACGATAAGGTTGATTGGAATGAAATCGTATTTGACGAGGGTGATGTGCTCGCTAAAGCAAAAGTGCGGCTCTTGGAGTGTTCCGAGTCAATAAAAATAGTGCGGCAGTGTTTGAGGAATATGCCCGATGGCCCAATCGAGACCAGAGTGGATGAAATCCCACCTGGCGAGGGCATTGGGCGACATGAGGCGCCGCGCGGTGAGGTGTTCCATTATGTGCGCTCAGATGGTTCGAATATGCCAGTTAGGCATAAGATAAGGGCACCGAGTTTCATGAACATACCATCGAATGTGGTTGCCGTGAGGGGCTATTCTATTGCTGATGCAGCATTGGTTCTTGCCGCAGTTGATCCGTGCTACTGTTGCACCGAGAGGACCGTTGTCTTGCGAAATGGCAAAAGGGAACTTACCGGAAAAGATATGCTAAGACTTTCGTGGCGAAAGACCGAAAGGTTAAGAAGGAGATATCGGCGATGATTGGATTTGATTTTTTCCTAGACCAGTATGGTATTTTCTTGAGTATTATATTCGTTTTCATTGGTCTCATGTCTCTAATATACGGTCTTGCTACAGTGAGGGAAAAGGGGCATCGTCTTGAGTTCTACCTGATGCTACTGCTGATTATAGGGTCGGGAGTGGGCGTGGCACTATCTTACAATCTTTTGTTAATATACGTCCTCTGGGAAGTTTCAACGTTTGCGGTCTGGAGGGCAGTGGGCTACTACCGGGGCGCCGGGGAAATATCTGCTTCGAGCTTCACCTTCTTGGTGAATTTTGCGGCGGCAACGGTAATGTTGGTCGGCCTCATGATTTTGTATGTTGACAACGGGACATTTAATTTGTTTAAGATCAGTGTTATCAGTGATACCGCGGCAGTATTGATACTTATCGGAATACTCACGAAATCGGTAACCATACCGCTTCATATTTGGCTGGCACCCGCATACGAAGCGATCCCTTCAGCAATCGGTGGCAGTTTAGCCGGTATTGCTGAGAACCTCGGCGCTGTTCTTTTTCTTCGATTGTTTACCATGGGGCATTACGCGGCCCCGGCTTTCTTCAACACGGTAGCGTGGATTGCAATATTGTCTAGTATCATTGGTGGAGGTGTGGCGCTCCGGGCTAACAAACTCAGAACGTTGTTGGCATTCTCAACAGTCAGTCAACTGGGGTTTATCATTCTAGCATTTGCGGTAGGCGGAACTTATGGTTTGCTTGGCGGTGTTTTGTATATCGCAGCGCATGCTTTGGCAAAGTCCGGTTTGTTTTATGGGGTCGGTGTGATAGAGGAATCCACAGGTAAAGATGATTTGAGGAATGTGGCTTGTTTGCTTAGGCTGTCGCCTGTCCTGGCGGTATCGATGGCATTGTTGATTGGGTCGATCGTCGGATTCTTCCCGATGCTAGGGTTTTTCTCAAAGCTAACCGTGATTATCGGCGCAGTTGAAAAGACCGCATATTTTGGTGTCGGTGCGATTGTGGCTGCCGTCTTCACTCTGCTTTACAGCACCAGGTTCTACCACGAGTTGTTCTTTGGCCCGCAATGTGACGTTCAAAAGCTGCGGGCAAAGCGTCCGAGTTATGTGGGCATCGCAGTGTCCTTCGTGCTTGCTCTGGTCTCACTACTCCTCGGTGTCTTCTTCTATCAGCCTGTGCATTATCTGGTCTCAGGGGGAATATAGAAATGAATGAAATATATTATGTCATCGTAGTGCCAATATTTTTCGGGCTGCTGGGTTTTCTTATCAATCGCCTCCGTACAGAATTGGATCTGGTGGCCTTTCTGCTTACACTTTTCTATGCAATAAGGATATTCATCGACACAAGAACACAGATAATCTCCTACAATGTTGCTTCGTTTATTGGTATTGATTTCAGGTTCTATGCGGATAGTCTAGCCGGCTTCATCGTTCTTTTCAATGCAATTTTTGCGATTCTGATTTGGCTCTATTCCTTGAGGGCGATGTCAAAGACACCACGTGAGAGAGTCTATTATCTATACGTAGCGTTGACCCTGTCGGCCGCAAATGGTGTCGTTCTCAGTGGTAATCTGATATTCCTCCTGCTATTCTGGAATGTATTAGTATTCTCTCTTTACGGTTTACTTCAAGTCGGAAAGGTCTATAGCGCACCCGCGGCGCGTAAGGCGATAACTATTATCGGTGTTTCTGATTACGTCATGATGTTGGGCATTGTAATATTTTTCGTCAAGACAGGTAGTATCAATTTCCCTCTGGATACGAAGGTCCTTTTCACCGATGTATGGTTGATCGTATCCTACTTGATGATTCTTGTTGGGGTCTTAGCCAAGCTGGGTACGGTTCCCATGCATACCTGGATACCGGAAGCCGCAAAGGTCGTTCCGGCCTCTACCTTGGCGTATTTACCGGGTAGTTTGGACAAGCTACTAGGGTTCTATCTCTTGATGAGATTGTCCTATTATATATTTGATATTTCTAAGTATGTTCCGTTGCAGTTGACCTTGATGATCATCGGTTCAATCACGATCATCTTCATGGCACTAATGGCACTATGGCAGAAAGAAGCTCAAAGAATGTTGGCATTCTCGACCGTTTCACAGGCCGGCTATATGCTGCTGGGTGTCGGTACCGGTATACCAATAGCTATTGCGGGAGCGCTTTTTCACATGTTGAATAACGTGATATATAAATCGGCACTCTTCTTATCCACGGGTGCCGTCGAATACCGAACCAAAACGACAAACTTGGACTCGTTGGGCGGGTTGGGAGTGAAGATGCCGGTCACTCTTTTCGCATTCGTCGTGGCGGCTCTCGCGATTTCCGGAGTTCCGCCGTTGAATGGTTTCTATTCGAAATGGATGATCTATCAGGGTATAATCGAGACGAGTAGTACAATAAACATCTGGTTCGTTTTTCTCATCTGCGCCATGTTTGGTAGCATTTTGACATTGGCGTACAACCTGAAGTTAATGCACTCGATTTTTCTTGGTGAACGACCAAAAGAACTCAATAAGGTGCGTGAGGCCCGTTTCGAAATGGTTGTCCCAGCATTGTTGCTTGCTCTGGTGTGTATCGTGTTTGGCATCTTTGCCCAGGCTGTGCCCCTCAAATACCTTATTCTGCCTAGCGTTGTGTATGACATTGGCGAAATCGGTTTCTGGTCTCCTACCCTTGCCACGTTGTTGATCATCGTCGGGATCGTGGTCGGGATCGTTGTCTATCTGTTTGGTACTGTAATGAAACCGAGAAGGACGCGTGTATATGTGGGCGGTGAAATACTCGATGAAGAATCCGCCCGGATAACTGGCCCCAATTTCTACTCTTCGATAGACAGTGTTGATATGCTCAAGAAGACATATGATTTCGGTGAGGGTGGTGCTTTTGATTTCTATAACTTTCTACACGGTGCAGCAAGCGGCGTCGCTATTCTCTCCAGGGATGTCTTGGACAGACTCATAACATCATTATACAGGGTGTTCGGGAAGATCGTGACCATGTTCGGGAAATTGACTTCGTTACTCCACACTGGCGAGTTGTACAACTATGTCGGCTGGATTTTTCTCGGTGGTATAATAATACTGCTGATTTTGGTTTTTTGACGGGAGGTCTTAATGATAGAACTCTATCTGTTTCTTGTGTTCATGATTATAGCAGCCTTTGTTGCCACTGAGATAAAAGACCTGTTGGCAGCAGTGATATCACTCGGTGCAGTGGGCTTTTCCGTTGCGATCATGTTCATCCTCGTTCAAGCTCCAGATCTAGCCATTGTGCAGATCGTTGTGGAAGTGGTCACTATTGTCATTTTCGTGGCTGTGATCTTCCGTACTACACACGTCGACGAGACCATTGGAAAGAAACTTACCAGCTCTCACGTATTGTCTATTGTGCTCTACGCATTTTTTGCGCTAATCTTTTTCATAGCCATGGTCAGGGCGTTACAGGAATTACCGGCTTTTGGCAACGCAACAATGAAGGTTGCGAGTGAATATATAAGGCTAGGACTTCCGCAAACCGGGGGTGCCAACCTCGTTGCTGATGTGATATTAGATTTTCGTGCACTCGATACACTTGGTGAGGCGACCGTTCTCTTTACATCGGTTATCGGTGTGATCGCTCTAATGCGCAGCGTCGGGAGGAAGAAATGAAGGGAATGAGTTTGATTGTGAAGACAATAACCAATGTCATGATCGGTTTCATCTTCATCTATGGTGTATATATTATTCTACATGGACATTTGACACCGGGTGGCGGCTTTGCGGGCGGTGTGATCATTGCCGGAGCACTGGTCTTAAGAGTATTGGCATACGGTAGCGAGGCTGGTGCCGAGAAAAGATCGGAAACCAGAGCTTCGATATTCGAAAGCATCGGTGCACTTTTGTTTGTCGGTATTGCCATCGCCGGGCTCATGCTGGCTGGCGTTTTCTTCCGCAACTTCTTGCCAAAGGGTGTTCCCCTGAATCTCTTGAGTGGAGGTATTATTCCTTTCTGTAACATCGCGATAAGTTTCAAGGTAGGCGCTGGTCTATTCTCGATATTTCTTTCCCTCGCCGCAGTCAAGTATGTGATGAAGGATTGAGGAGATAAATTATGATTATTTTTCTGAGCTGTATTATTCTATTCTTGATAGGTTTGTACGCTATTGTTACCAAACGCAATCTGATAAAAATAGTCATCGGCTTCGCTTTCATCGAATACGCAATCAATCTCCTCTTCGCCCTAATCGGTTTCCGGCGCGGCATGCTGGCGCCGATCATTACGCAGGTCGATATGCCGCACAAATTTGTTGACCCGATCCCTCAGGCCTTGGTTCTTACGGCAATCGTTATTGCATTGGGGACGACGGCACTCATGCTAAGTGTTGTGTTGCGTATCTACAATCGGTACAAGACCTTTGATATTGCAGAAATCAGGAAGTTGAAAGGATAAGGAGGCGAATGTGACATTTATTCCGCTATATTTTGCCCTGCCTCTGGCTGCAGCATTCATAATCCCCATCCTAGGCAAAATTGCAAAATCAGTGGTTTGGATTTTCGTGACACTGGTATCGTTTGTCCTTTTCATCCTTGCACTCTATGGTGTTGCCGTGATGCAGCAGATTCCAATGGTCGTCTACAAGATGGGGAACTGGCCGCCTCCGCTTGGTATTGTCATGGCGTTTGATTCATTCTCTGCTTTTATGGTGCTCGTTATCTCGATACTCGTATTTGCGGGTAGTCTGTTTTCCTGGCGCTACATGAGCCACTATACTGGCCAATGGAAATACTACACATTGTATATGCTGATAACCGCTGGAATGATGGGTGTGTCGATCACGGGTGACCTTTTCAATATGTTTGTTTTTCTTGAAATCGCGGCAATTTCGTCGTATGCACTCGTTGCCTTCGGTGTTGACGCCGAGGAGTTGGAGGCTTCCTTTAAGTACATGGTGATGGGGGAGATCGGCGGTTTGACATTTCTGCTGGCGATTGCACTGTTGTATGCGAAAACCTCTACACTGAATCTTGCTGATATTTCAAATACGTTGCAGGCGATGGGGCAAACACCTTTCTTCTGGACCGTGTTGGGCATGATGCTGTTTGCGTTTTCGATCAAGGCCGCCTTTGTGCCTTTCCATTCCTGGCTGCCTGACGCACACCCTGCGGCCCCGGCTCCCATATCAAGTCTTCTGTCCGGTATCTTCATCAAAGTGCTGGGTATGTACACGACGGCGAGAATTGTGTTCAATGTTTTTGGTCTCAGTCGTGACACGGCGCCGGCATTCTTCAATGTTCTTCTCGGCATAGGATTGCTGTCCATCGCCTTTGCTGGAATCACGGCCCTTAGCCAGCGAGATTACAAGAGGTTACTGGGTTATTCAAGTGTGTCACAGGTCGGCTACATCATGCTTGGTTTTGGTATCGGCAATTACTACGGTGTCGCCGGAGCAATTTTCTATATTCTGGCACATGCCCTCGCAAAGGGGTTGTTGTTTTTCACATCGGGTTCAGTTGTGAATGCTACTGGAACAAGAGATTTGAGCAAGCTTGCTGGACTCGGTGAGAGAATGTCTACCACCGCGTGGAGTTTTCGGATCGGCGGTTTGTCATTGATTGGCCTACCACCGTTGGTGGGGTTTTTTGCCAAGTACTTTATAATATTAGGTGCTTTGAAGGGTGGATTCTTGTGGTTAGCCATCATTGCCATCGGACTAAGTGTTGTAACATTAGGTTATCTTCTTAAGATAGAAAATAACGTGTTCATGAAAAAAGGTAGGACCGAAGCAAGCAAGGCACCGTTTACGATGCGTATCGCAATGGTTTTTCTCGTGGTGTTAATCGTGCTACTCGGAATCGGGTTCCAACAGGTTTTTGATTTTGTCGTCGGCCCCGCGGCACATGCTTTGCTCAGAGGTATAGAATATGCGAATCTCGTGTTTGGTTCAGTTGCTGTTGGTTTCTAAGGAGGCCGAATGAGATACGTGGTCTATTTTGTAATTGCATTCTGTTTGTGGCTTCTCTTAACCTTGAGCGTTAACCTTGATCATCTAGTTGCTGGCGTGATTGTCGTTTTACTGGGGACTATTTTCTTCGGTGGATATTTCACAGACAAACCAATCAAATTCCTGCAACTGCATAGACTTATCTGGTTCATTATTTACATCCCATTCTTTCTGTGGTACATGGTGAAGGCAAATATTGACGTTGCCTATCGTGTGTTACATCCAGAGAGGCCGATCAAACCCGGTATAGTGAAAATTAGGACGATATTGAAGACTAATATTGGAAAGGTCTTTCTAGCCAATTCAATTACACTGACGCCAGGAACCATGACTTGCGACGTGGAAGGTGACTATTTGTATATACACTGGATTTGGGTACAATCGCCTGATTTGGAGGAGGCTTCGAAAATCATCGCCTCGCGTTTTGAAAGATTTCTAAGGAGGATATTCGAATGAGCGTGTTAGTTAGCATCCTAGCAATTGGTGGATTTTTGTGTCTCTATAGGATTTACCAGGGCCCATCGATCTCTGATCGGGCAGTGGGTGTCGATATCATGGGTATACTGTTCGTCGGAATCACTGCGCTCAGTGCATTGTTTTATGATCTACCATACCTGATCGACTTGTCAATATCGCTAGCGCTCTTCAGTTTCATCGGTACTGTCGCCCTCGCGAAGTATTTAGAAAAAAGGAGTCTCGATGATTAGTACTATCGGATGGATAATAATATGGGTAGGAGTTTTCTTTGATTTATTAGGTGCGATAGGGCTCATTCGTTTTCCGGATGTATACAACCGTTTACAGGCTTCCACAAAATGTGTGACCCTGGGTACAGTCGGCATCATGCTTGGCATATTTCTAATTAAGGGCTTCACTCCTATGGGCATAAAAGCACTGATCTGTACGGCGGTTCTATTATTGACGAGCCCGGTTGCGGCACACGCTCTGATGAGAGGATCATTGCATTTCGGCACGAAAATGTGGAAGGGCACCATTCTTGACACGTATGGAACAGACAAACTCGGCGGTGAACAGATTGAAAGGGAGGATACCTAAATGCGCAAACCAAAATTGAGGGAGCTCGGCGAGGCGATCAGGGCAATATTCTTAGGACCTTTCACCTCAAAATTTCCGTTCAAGCCTTCACCTGCAGCCCCGACGTTCCGTGGAAAAATAGAATTCAATCTTGATAAGTGTATCTTGTGTGGTGCTTGTGTCGAGGTCTGCCCGGCGAACGCTCGTGATCAGAAAGACGACCGAGCAAAGGGTATCCGACGGGAGAGCTACTATCCAGAGAAGTGCATATACTGCGGGCAGTGTGTTGCCTATTGTACAACCAAGGAGGGTATTAAACACACTCAGGAATATGATTTGGCTGAAATAACAAGAGAGGATTACGAAGAAGCGATCGAGAAGGAGCTGATTTTCTGTGAACGTTGTGGTGAGGTCATTACTACCCGTGCACACCTGCTATGGATTGCCCGACGGGTCGGTGAATTGGCCTATGCGAACCCCAATCTCTTTTTGGTCTTGTCGCAGGAATATGGTGAGGAGTCGATTCCAAAAAGTACCGATGTACCGCCCTACCGCAGTGAGCATTTGAGATACCTGTGTCCTCAGTGCCGGAGAACCGTCTATTTGAAGGAAATCTGGGGATACTGATACCGTCATACAGTAGGGAGTAAGCAGTAGGCAGTAAAATAGTAAATTCTAAATAAATTATAATATCAAATGCCCGAAATCCAAAACAGCGTAACGTTAACATAAGTAAGCTGCTATACTTTCTCTACCTTTGCGTCCCGCAATTCTGGTTCGAACAACAACAAGTTGGTATCACGTTTGCGAAAAATAGCATGAAGTAGTTAGTAAACAGTGAAATTCGAATTCCGCAATTCGAAATTACATAAATCTACTACAAAAGAAATATCAGAGCCACCCCGAAGACAGCCACAACAGTACCGAGTATTGCGCCGAGGCTTATTCTCTCCTTGAATATCCAATGCGAGAGCGGGATCAAGAAAATCGGAGGCATGGCCATTAGTGTCGAGGCGATGCCTACGTAGGTGTATTGGACTGCAACTAGCGACAACCACACACCCAAGAAGGGACCGCAGAATGCACCACCACCTAGAGCGGCTGTTCCTTTGGTATCGCGAAGTTTGTTGAATGTTTCCGGGATTCTTCCCCGCAGAAGAGTGATGAACCAAAGCACTGACGTTGCAACAAACACCCTGACGATGTTTGCCGAAAGGGCAGAATAATCACTGCCAAGCCCTTTCTTGGAAAGTATTAACCCAAGTGCTTGCCCCATGGCGCCGCCTATGCCACAGAGAATGCCACTCATGTAGTGGTCTTTGCGACGGTTTTGGTTCTTACGTTCTGTTATAACCCAGGCAATGCCAGAGATAGTTATCGTTATTGCTACGACTTCACTGAGTTGTAGCAGTTCACCCAGGAACAACCAGGCGATGATTGTGCCAAATACCGGGACGAGGGCCATTAGGAGCATACTGACCCGCGCACCAAGGAGCACAAAGGCCCTGAACAGTAGCATATCACCAATCGCGAAACCGATAATCCCAGATAGCCCGAACCAGAACCAATGGTATCCAGTAACATCGAGCGGTACAAAACTGCCGTAAATGATGAAATGGGCAGCCATCAACAGCAGCAGCGCGAGTGCCAAGCGCACGCGGTTAACGACACTGTATCCAAGGCGGCGTGATGATATGGTGAAGAAAATTGAACCAAATGACCAACATAATGCTGTTCCTAGGGCAGCGAATTCACCGAAGAAATTGCTCATGTCATCTTATCACAGTGTCGCCAGGACAATGACGGCTAGAGTGGCCAGTATGATGCCTACTATTTTCAGGCTACCTAACCGCTCTTTAAGAAAAACAAATGAAAAAATCGCTGTGATGATAAAACTGAGTTGAATTACGGGAATTGCGGTGCTCAATTCACCCTTATGCAAAGCCGTGACGTAGAAAAACGTTGCCGAGGCCATTAGGACTCCATTGATTGGCGCCCATAGGAAGGTTTCCCTCGGGAATTTCCAATTTCTCAATAGGATGTTATATATGATTACGAAGATTGCGAAAAAAAGATTCATCAACAGTATGAATGAAAGGGGTGAGCTGTATACTCGGGTCGAGAGCTTCACAATGAATTGAAAGCCAGCAGCTACTAACATGGCTGCGAGTGCCATGATGAGAGATTTGTTTGCCATAACCCGTTGTTTCGGTTCTAGGAAGAATAGCACAATTGCAGAACATGCGGCAATAATCGCGATCATTTTGTTCAAGGATAATGATTCACTCAAGAATAAAATTGCTGCTGCTGAAGAAAAAACAAAACTCGACCGGAAAATCGCATAGTTTACGCTTGCGCAACCATAGGTCAGACTGTGTAGCATGAGCGTGAACCCAGCGAAGCCAAAGATGGCGCCGAGTAAGCTATACGTAATATCAGCGCTGTGCCATTTGATCCCGGTCGAGAGCAATGCGAGAACCAGCACGGTGAGTGAGTAAAATATGCTCTGTATGATTAAATACGAACCAATGGGGATATCCAATTGCCGGGCGCGCTTGTTTATTGTGTCGGCTGCCCCGATCAAGGTCAGAGCTATTAATGCAGCTGCAATTGATGATGTCAAAATACCAACTCCTTGTCTCTCATATCCTAATGAGCGCTATTATAACCTGAAAAAAATGATGGTCAACAGACACAATGGAATACCATGCGTCGCGATCTTTGATGAATCGCGTCGCTGTGTTGACATCGGCTAGCAAATGGGTAGAATCTTTTGATAATTAAATGTAGTTTGGCTGATTTTGTAGAAAAAAAAGTAATCCATGAGGAGGAACTATGAGAAGATCTATAGTCATCTTTACGATATTATTCGGAGTCGGTTTTTCACTCCCTTATTGGACTGAACAAGATTTCATCAATGCCGATTCCATTCCACGGCTCGATCCAATCATGCAGTACGATGTTGGTCCATTACGCACAGAATGGCAGATGTGGAGTTACGTTCACGAACTCTGCCAGACCGCCGCTTTCATTGCTTCGATGCAGGTTTCGGATACGCTTGATCCTGAATTCGGTGGTTTAATCGAAGGCGAGGATGCAATGGGCGTGGTTGAGACTGATAACACGCAAGAAGCTATATGGGTATGGTGTAGGTATTATCAGATAACTGGAGATACAACGTATTTTGTTAACTTGCGCCGGGCCTGGATATATGTACTCAATCATCCTGCCTGGTTGGAAGAGGGTACTGATAGTGATTATTATCGGGTATGGAATTGTGGTCTTGCTTTCTTTGCTGAGAGCAAGTACCGTACGATCACAGGCGATAGTAGCTATATGCCGTATGCCGATACATGTTCTCAATATATGCTAGGCCACCCATTGCCTTTCACTGGAGTTCCTCAGACCTATGCGAGACTTCATCCAAAGGTCACTAGCCTGGCCGCGGGCATGTTATATCAATATGGTAAGGAGATGAATAACCAGACGTGGAAGGACACGGCACTGGCTTATGGAGATCGAGTCCGGGTATGGGTCGAGGCTAATCCGAATGTGAACATAAATGATGAGGTGTGGGCGATGTCCGGAGGGACTGCAGTATGGGGCCTGTGTCGCTCGATTTTCGATGCCGATTCGTCTTTCGGCGTTACTTGGTTGAGTACTTACCTTCCCTATATGAAGTATTATCAGCCAGCCGGTACTTGGAACAATTCGTGGAACATCTGGTATGCGAACGCTTACAATTTTTCTGCACGGATTACCCAAAACGGAACCTATGTCGACTATCATCACTCGATAACCGATAGTCTTTTGATCCAGGATTACGACAATGATGGTGGTGTACCGCCGACACGTGGTTGGAATGAGAATCAAGACCATTCCTGGATCTCAAGCTATATGGTATTCATGGGTTTTGAAGGTCTCATGGATTCGGTACGCACCTACGACGCAGGTGTCAACGGCATTTATGCAACTGGTCCGCGTCCTTTCCTACTCATAGGCGACACCGTGCAAGTTGCGGTGCAGGCTGCCAACTATGGATTCGCTGCGTTGTCCGATGTATATCTTGAAGTAACCGATGCATTTTCTGGTGATACAACGGTCGACCTTGCTATTGGGGTCGAGGATACGTTTGCACTCGCGAACATTTTCATACCTAGTGATACTGGTTATCTATCTTTTACGGGATACAGCTTATATGCCGGTGATGAGCGTCCTGCAAATGATACGTTTACCACGTCCATATATGTGCGGCCCTTGAGGTTTGTCTCGGGGACGGTAATTGACACAGTCAATAGTACCGGCATAGATGCCAAGTTGTATTTTCAGTTTCTCGACGATAGTGGCGCCTCATATTTCGACAGTACAGAGACTAATCCGTCGACCGGAATATTTAGTGTATACTTGATAGATTCGTTGTATCGAGCATATATCTACACAGACATTCCATATCCCGATTCCGTTGCCGAATACATCTATGTGACGCCGGATTCAGTATCGGATTTCGATTTTGCTTTCGGCCCTGCCGATTTGCTGGTTATCAATAGAGATAATGAAGCACGCTACGCAGACTATTATGCTGCGCCACTGGACTCATTGAATATTACATGTAAGGTATGGGCTCCACAAAATCAAGGTTTGTTCCCCATGAGTAGAATCGATGAATTTAACTACAACACAATCATCTGGTATACGGGCCAGGCAGTCGTCGACAATGTTACGTCCAGTGAGCAAGAAAGTTTGATGGTCTTCCTTGATAGCGGCGGCAAGTTGCTGATCACCGGGCAGAATGTCGGTGAGGAAATATCAGGGACACAATTCTACAGTGATTATTTGCACGCAGTGTTGGTAAGCGATTCGATAAATTCGCTGAAGTGCTTTCCCGATACTCTCGATGCACTCGGTCAAGATATCGGCAAGCTTTACACCGTCGGTATTACCGGTGCACAGAATCAGTATTCACGGGACGTAATCGCGGCCGATACATTGGCTCACGAATTCCTGTATTACGATTCGCTGCTGACAGATTGCGCCGGCATCTGGTATGAGGATGCAATCAGTGGTTGTCAAATAGTCTATTGCGCGTTTGGCGTCGAAGCCGTCCACAAGCCCATACCATGGCTAGGTTACATGACACGTACACAGCTTCTGGAAAGGTTTCTTAGTTGGTTTGGCGTTGTAGCAGTTGCCGAAGGTTCTGTCGAGCGTCCGTACTCTTTGTTCTCCGTATTTCCCAATCCTAGTCATCGACAAGTGTATATTACTATGGGAAGCAGTTTGGTCGGGAAGACAGGTTCATTAAGAGTGTACGACATAACTGGCAGACTTGTGAAAACGATATTTGACGAGCAATCATTGGATGGTTTGTCTTGGTACCTTGATGATAGTCATGGTCGGCGGTTGTCAAGCGGGGTATATTTTTTAAGTTTGGAGACGGCAGACATAAATGATATGCGTAAGGTCATTATTGTTGATTAGAATTATGCGCGATGGGCGAATCGTTCATACGTGATTCTTTCTTCTACTCTGTTTTGTGTGATTGGTAATATTGTATAGGCGTCAGCGATTAGTGAATCGTCTTGCATGGTCCCGACGATTTGCATCACTGGTCCGATTTTGCCTGAGTTATATTTATCCGGGAATATTACAACCTCCAGAATATCGGTCTCGTCGTCAATTGTCAAAAAACACATCAATTTGTTGTTTCTCGTGCGAATAGTTCTTCTGGTGATAAGCGTACCGATGATTCTCGCTCCTCTTTTTTTTGGTAGATCAGATATGTAGACATTGCGCTTGGGGTAGAATATTTCTAAGATGTGTTTTTCGGGGATGAACTCAATAGTTTTCAGTTGATCCAATAGTTTAACTTCACTGTTAAAGTCACTAATTTTAGGTGGTTTTTCAATAAAATCAGGAATGGTTTCTCTCGGGATTTTTGAGTCTAATAAGAGAAAATATAGTTCGGGCCAGGTATGCTTGAACGCGTCCAGGCTCTTGGATTTTATCAAAGAAATACCCTCGTCAATTGAAGGGCGAGCGCGATAAAAGAAATCACGCCCGTCCTTGAAGGGACGCAGTTTCATGATACGTTTGATCGTTCCCGTAGAGAGTTCTCTTATTTCATCCAATCCAGTCAAGAGTGACGATTTGAATACGGTGAATTTTTCTTCACTTTTGTTAACATCAGGCGCTAGTATACTGATCCCCCACCTTCTCGCTTCATTGATGTAAGCACCAGTAGGATAATAGCCTCCTTTGTTATTAATTACCTGACAAAAAAATTTAAGGGGTTCATAAAACTTTTGGTACGCCGATAAATAGGCAAGCGTTGCATAAGTTATGCTGTGTGCCTTGTTAAACCCAAATGAAGAGAATGATCTTATACGATCCCAAACCGGTTCGATGTCTTTATCACGGTAACCCATGGTTTTTGCCTTAGAAAAGAATATTTCCTTGAGGTCTTTCATACTATTCGGGTTGCGTGCCTTGGTCATTGCCCGGCGTAACATATCACCTTCGCTCAAAGAGAAATGGGCAAAGTCATGAGCAATTTGCAGAATCTGTTCTTGATACACGGGAATACCCAGGGTGTCATACAAAGCGTTCCGGAGTTTCGGGTGAGGGTATTCTATTCTTTCTTCACCCTTGATTCTCTTGAGGAATCTTTCTTTCATACCACCCTGAGCCGGACCTGGCCGGATAATGGCGATCGCATTGGCAATATCCATAGCTGTTTTTGGCTTTATGCGTTTGAGCATATATCTGACCATTGGGCTTTCGATTTGAAAACAACCGAGGGTTTTGGCTGTACCGATAAATTGATAGACTTTTGGGTCATTGAAATCAATTTTTTCTTTTGATAAATACAATTCAGGAAAGCCTCTCACGCCGAGAATATCTATTTTTACTAGCCCAACCATCTCGACCCCATCTTTGTCTAGATGGGTAACTTGATCCGCCGGACTGGGGTATAGTGGTACATAGTTGCATATCGTTTTTGGCGTTATGACAATACCGCTTGGATGACATGAAAAATAATGTGGATAACCGATGATGCTTTCGGACATATCATGTATGTCTTGAATGGTTTTTTCTTCAAGATGATTTTTTATATTTCTCAGTTCACGCGGTGAGATGCCGCAAGCACGGGCTGTCTCGCGAAAGCTCGCCCGTCGCTTGAAACGATTGACCACCGAAATATGAGCAACATGGTCACTGCCGAATTTTTTGTAGATTTCCTTTATCAACCTTTCACGCTGATTGAATTCGACATCGACATCAATATCGGGTGGTTCGCTACGTTGTGGATTAAGAAATCTTTCAAATGGTAGGTTGTGCTTTAAAGGATTGGTTATTGAGAGACCCAGCGCGTAAAGAATAAAAGATGATGCCGCCGAGCCGCGCACATTCATACCGATACCCTTTTGGAGGGCAAATTCTTTCAGGTGATAAACGAGAGAAAAATGGGGTGCAAAACCGGTGTCCACGACTACCCTATATTCATAGTCGAGGCGTCTTCTTTCTTTAGAGGTCAGGTTTCTGCTGTTTGATCTTATTATCTCGGAGAGATCCTGATTTGATGCCGGGAATATCCAACCTCTATTTTCGGGTATGTAATCGCACATTTCTGTTAACCTGATGTTGTTGCGTACTGCGGTCGGATAATCGGCAAATACCCGGCTGAATTTTTCTCTTTGTAGAAGATTATTGGGCATCCCTGGTTTATGCTCATATGCATTGTCTTTTATAGCACACATCAATTTATATAGGGTTTTTTCTTTTTTTGATACGTAAAATATTTCGTTTGCGGCAACCGGGGGGAATGTGTTATCTATTATTGAGTGGTAGGGTAGAAGAAGATAATACTTCATGGCAAATGATGGTCCTAATTCTTTTAACATTTTTTTGGAATTCGAAAGTAGGACGAGTCCTTCGGCATGTTCTTCTATATGGTTAATGTCAATGTTTTTGAACGAAATATTGGTGATTATTTTACATAGATTTTTGTAACCATTTTCATTCTGGATGAGCAGGTATGTTTTGCTGCCGGCTTCTTCAATAAAGGGGATTTTTGTACCAATGATGGGTTTTATGTCGTAGGTCTTTGCGTATTTTATGAACTCATGAAGACCAAAAAGTGTGACGTCGACTATGCCACAGCTATTTAGGTTATACTTTTTCAAATATTTAAAGAGAGTTTTAAAATCTGAGCCGCCGACTCCATAGTTACTGTGATAGAGAAGGGGTGTGTAGGGTGTAGCCATTTTTCGTATCTTCGAAACTCCTCTTTAAAATAATACTATTTGCCGCAGAGAGCGAATTGAAGCCGAATTTGTTCCGTACCCTATCCAGAGCACTATTTAACCGGTTGAGTCGTTCTTCTTTCAGTCTAAACATTGAGGGTTGCAGACCATCCTTTTCCAATCCTGATAAGGCAATGCCGATAAGCCTTACTCGTTTCTTTTCCTTCAGCATTTCTTCTAGTATTCTTGTACCGAGTTTGAAAATTATTTGTTGAGCGTTGCCGGCAGGTATTTTAGTCCTTCTTGATATGGTTTTGAAATCGGAAAATCTTATCTTCACGGTTAATGTTTTGGCGATGCGTTTCTTCTTACGCAGTGTATTGCATGCGCGTTCAGTGAGATAGTATAATAGTGCATAAATCAGTTCTCGGTTTATTGTATCCTCATGTAGGGTCGTTTCTCGGCTGATAGATTTCATGGTATCAACGGATTGATAATCCCCGCCATGGATGAAGAACTTTAGTATTTTATAGTAATTACCTAGGGCGGTTTCCACTATCCAATCGGGTGTTTTAATTAGCTCTTCCACAGTGTTGATGTTTAAATTATGTAGTATCTCAACATGTTTTGGCCCGATGCCGGGTAAGACACCAACATTAAGCGGTGAGAGGAATTTCGTTTCATCCTTTACGGGAACCGCGAGTGTACCATTCGGTTTTGATTGTTCGCAGGCAATTTTGGAAAACACCTTTGTTCGAGCAATGCCAACGGATGATGGGATTTTCAATATATTTTTGATATTACTTCTCAACGTGCAGGCTAATTCAAGAGGAGTTCCAAATAAGCGTTGAGTTCCTCTCGCGTTTATGTAGGCCTCATCTATTGAGACCATATCAATGTCTGGAGAATAGGAACTGATGATTTGATGGAATTGCCTTGAATAGAGCTGGTAATATTGAAATTTTCCTTTTAAGAATATTGCTTGAGGGCATAGTCGATAAGCGAGGGATGTAGGCATGCCCGAGTGGATGCCGAATTTCCTTGCTTCATAGGATGCCGAAGCGACAACCCCTCTTTCTTGGGGTAATCCGCCGACGATCACCGGTTTACCGGTCAATGACGGATTCAATGCCTGCTCCACAGAAACAAAAAAGGCGTCGAGGTCAATGCAGAGGAACATAACCTTACCCCTTACCGAGGAGTACTCTTAAGAATAATCATATATAAATTTATTCGTCCAAATTCGAAATACGAAACAAATACATTTATGATGGTCACGTCTATCGTGTTGTCACGGTGAACAATGATGTCATATTTTTTTTTGAACGTAACCCGTTTACGATATACGAAACGGGTTTCGTAACCGTTAAACATTTGACGACACCTTTTCGATCTACGGGGCAGGTCAGGGAAAAGGATACTCCTCGCAATGATAATGGGAAGAATGGGGTTATTCCGAATTCCTCTTAGATAAATGAAGAATTCTTTGCTTATTCTATCATTACGAGGAGTACCGGTCATCAAAGGTAGACGGAGCGACAAAAAACGCTCAAAAATAATCATATAAATCATCTAAATCATCCCATGTAGGGTTGAGCGATTTAATCAAATTAATTTTTTTTTGTTTTGATTCTGCCCTGATCCTTTTTTCTCTTGTGATTGCGCCGTATTTATTTTCGAATACTTCATAGTAAACCAGCTTGTTGATATTGTAGCTTTTAGTGCATCCAGACACTAAATTATTTTTATGTTCATAAACTTTTTTTCTTAAGTCTTTTGTGACTCCTGTGTACAGTACATTGTTTTTTTTATTTGTGATTATGTAGACATAATATTGCCGTTGCATTTAAACTCCTTTTCTATTTTCAACCATATAACCATACCCTCGGACGATATGGAAAACGATGCCTTTTAAGTTATACCTTTCTTATTACGCCGATTACTTTGCCGACTACTTCAAATTTATCCTTGATCAATGGATAGGCGTCATTTTCTGGTTTCAGGACGAATTTACCTCCGAATTTCTTTAAACGCTTTACCGTTGTTTCGTCTCCAACGTTGGCAACAATAATGTCATTATGTAGTGCCTGCCCGCCTGGTTTGACAACGACAAGATCCCCGTCGTAAATATGAGCATTTATCATGCTGTCACCCTTTACCTTTAGAAGAAAACATCCTCGCCACTCACGGGGTTCAAAATAGCCTTCAATTTCTTCGAAAGCGAGTTCTGGTAATCCGGCGGCAACTCGACCGGCAATAGGCATCAATTTTGGTTTAATACGGATACCCCTTGCTTGTCCTGAAACCCTATCGATTAAGCCTTCTCTTGCAAGATTGTCTAAATGAACCTTTACTGCCTTGGTGCTTTTAAAACGTATGTTTTTGGCAATCTCACGAATCGATGGTGGATATCCGTATTCGTCCACGAAATCCTGGATTGCCTTGAGAATCTTTTCCCTTGTTTTCATAAACCTCCTTCAACATATTTGGTTTCGTTATACGGTTTGGAAAAGCGTTTCGTCGGTCGTATGTCGTTTTACGTATAATGAAACCGGTTAACTAAACCGAGGCGCTTTTCGAAACCGACCAACGTAACCTTTACTCCATCATGTAAACATTTGTTTACATTACATTATAATGAAAATATGGCGGTTGTCAAGGGGGAAAAGACACGTATTCCTCAATCCAAAATTACTTACGATCTGTAAATAGCACTATTTTTCATGCCAAAATGCATTCCTCAAAGAAATCCCAAATTCCAAATCCGAAATAACAAATAAATCCAAAACTCCAAATTACAATTCTCAAAACAGATAGGGTGATGATTGGAACCAACACTATTTCGTTACCCTTGGCAGGTCTGTTCCCCTGAAGTGGGATAGTCAATTCTGCGGTCACATCGAGAATGTGATCAGAATTGGCATCGACCCCCATTCACAGGATACGGACAATCTAATCTTCGAGCGAGCCCGCCGAAAGGCGGACGAGTCGAGAAGTGTATCCAGAACATATTTGGTTTCGTTATACGGTTTGGAAAAGCGTTTCGTCGGTCGTATGTCGTTTTACGTATAATGAAACCGGTTAACTAAACCGAGGCGCTTTTCGAAACCGACCAACGAATGGTTAAGTTCCTTTGAATGGGCAAAAGGCCGCCTCTGTCCCCCCATAATATAAAACCATATTGACCTAGGGTAATATATGGCTAGAATAGAAAAAACGATAAGGGGGTAAAGCGATGTTGCACATAGTCCTTGCATTATTCATTTTTCAGCCGATTCAAGTCGAAGAATATACGCTCGGTAATGGCTTGAAGCTTCTTGTCTACGAAGATCATTTCGCACCCGTGGTATCTGTTCAGGTACATTATCGAGTAGGCAGTTATAATGAAAGCGTAGGGTTGACCGGGATTTCTCATCTTCTGGAACACATGGCATTCAAGGGAACCGCGGCGCATGGTCCGCATGAATACAGCAGGCTGATCGAGGGGGCAGGTGGCATAGAGAATGCCTACACTTCGGTTAATCGCACGGTATACCATGCTCACTTGGGTAGCGATCGCTACGAGCTTGAACTCGAGCTAGAAGCTGATCGGATGCAGAACCTGCTCATTGCCGGGGAAGAATACACATCCGAAAAGCAGGTTGTGATGGAAGAGCGGCGGCTACGCGAAAACGATCCGTATTATATGATATTCGAGCAGCTTGACTTGATAGGTTTTTCATACCATCCGCACCGGCGACCCATAATAGGATTTATGGCGGACATTGAGAGGATTAGCCGAGATGATGTCTACAAATGGTATCGACACTATTATAACCCAGGTAACGCGGTTATTGTGATTGCTGGTGATGTCCGTCCGCAGCAAGCTTATGATCTGGTGAAGCGATATTTCGGTGCGCTAGAGGGACACAAGGTTGAAGATGTTGAGTTTGATGAGCCGCCTCAAAAAGGAGAGCGCCGTTTTGAATACCGCCGAGAGGTGCAAATGCCAGCACTTGCCATTCAATATCATACTGTGACAGTCAGCCACGAGGACGTGAGCGCCCTGGACGTCTTGGCCATGATTCTCTCGTATGGAATGAGTTCACGTTTTGAACAAAATCTGGTTCGCGACAAGGGGCTGGCAACAGCTGCCAATGTCTACCATGTCAACTACAAATATGGTGGTAATTTCATAATTTTCGGTGTACCGCAGACCGAAATAACGCTCGCTGCACTTGAAAACGCCATTTACAGCGCAATTGACAGCTTGAAAACAATACCAGTTCTGGATGCGGAATTGGAGAAGGCAAAGAATCAGGCCTTAGCCAGCGCCGTGTACCAGCAGGATTCGCCTTCTGGTATCGGGATGCGACTCGGTTCATGGGAGATCGAGGCTGGGGGATGGGAGAAATTGAACCAGTATTTCGAAGAGATCCAAAAGGTGAGTAAAGAGGATATCATACGGGTCGCGCAGACATACCTTACGAAGAACAACCGAACAGTCGGATACCTGCTGCCCGAGGAGGAGAATTGAAGGTCTTGCTACGATTGTTGTTACCCATACTCTGCTGGGGATTGTCGATTGAGCGCGACACGCTGGATAACGGTATGGTTGTTCTGACGGTCGAGGCGCACCGGATTCCGGTTGTTGAGGTGAAGGCGCTAGTCCGCGCAGGTAGCGTCTATGACCCTGCTGGGAAGGAAGGACTTGCCAATGTTGTTAGTAACATGCTGCTGCGGGGAACGCAAACGCGTTCCGCCTATGAAATCGTCGAATCAATCGAATCCGTCGGCGGGGCATTGGCTCCTTTTGCCAATACTGACAATGCAGGACTAAATGGAAAAGTGTTGAGTAAGGATTTGGTTTTGTTGCTTGATTTGCTCAATGATTGCCTGCGCAACCCAATGTTCGATGAGTTGGAATTTACACGATTGAAAGGTGAGCTAGTGTCGGGCATAAGGGCTGAGGCTGATGACCCATTTGAATTCAGCAAAAAGGCATTCAGAAGATTGGTCTTCGGAGTTCATCCCCTAGCACACTACCCTGAAGGATACGATTCGACGGTTACAGCATTGAACACCGCAGATGCTCGGCAATTTCATGATTCGTACTACGTGCCGAATAACGTCTTTTTTATTTTTGTTGGCGATTTTGAAAAGGATTCTCTGCTGAAAATGCTTGGGAATAGATTTGGTGATTGGCAGAGAAACGAGATGGATGTTGTGGAGATCGTCGAACCTAAGGTACGAACCAAACCGCTCGGTAGAATCGTACCCATGGACATATCACAATCTTATATCGTTTTAGGCAACCCGGGTCCAAAATATGGTGCCGATGACTGGTTACCGACGCGGGTCATGAACTACATTCTGGGTACGAGTTCTGTTTCGCGGATATATACGGAAGTTAGGGCTGAAAGAGGGTTGGCTTACGTGGCGTATTCTCACTTTGTTCGGTCCATTCACGGTGGCTACTTTGCTGCCGAGGTCCAGACAATGAAAGAGAGAACGAGCGAAGCGGTGCAGACCTTACTCGAGGTATTGTATCACACACAGGATACGATTTACACCGATGAGTTGGAGCGGGCGAAGCAGTTCTACACGGGTTACTTTCCTTTGACCTATGACTCCTACGGCGAGATGGCGAATCTTGTTGCACATATCGAGTTTGAGAATCTCGGACTGGACTATATCGAGAAATTCGACGTCTCTGTCGCACAACTTAGTCTCGCAGATCTACAGGCGGCAGCGCGTAGACATCTTCATCCAGAGAGCTATCATTTGCTGATTCTCGGCGACATCAAACCTGAGGATGTTGCGGTTGACGGCATTGAATGGGTTGATTGATTTGAGACAATGCGTTGACTTGCCTTCTATACCGCTTATAATGTGTACAAATGGCATGGGTTGACATAGTCATAATCATCATCGTCATTGGTTTGGTAATTCATGGCATCGCCACTGGGTTGATCAGAAGCGTTTTTGATATTGCCGGTATTATCTTCGGATACATTTTTGCGGTTAGCTATAGTGCAACAGTTAGAATGCCCCAGATTCTTGCGTTTCTCATAATATTCGTTGTTGTTTTAGTAAGCTTTTCTATAGTAGGAAGAATTATTTCCAAAATAATACACATCACACCACTTGGGTTTATCGATAGAATATTGGGCGCAGCGTTAGGGTTAATAAAAGGTCTAGTCTTGTGTTTTGTATTCTTGCTGGTCGTGATGTTAATAAGAAAAGACGCTCGTGTTCTTACCGAATCGCAGATTGCAACAGAGGTTGTCAACAGCGGTTTGAAGATGAGCAGATTCCTGCCAAAACCGTGGTATGAATGGATTGAAGAGACCTTTGTCCGACGTGATGTAGTATTCAATAATGAGAATTATTACCTTCCTTTCTGATTTTGGAAATCCTGATTGGTTTGCGGCCGCGGTTAAGGGGGAGATACTCAAGATCGTGCCCGATGTTCGGATTGTAGATATCACACACAATCTTGATCCCTACAATATTCGTGGTGCAGCTTTCTTGCTTTACGCAGTATATGACAACTTTCCTAGGGGTACGGTACATCTTGTGGTTGTCGACCCTGGTGTTGGCGGTGTGCGAAAACCACTGATCGTTGAGTCGTCCGGACATTTGTTTGTGGGCCCGGATAATGGAATATTCTCCTATTTTTATAACCCGGATTCGAAGGTTCACGCCATTACCGTGGGTACAGTAGCGAGTGCTACTTTTCATGCGCGTGATATTTTCGGACCCGCTGCGGCGCGGCTGGCAACAGGCGTTACCGTGCAAGCATTAGGCAAACAGATAGATACCTATGAACAATTCAAGGTGCCGCAGGCCAAGCAGGTGGGGGACCGATTGTGTGGTGAAATTGTCTATATCGATCATTTTGGGAATTGTATAACCAATATACCTGTACGTTACAGGGTTCGTCACATGTCCGTTTCCCATCATATGATTAACGTCGTACAGAGTTATGGAGACGGGGCGGTAGGACAGCCCATTTGTGTGCGCGGTAGCGTAGGTTACTATGAGATCGCCTGTTATAAAGGCGATGCGCAGGCATTGCTCGGCATAACCGTTGGCACATCCGTGGAGGCTATATGATGTTAATGCCAATACGAACTCTTGACAGAATGAAAATCTTGATTACAATCTGATAGACTTAAGTCTAAGTCTAATATAAACATTGATAAGAATGGCATGACAGCGTTATTTGACAAAGGAGGCAAAGTGAAGCTAACGTGGATAATGCTTATTGTGCTCGCACCCACGCTGGTGCTGGCGACTATCATCCGGGGCGGCCCGGGCGATCGCATCATGGGTTTTGCACCGGGCGATACCCTTGTTGATACCCTCTATGTGACGGTGAGGGTGCCGGCGCGAATCGGTTTGTATGTCAACGGCAATACCGAGTTTGATCTCGGAGATCCTGCGGTGACCTTTCCACCGGTGGTCTTTCCTGGATACTATGATCCGACTACGGTGAGTGGGACGAATACCGACGGCATTGACGTCGAGGTGTTCTCTAATTCGCAGGCGCTCACGTGGTATCTGCAAACGAACGGAAGTGGTGATTTCAGTGCAACGATAGCACTCGATCAGCTGTTCTATGCTCAGGACGGCGAGCCAAATCCGGCAGACGGGACTGATCCACCTGGCGGAAACTGGCTACCCTTTACCACTACCTACACGCAGATCGCGAGTGGTCTTGGTACTACCGGTTGGCAGGATGAAAGCCAGGATTTTTTATTCCAGGCTGAGGTTGACGACCAACCCACGCCGGCTGCAGGTGAAACGGTGGTTATCCGCTATCGTGTTTATGCCGAATAAGGTAAGGGAGAGGAGGAGGCCGATGAAAAGAACACTCTTATTGCTGCTTTTTCTGTCGGCCTCTCTGCTCCATTCGAGAACGCGCATTAGACTTACGCTTGATTCGAATGTTGAGTTTGACCTGTCACAGGTGATATATCCTCCATTTGTCTTTCCAACCTACTATTTCCCTACCATGGCATCTGGGTTCAACCCCCATGGGATCATGTTGACGTTTGCTTATCAAAGGATTGGGCCACAGCACGATATCTCTGATTTATATCTCGCTACCCGGGCAAGTGGTGATTTCTCAAGTTCCATAGCGTTGGGCCAACTGTATTTTGCCCCGAGTGGAGAACCTCTACCCCCAGCCGGGGTCGACCCCCCGGGAGGTAACTGGCGAGCATATAGCATAATCTATCAGGAAATCGAACACATCCAGGTCAGTGGTCCTGGCCTCCAGCAATTCGACCGCCCCCAAGATTACGTTTTTAAGGCCGATGCAGATGACGAATCTGGCAATTCATCAATAGTTGTGTATTACCGAGTTTATGGACTATGAATATAATATACTTTTTCTTGATTGGCTACCTTGGTTTTACAGTAGGTCCGGCTAAGGTTGAAAAAGCCTTAATCGGAGCTGAGACCATAACCGAGGTATTTGAGGTACAGAACTTTACCAACGATTCTCTAAGAATTGTGGTCGAGTTTGAGGATTTTGACATTAATAAATTAGGTGAAGTTACCTTTTATCCGGGTGGCTATTTTGCGAATTCTCTGGCACCACGTGCCGTGGTGAATCCTGAAGAATTCGTCATTCCCCCAAAAGATGTCGAAAACGTGCGAGTTACTTTCCGGTTGGATCGCAGTTCCGGGATACCTGAATATTATGGAATGATGCTCTTCAAGTCACGTCCCATCCCAACGCGGTATGCTGCATCCATTGCAGTAGCGGGCGAGGTCGGTGTTCCCATATACTACGCTATACCTGAATACGCAGTCAGGGATGCATCTTTCGATAGTCTTTCGGTTGTGAACGACACCCTGGAGATAGTGTTACACAATACCGGTAACGTTCATTTGAGGGCTAAGGGAGAAGCACTCATACGCACCTTCGATGATAAGTTAGTTCAAAAGGATTCATTGCCGGAAATCGTCATCATGTCTAGAAAACAGCGGAAACTCAAGATTGGGTTGAAGAAACCGTTGGCTCCGGGTTCGTACGCCGCAGAAGTCATATTCGACTATGGCGCGATTGAATTGCTTATGGGTGAGAGGAGATTTCGTAAGTGAATCTCTTGATGCTTTTCGTCATTCTTGCCTCTAGTGGTCGCGTCAATACGTCGTTCTATACCTACCACAAGTTAGGCGCTTATTCTATTAGTGATTTCTACTTCAACTATTTGATGAACAGATACGATTTGCGATTGAATCTTCAAAAAAGGCAGGATGACTTTGGGTTGAGAAGCATCGCGCTTGAAATCGATTCGGTATTCAAGGACTACCGTGTGGCGCTGGGCGAGAAATCCTATCACGTACGGGCTCCAGTTAGCTCGGTCTTGAATCTATGGGGCTTGGCGTTTCTCAGTCGTGGCGCGGATTTCTTCCTCGGAAGGATCAGGGATTTTTCGTCATCATTGCCACCGACATTCGACGAAAACAAGTATACAGTTGGTGCTAGATTTCATAGACAGATATCATATCGTATCCCGCTCGACATCTATGTCGTGAGAAGAAGCGAGAACACAAATCCCTTGCGGGTAAGTAACAATAATGCCCTGGGCGTAAATTCTGGAATGAATTTTGGTGATAAATTATCTCTTGATACCCAACTATGGACAGGTTTCTCGGACCACGGGTTTGGCAGTAGTTTTGCACTCAACGGACGGTATACAGCAGAGAAGTACGGAGGTCATTGCTACATTACGGCGATATCTAGCAACTATGTCGCACTGTCGAACATCAAAATGCAACCTGGTACGTGGTTCAGGCTAACATCATACCAGCATCCCACAGAGTGGTTTGGGTTCAGCCAGGACCTTGGGTATTCATCGTTCTATGATGCAAGACTCATGCTTAACACAAGAGTAATGAAAGCGCCGTTTCCTACCTTTGTTTACAGCATAGCATTCTCGAGAAATCTCATAGACCAATCGGTCAATACAGAGTATTACTACAAGAATTTTACTATATCCGCGAACTATGAGTGGTCAAAAGAACAGAATGCCTATGGTTTCAAGGTTGCTCAGCGGATCGAGAACTGCCAAATCTGGTCTAGTTTCCAGCGCCGCAATACTGATGTGTGGCAGTTCGGATATATGTTTCCGTTCCCCCGTTATTTCAGATTCAAGGGTTTTCTTAATTATGTGTTGAGTTCAAACTACCGTAATTATTCTACTGGATTCGAATTGTCAGCAAAACTCCTGAGAGACCTCTATATGCACTTCACCTATGAATTTTTGCACCATGATGCGACGAGTGATCACTTCCTGTCAGTGAGCGTGTCGAAGACATTTGATTTTGATCAGGTGGGTTTCAGTTTCGTCTCCGGGCGCGTTTTTATGGACGTCAATAGTAACGGAATGTTCGATGCAGGTGATCGAGTGGTGCCGAATGTGACCGTAGTCATGGATGGTAAAGATGAGGTGATGACCGATAAAAATGGGGGTTATACGTTCTCGTTTGTTAGGTCCGGTGAACACACCCTGAGCTTAAGCCTTGGTTGTGTTCCGGCTGAGATCGGTCCTGCGCATAGGTCTCGTAAATTGGACACAGGGTTTCTGTCGCAGACAAAGATCGACTTTCCGCTGGAAGTACTAGGTTCGGTTGGCGGTGTAGTATACTATGACATCAACAATAATGGCGAAAGGGACGATGACGAAAAGGGTGTGCCTAACGCTGTTCTTGCGCTCAATGGCTACATGACAACGACTGACAGGGATGGGCAGTTTCGTTTTGCGAACCTCGTATCGGGTACCTATGTGCTTGAGCCAAGAGTCTTGCCTCCGGAAACAATCGCTGCGCGGCGAGAATTGCTCTATGTATACATAGTCCCTGGCTCACATTTTTCAGACTTTGAGTTAGGCATTGTAGAAAAGCAGAGACCGGTTAACAAGAAAGTCTTTGATTAGCCCACTCTAGAAAACACTTTTTCTTCCACAGAAGTATTTTCTATTGACTAGATTGGTTATGAAGATACAATTGAATATGGGCAAGTTACAGCGACTTCTTCAAGAAAGGGTAATAATCCTTGATGGTGCTATAGGCACTAATCTCTTCGGAAAGGGAATTGCACCGGGAGAGTCGCCGAGCGTGCTCAATATCAGAAACCAAGCCAGCGTCTTTGATTTGCATAAGGCCTATATCAGGGCTGGTTCCGATATTATCCTTACGAATACTTTCAGTGCAAACCCCGTGAATTTCGGGAAACGCATGTTGAAGCGCATCATCCATGAAGGTGTCGTACTGGCTCGACGTGCCGCTCGTGGCAGAATCGTGTTTACGGATATTGGTCCATTGGGCGAACTCATCAGCCCCTATGGCGTCAAGCATTTCGAAGATGCGGTTAAAGACTATGCTACAATATGTAAGATTTCCACGCAGGCAGGTCAAAGAGCGTTCTTTGTTGAGACACAGATATCGGTCCTCGAGGCTAAGGCTGCATTCATTGCGGCGAAACAGTTTTCAGACTGCATTTTTGTTTGCTTTTCTTTACAGGATAATGGACGTACGATCATGGGGGAGAGTCCCGAATCGATTGCCATTACATTCGAAGCATTAGGTGCCAGCGGCGTGGGGGTGAGTTGTACTACACCTGAGGTCGCGGTCGAGGCTATTGCAAAGATGGCCAGCGTGACCAAACTGCCGCTTGTTGCTAAGCCGAATGCGGGCAAAATACAGATTCGGGATGGGCGTGTATATCATACGTTATCCGATATGCAGCTGGCCAGGTACTATGAGAAACTAGTGCGGGCCGGAGCAAATATGGTGGGAGGTTGTTGTGGCACTACGCCCAAATATATTGAAGCAGTTGCCAAGAAGAGGGTGAGGCCGAGTCGCCGAAAGACCCGCAAGACATGCTACTTGACCGCGCCGGGCCGCGTACTTGAAGTTGATTGCGCAAGGACTCTGATTGTTGGTGAGCGCTTGAATCCTTCGGGTCGCAAGAAATTGAAGACGGCGTTACAAAAAAAAGATTACAGGGTGTATGGTGAAGAAGCATCGATACAGGACCAGGCAGGTGCCGACGCGCTTGATGTTAATGCATTTGTGCCGATTCTCGATGAACAGGAAACACTATTGCACGCGGTCTTTGAGGTCATAAAAAAAACCCGCCTGCCGCTGTTTATCGATACTCAGAACTACGATGCAGCAGAGGCGGTGCTGCGTTTCTATCCTGGTATCGGAGTGTATAACTCGATTCCGGCGCGTAGCAAGGCATTGGTAAGATGGCTGCCAATGGTTCGTCGATATGGATTCAAGACCGTCATATCACTGATTGGTGACCAGATACCCAGGGACAGTAAAGAACGCATGAACAATGTCAAACTCGCCTTGAAGGTGGCGAAGAAAGTTCGGTTTCCGATCGATGATCTAATATTCGACCCGTTGGTTTTCCCGGTAGCCACAGAAAAAGAACAGATTCATAGTACGCTGACAACGATGTCCAGGTTACACAACATGGGGCTGAAAACAATTTTGGGTGTGTCTAACGTTTCTTATGGATTACCAGATAGAACGCAGCTGAATTCGGCATTGGTCACTGAAGCAGTTAAAGTCGGTGCAACGTTTCTGATTCTGAACCCGCTGGACGAAATAGTGATGCGTGCAATGAATGCTTCGGACGCACTGTTCCATGACGGTATTACTTCCTATCTGGAAAAACACAGAAAGCATAGGCGTGCGCCAGAGACAGAAAGGGACGATCTTGTTCACGCTATTGTCCGTGGTGACGTTGAATCAGGCACTGCGCTGGCGACCAACCTACTCGATGCCGGTATCACCGCGCAGGAACTGATCGAAAAGCACCTTGTGATAGGATTGGAGATTGTGGGCAATCATTATGAGCAAGGGAAATTCTACATCCCTGATTTGTTGCAGGCTGCTGAGGTTGCTCAGTCAATTCTTAGTGTTGTAAAGCGTCATATACCCACACAAACCAGGCGTGGCAAGATTGTGATGGCGACTGTGAAGGGCGACATTCATGACATAGGCAAAAACCTGGCAGCAATGATTTTTGAATCGGCAGGTTATGAGGTGATCGATCTGGGTAAGGATGTTGCCGCGAGCTTTATTATTGATGCTACAAGAAAGCACAGACCTGATTTCATAGGTCTCAGCGCGCTACTGACGACGACCATGGTTGAGATGGAGAATGTGATAAGGGCTTTGAAGAGAGCGAGGCTCGATGTGAAAGTCATCTTAGGCGGACCAAACGTGAACGCGACATATGCTCAAAGAATAGGTGCATTTGGTGCTGCGCGGAACGTCTTTGAGGGGCTAAAACTACTGAAAAGCCAGGATAGTGCTACGCGATAAAATACTCAAGAAAAAGATAATCACTCTGGAAATTCTACTTCCGGTTTCGTTTGGACTTGATGAATTATTGAGCGATATTAAATATGTGAGCGCATTTATCGACGCGGTGAATCTCCCCTCAAATCCATTAGGCAAATTACGGCCGGATGCCTTATCATGTGCTCATGTTATTCAAGATTGCCTCAACATCGAGACGATACCTCACTTTGTTGCCCGGCATCATACACTACTCGGATATGAGAGCCGGCTTCTCGGAGCAAGAACCTTAGGTATCGAGAATATTCTTTGCGTGACTGGCGACGCACCGTCTGAAGGCAGGAGTGCATTCGAATTGGATTCCTCGAAATTGCTGGAGATAGCGAAAAACCTGAGGCAGGGTCAGACGTCGGCACGCAAAAGCATCAGTCCTATAGATTTCTGTCTTTGTACTAGCTTCAACCCTAATGTTCCGAATGTGCAGGGTGAGTTCGTGAAAGCCGCATCAAAATATCATTGTGGGGCCGAGATATTCTTTACCCAGCCGATATTCGCACCGGAACGCGCTTTGGTGGTTTTCAGAGAACTCCGTGCGCGTTGTAAGAATGCAAAGATCATTGCCGGGTTGTCATTTCTGTACACGAAGAAGAGAGCCTTTGCCCTGATGAAATTCTTGGGTATTCCTTATGAGTACATAGCGCGTGTCGAAGTCGAGGATGAAGGTGAGATGCTACTGGCAACCGCTAAGAAAATTGCAAAACATGTAGATGGATTCTACGTGATCACAATTGCCAAATACCGCGCCGCCGCGGGTTTCTTGAAGAAATTGAGAAAACTCTTGCGTTGTTGATTCTTTCCTAAGTTCAGCTATCATTACACATTCGACCCCAACCTGTCGTAGATCCTCCTAGGAGGGCTATATTTTGTTGACTTTCATGAGCATAATCCGCCGATATTTCATGACAATTTACAGGTCTTTTGTTTTTCCGTTTTTTTCAGTTAACTTTTGAAAACTCTCTGAAAGTCAGACTGTTCTCCACATTGCCTCAGGTAAAATGTTAAAAATGTTATGCCTGTCCCCTTGAGGCGCGATTTGTGCACGAACGTTTCGCGGAAACGTAACGCTGCTGATTGGACGATCAATAGTCCTTTATTGATTTTCTCCAAAGTTTAGCTATTATTACACATGACCAAGTCGGATCGGTTTGAAGTTGTCGTCGTCGGTGCGGGACATGCAGGCATTGAAGCTGCCCTTGTCAGTGCGCGCATGGGACACAGTGTGCTTTTGTTGACGCTCAGCGTCGACAATATCGGTCAGATGTCGTGTAATCCCTCAATCGGTGGTTTGGCAAAGGGGCATCTGGTCAAGGAAGTTGACGCGCTTGGCGGTGAGATCGGCGTTCTCGCGGACAAGACGGCGATCCAGTATCGTATGCTGAATCGCTCAAAAGGACCAGCCGTATGGTCACCGCGTTCACAGAACGACCGAATACAATACAAGACGTGCGCACGCGCTGTAATCGAACACACGCCCAATATCGATATTAAACAGGAAGAGGCCACCGAGATTATCACTGAGAAAAACCGGGTATTAGGGGTAAGGACTGCTTTTAATAATGAGTACTATGCCAAGGCAGTGATTGTGACAACTGGTACCTTCCTCAACGGCCTGATGCATATCGGACTGAGCAATTTTCATGGCGGCCGTCTTGCCGAGCCTGCAGCCACGCGGTTGACTGATTCATTGAAGGGCGTTGGCATCAATCTGGGACGTCTGAAAACCGGTACGTCACCCCGCGTTTCCACAAGAAGCGTGGATTTGACAGATTTGCGAATGCAGCACGGCGATCAGACACCGGAACCACTTTCTTTTCGCACGAAAAAAGTTATTGAAGTGCAAATACCCTGCTACATAACGCACACTAATGAGAAGACGCATGAGATAATACTTCAGAACTTGGACCGCTCACCGCTTTACTCGGGTAAGATCAAGGGTATTGGGCCGCGTTACTGTCCTTCAATCGAGACCAAGGTCGAACGCTTCGCCGATCGGGATTCACACCTCGTTTTCATTGAACCCGAAGGAAGAGATGCCTCTGAGTATTATCTCAATGGATTGTCCACGTCGTTGCCGTATGATGTTCAGGTGGGTATACTACATAGCATTGCGGGATTGGAGAACGCCGAAATTACCAAACCCGGTTATGCGGTGGAATATGATTTTGTCTATCCAATACAGCTGCATCCGACACTCGAGTTAAAGACAATAAAGAGCCTTTATTTTGCCGGTCAGATTAACGGGACTTCTGGTTACGAAGAGGCTGCGGCTCAGGGTATTATTGCGGGTCTGAATGCATCCTTGCGAATGCATGACGAGAATCCGTTTGTGTTGAAGAGGTATGAGGCGTATATCGGCGTGCTTATTGACGACTTGGTCACCAAAAACACGTTAGAGCCGTACCGTATGTTCACGTCGCTTGCCGAACACCGACTTCTTCTGAGAATTGACAACGTCGCAGACCGTTTGATGCATTATGGGTTGAAGTTCGGATTGATCGAGCCCAACGATTGGCAGGAGTGTGTGAATGAAAGAGAAGAAATAGATAGAAAAATCGAGCAGATGCGCCAAACGGTATTGAGCCCGGCCGTCGCGAATCCTATATTAGCAAAGAAAAGCGAGGCCATAATTCCTGAGGGGCGGGGTGGTCAAAGTGTCTTTCAAATCCTGAAGCGTCCTCAGATACATTATGAAGATATCCGAGAAATGAGTGATATTGCCCTTTCTCCGGAAATCGGCCGTCGGGTCGAAATCGAAGTTAAGTACGAAGGCTACATCAAAAGGGAACAACAAGAGATTGCGAAGTTACGACAACTCGAAAAGGAAACGATACCTCGGAATTTCAACTATGCAGGAATAACCGGCTTGTCCAATGAGGCGCGTACGAAACTGGTTTCGGTGAGACCGATAAACCTCGATCAGGCATCTCGTATTCAGGGGATTAGCCCCTCAGATATATTACTATTGCTGTTACACCTTAAGAAATCATCCGGGCAGAAGAAATGAAAGAACAGATTATTGAGTATCTGAAAACAAAGATGTCAGTAGAAGAGGTGGTTGATTCGTTGATGATGACCAAGCTGAAAGGGAAGATTTATCCACCATTTGTGGAAACCATTCGTGATATTAGGGAGTATTTTTCCGGCACTGAATATACGCCGCTGTTTATTCAGGAAGGTGACCAGCATATTGTTCAGTTTGGCATTTTTAAGAAACACGATGCAAAACCAAAGTACTGGTTGAATGTACTACTTTTTGTTGCTACCATATTGTCTACAATATTCGCCGGGTCTCTCAATAGCGGGGGCAATCCTTTTCGAGATCTCTCTGAATTGATGCTCGGGATTCCGTTCTCCTTCTCGATCATGGCTATCCTGACGTGCCATGAATTAGGTCATTACTTCGTGTCGCGTAAAGAGGGAATGATAACGACGTTGCCGTATTTTATCCCTATGCCGCTACATTTTCTTGGAACATTTGGTGCGGTAATCAAAATGAAATCATTGGTTCCGTCCCGGAAGTCGTTGCTTAAAGTCGGTTTGTCTGGACCCTTGGCCGGATTCGTCGTTGCAGTACCTATTTGTATCGTCGGTATTTATCTTTCGGAAATAGGGCCGGCGCCCGAGACTACGGGTTTCTTGAAGCTTGGAGATTCTCTGTTATTCATGGTTCTCACCAGGATCATTCATCCCAGTATACCGCAAGGATACGACCTTTTCATTCATCCTGTCGCATTTGCTGGTTGGATAGGATTGTTTGTGACATCGATGAATCTGATACCAATAGGACAACTCGATGGCGGGCACGTTCTGTTTAGTTTGTTCTTGAAAAGACGAAGGTATTTGTACGCCCCCATATTTGGTGTGCTCATTGCCTTGGGTTTCCTCTGGCCTGGTTGGTTTTTTTGGATTCTGATTGCGTTTTTCATTGCCCGCCGTGATCCGATTATCCAGGATACCATAACTCCGCTGACCGTCAGGGAAAAGGCGTATGCCATTGTTCCGCTTATCATATTGATACTAACATTTGTACCACAACCTTTTGTTCTCTGGTGAGAATTTGATTCTTAGGGATGTAGCTGGGGTCTTCGGTTAATACCCTGTAGGTGATTATTCTTTCCTTGTCGTCTCTAGATAGGAACCAACAAGATAACCCAGGGCAACCAGGAAGCCGATCATTATTGTACGCCAAAAGCCAACTGTAGCGAAGAAGACACCTACCACGCCGGCAATAGCAGCACCGAGTATCGCTTTGTTCATCTTCACCATCTTCTTATAATATCCAATTTTCCACTGCTGTCAACGAAAAAAGACTAGTGATCATCTTTATCGCTTGTGTTCATGACTTCTTTTGCGAGTTGGACATGTTCAGCATGGGTCATCCTCTGCCGGCTGTCGACTTCGGCCTTTTTTAATTGTTTTCTGATCCACAATAGGAGTACAACGAGTAGGAGTATGACGAGTGACGAGAGCGCGCTGGGGGCAAGGACTAAGAAGTCGTATATGCCATGGCAGAGTATTGCATATATTATGCCTCTTAGAATAAGCTGAGTTTCTTTTTCCTTGTTGAACTTAGCTTTCCCAATATAGTAACCCATTAAAGCGCCGAAGAGCGCATGGCCTGGTACGGCCAGGAAGGCGCGCACGATTCCAGTTTCAATACCAAGCCGCAAAACATACATCACGTTTTCTACGGTCGCAAAACCCAGTGACGCAGATACTGTATAGACAATGCCGTCCATGATCTCGTCGAATTCCAGGGATTTGTAAATCCACTTTCGGACCGCCAAATATTTTAGCAGTTCTTCAATTGGTGCGATCACGAGGAAGGATAGAACAAATATATTCAATAACCCCGCCGTGCTTCTATTTACCACAGTCATCAATAGCATTTCAATTATCGCTGCAGGTATTACCATTAGCGCGCCGAGGAAGAATATTTTTACGATCTTTCTCTTCGGCTCTGGTTCATACTTATCACGGTGATTGAAGTACCAGAACAAGAAAAGACCTGGTGCTAATGCGATGAGTAGACTAATTATTATCACAGGACAACAATATTCATATTTCTACGTAAGTCAACGTTTTCATTGGTTGATCGGTCCTCGGTTTCGATACACGCTGTCGTATGCAAATTGCTTCTAGAACGAAACCGAACTTCGCAATCGATGCGATTTTCGAAACCGTTCAACGTAAGCGTGGATTATCGACCCGCTTTCGCTCGCTCGAAGATTAAACATCTGTCGTTCATCCCATGACCGTTTTGATATTTGAATCTAGATATTCGGATTTCGTATTTTCGTCAGGAGGTAGGTCTTGATTTCTCTATCACTTTTGCTACAATAACGCATGATTGCAATAGGCATAGAGACATCGTGTGATGAGACGGCCATCGGGGTCATTGACGACGGCAAGGTACTGGCCAATATTGTATCATCGCAAATCGCTCACACAAAATTCGGAGGAGTGGTTCCTGAGATTGCAGCAAGGAATCATGTTAAAGTGCTTGTGCCTTTGACAAAGGCAGCACTTGAAGTAGCAAACAGGAAATTGACCGATATAGATTTGATATGCGTCACGAGAGGCCCGGGATTGGTTGGTGCATTGTTGGTCGGACTGTCCTTTGCGAAGTCGTTGGCGATAGCGCTCAATAAGCCATTGATGGGCGTGAACCATCTCGAGGGGCACATACACGCACTGCAGCTGCGTTCGGAATTGCCAAGCTATCCCTATCTCGTGCTGCTCGTCTCGGGCGGCCATACCGAAGTCGTCTTGGTCGAACAAGCCTTCAGCTATCACACAATCGGCCGGACGCTCGACGACGCCTGCGGTGAGGCCTTTGATAAGGTGGCAAAGTTATTAGGCTTGCCGTATCCGGGGGGACCGTATATCGAGAAGCATGCAAGAGAGGGTAGACAAGGGGCAATCGCATTCCCGGTTCCCCAGCCGAAGCGTTTCAGTTTCAGCTACGCAGGGTTGAAAACGGCCGTGCTTTACTACACAAGAGACAACCCAGGGTACAGCGTGAACGACGTGGCGGCAAATTTTCAGGAAGCCGCGCTGGAACACCTGGTGCAGGTTGTGACCAGAGTTCTTCACAAAACGAGGGTACGGCATCTCGGGTTGGTTGGCGGCGTTTCGGTAAACAAGAGGTTACGTGAAAAATTCGGNATCTTAGNAACCCAGAAGAACATCGCGCTCCTCATACCAGAAATGCAGTATTGCACGGACAACGGCGTGATGATCGCCCGTGCCGGCCTTGAACGCTTCAAAAAGTTTGGACCATCTGAATTATCAATTGATGCCGTATCGCGGGAGCCGCTTGACAACATCGCCTGACTATGTCAGGCAAAATCCGAAATACTAAACTCGAAATAAGAAACAATATCGAATGTCAAATTACCGAAATTCAAAACAGTGTTATGGACTCAGGGATACAGAAACTCGCTACGAAAATTGCAAACTAATACAAAGATCGAGGTTTGTATTTTGGTAATTCGGATTTTGAGTTTGTTTCGGATTTAGATATTCGAATTTCGTGCTTGTTCTTTAGTCGGCGGGCTTCGTAACCGCTTAACGTTCCCCGGTGTGTTTAGATGTACTCGATGGTACTTGGTGGTTTAGGAGAGATGTCATACAAGACCTTCGTGACTTCGGGGATTCGCCGTGTGATTTTTTTCTGGATTCTTTCTAGTATCTGGTACGGTATGTGAGTCGGGGAGGCAGTCAACGCGTTTTTTGACTGTACACTTCGGATTACGATGATATTACCGAATGCCCGCTTGCCCTTTCTGATACCAGTGGCTCGGTCACTGAGCAAGACGGCAAACGTCTGGAATGCCTTGACGTTTTTCAACTCGCGCTCGACGATTGTCGTCGCCTTACGTAGCATCCTCACCCTATCCGGTGTAACCTCACCAACAACCCTGGTTGCCAGCCCGGGTCCAGGAAAGGGCATTCTCTGATAGATCGATTTTGGTAGCCCGAGTGCCTTACCTACTTTGCGTACATCCGGTTTGTACAGCTTGACCAATGGTTCGATGACATTCAGACCGTATCGACTCGGGCTAATGCCGATCTGTTCCAAAACATTGTGCTGCGACTTGATTTTGCCTTTGGTTTCGGCAACATCTGCAGCAATCGTGCCTTGAATAAGATACTTTGCACGATGTTTTCTCACGGCTTTGCCCAGAGTTTTGTAAAAAGCGTGGCGAAAGGCTTTACGCATATCTTCAGGGTCTTCTTTGCCTTTTAATGCTCTAAAAAAGTCGTTCGCTGCACTAATTAGTACCGTCCTCACACCTCTACTGCGCAGCACACTCGTCACTCTCTTCGGTTCGTTCTCACGCATCAATCCGTCATCAATGAATACGGCAGTGAGGTTCTTGCCTATTGCACGGTAGGCCAAGAAGGCGCAGACCATCGAATCAACGCCTCCACTCGTCGCACAGAGAGCGGTTTTGTTGCCAGCGGTATTTCGAATTTCTTCGATCGTGTCTTCGACGAATTTTTTTGCATTGAATGCCATCAAACCTCCTCTTCTTTCCATATTACACATAATGAGCACGATGTCAACGACATCTTTTTTTCAGCGCTGGTAACGTCTTACGGTTAAGGCCTCGTGATCCTTGGACGTCAGAAGATACCTTTCGTTGTACGTGTTGGAAAAGCGATTCGGTTGCGAAGTTAACAGAAAAGCTACGTTCTCGACTACGCTCGAACAGTAAAGTTTTGTAGGCTTAGAGCAGGCGTAAGATTTAAGACCGTATGCGCGGACAACTTGTCAACGGGGAGGTTAGGGCTGACACGGCATACGGTGTGAGGCATATAGCGTGTAGTTCATGTTGACTTTTCTGTAATTCTTGGTAAAATAGAAAAAATGAAAAAGATTGCGGTTTGTAATCAAAAAGGCGGTGTAGGCAAGACCGCAACCGCTATCAATCTTACGGCTGGTCTTTCCTTGGCAGAAAAGAACGTCCTGCTCATCGATATCGACCCGCAGGCAAATTCAACGAGCGGGCTGGGAGTTGATTACAAAACCCTCGAGAAATCAATATATGATTGCCTCTACGAACCGGATCTGGTGAGAGAAACGATACTGAAGACAAAATGGCCAAGGATTTCGATTGTGCCGTCGACCACTGACTTGGCAGGCGCGGAAATCGAGCTCGTTGATAAAGATGACCGTGAAGGGAAGCTCAAAAAGGTACTTTCGCTAATCGATTTTGACTATGATTTCGGTATTATCGATTGCCCTCCTTCGCTTGGACTCTTGACCGTCAATGCTTTGGTAGCTTGCGACAGCGTCATCATTCCAATACAATGCGAGTATTACGCATTGGAGGGTTTAGAGAAGTTGCTCAAGACGCTCAAGGCAGTAAAGAACGGGTTGAACAGTAATCTTGTCATCGAGGGAATTCTTTTGACCATGTATGATGCACGGTTGAATCTGGCCAAGGATGTAGTCGAGGATATTCAGGCGCACTTTCCTGAGGTTGTTTTCAAAACTGTGATTCCGCGTTCGGTACGGATTGCTGAGTCTCCTTCTTACGGTAACTCAGTCATTCACTATAGTATCGTTTCTTCAGGTGCTCAGGCGTATTTGAATTTGACAAGGGAGCTGTTGAATCATGCGTAGGCGTGCTTTAGGTAAAGGGCTCGAAGCTCTGATTCCCGTAAAGGAAAACGAGGTTTTTCAAGAAGGCTACCGAATGATTCCGGTTGATGTGATCAAGAGGAATCCGTATCAGCCAAGGGCGAAGATTGAGGATGCAGACGTCAAGGACCTGGTTTCATCGATTAAGGACAAGGGTGTCATCGAGCCCATCGTTGTGAAAAGGAGCAATGATCATTTTGTGCTTGCCGCTGGCGAGAGACGCCTGAAAGCCGCGCGGATAGCAGGTTTGAAAGAGATCCCGGCAATAATAAGGGATTTGAGTGAGCAAGAACTTCTCGAGATCGGTCTTATCGAGAATCTACAGCGTAAGGACCTGAATCCAATCGAAGAAGCGCAGGCCTATGATCAGTTGAATAAGAATTTTGGGTTGACCCATGACCGAATAGCACTGTTAGTGGGGAAAGACCGTTCCACAGTGACCAATGCATTGAGATTGCTGGCCCTTCCTAAGCGCGTTGTGGAATATCTGCGTAGCAACAAAATGAATGCTGGTCATGCACGGGCCCTTCTTGCTCTCGATGATGAGATTAAGATACTACAAGTTGCCGAGCGCATTGTGAGGGACAACCTGTCGGTTCGGCAGGCTGAGGCTTTGGTAAGGAAAATTCGACAGAAACCGCGTATCGTACCGGCGAAGGAAAAGGAGCCGAATATTGTCATGCTCGAAGATGAATTATCCAAGCTTCTGAGCACCAAGGTCAGCATAGAGTGGAAAAGAAATTATGGGTCCATAATGATCCATTGCCATAGTGTTGATGATTTCAATCGCATATACGATATATTGAAGAAAATCAGACAGCCCAAGACCTGACGGCTGTATTCCAAAGATAAGACATCTCCACCGATTCCATAATTATAAGTTCAGTTGTGTCAGTCGAAACTAGGCGTAGCATTTATACGTGAGGCATGCTGTGTGTGCATTGTTGCTATTGACTTAAAGGCAATTCTTCAGTATAATTTTTAGAGATGCAAGTACCGGAAGTAATAGTAATTTCAAAGAACAAGTACGAACAACTCGGGTTTCTACTCGAAGATTTCTGCAATCAAGCCAACACGATATGGGCTTTGTTCACGACCCTCGCTGGCCAGCTCGTTGTGCAGCGGGGTTTTGTCAATTCTTTTGATGTCTTGACGATCAATGCTATCGCCTGCAGCATTTTCAACTCAACGGCGGAATTAGCGCATATCGTAGGTGATAAGAAATTTTCAAGTTTCTTACAGGAGGGCATCAACGCAAGCATGTACTATACCTGTGTCGATGAGGATTATCTATTGGTCACGTTGTTTGATGATCGAACATTACCCGGGTTAGTAAAGGTTGCATCTGTAGATTTTTGTGCCGAAGCGGTGAGGGTATTAGAAACTGAATAATGACCCGCGACTACACGTTTGAGAACTTCCACATGTACGAAGGCAACAAAGTTGCCTGTCTCGCGGCAAAAAAAGTGGTCGAATTACCTGGTGAGATATTCAACCCGTTTTATGTCTATGGGGCTGAGGGGTTGGGTAAGACACACTTGCTGCGTGCCATAAACAATGATTTGAGTAGGAGATTCACGACACTCTTTTTATCGGTGGATGCATTTGAAAAAAGTATTGAGGAGAACAGAGGGCTCGATTCACCGCTCATCGTCGATGATTTGCACTTGATGCATGATGATTACAAGGAAGGATTACAGGACATCGTTGAGCGTGCTCTGACTGATAATATTCAGGTGTGCTTCTCGGCTGATGCCCCACCCCAGGCGATCAGGAATTTCAGTCCTAAATTGTGCTCGTTGATTGAGAGCGGACTCATATGCGAGTTACAACCTCCCGATGGGCAAGCCCGGATCGAGATGATCCGAATGAAAGCAGATGAAGCCGGCATTATTCTTTCTGATGAAGTTGCTACCGAGTTGGCTCACGTTGCCACTGGTTCAGTTACAATGCTGGAGAATATGATAAGCCGTTTGGTCACATATTCATCAATGGGTAACCTACCAATTGACACAGGTAGCATACGTTTGATACTCAAGGAGTCGTACCCGAAGAAAAAGGGGCTTTTTGTATCGTCGATATTGAAGGAGATAAATAAAAAAGAGTTCTGGATGCTGAGTGATATAGGAGGCCGTGATTTAAGGTATGAATACGAGCTGAAGATGCACTTGTTCGAGATGAAGGGTTTTGATGTGTCGTCACTAAGGGAAAGGTCTGGGGGAGATGATGATGAATTGAAGCAGGCATATGAGTATTTTACCGAACGGGTGAGGAGATTGCTCAGGCTGCAGAGTTTATTCATTAATATTGACCGGGGGAAGAACCCGGTTGAGGCAATGAAAATCGAGTCTATGCTCTTTGACCCGGCGAGGGTACAGGACATAGAAAAAATGGTCCGGGGTTTTGAAGAAGATAATGAATTCCTCGGAACAAGCGAGGGGAAGGACACGACGGCTGTCGTACCATTGGGTCTTCCCGGTGAAGAATCGCCGCCGCAATCTGAGATGTTTGAGTTGGGCGATGATAAAATGACGACTAGTGAACGTATTGCAGAGAAATTGCTGGAGAGTACTCCAGTGAATGCGCGTGATGAAAACAACTATATGATACCTGATGTAATGAGCGAGTTGATTGAAGAAACATTCTGAATTAGCGACAATGGCGTATAAACGTTAGGAGTTCTTTTTGGCGATCAAGGGTTCACTCGGTGAGGCTTCACTTCCTGATGTTATACAGCTGCTGACTTATTCACTCAAATCTGGGTGTCTTTCTGTTACGGACGGTAGGAATTTTGGCAATATTTTTCTAAGGGATGGTCGGGTCATCTATGCCACGATTCTAAATAGGAGAATGCGTATTGGAGATACGATGCTCGAAAAGAAACTGTTCGATCAGACTATTATGGACCGAGCGGTAGGAATTCAGAAGACGAAGAAGAAAAGGATCGGTGAGATCCTGGTGGAGATGGGTGCGATATCACGCGTAGTTTTAGAAAAGGAGTTAAGACAACAAATAGAAGAAACGATACTAACCATGCTTACTTGGGAAACCGGGTACTTTAATTTCGAAGAAGGCCTATTACCATCATCAGCGGAGTATACAATAGAGCTCTCCGCACAGGAACTCTTGCTAAAGGGAGCCCGGCGAATTCAAGAATGGCAGAAAATAGAAAGTAAATTGCCGCCCTTCGAGACCGTGTTGGTTAAGCGGGAAGATATACCGGATCTGAAACTTACAGAACAAGAAAGCATGGTTTTGTCACTCATCGATGGTGATAATAGTGTCGATCGTGTGATTAAAATATCTGGGCTTGACTTCCGCGAAGCTTGTAAGGTTGTCAATGTTTTGTTGACGGCTGGGGTTATTGAGAAGCCAAAGAAACCTGCAGAAAAAAAACCAATGTCGGGTGATATGAGTGAGCGTAAGAACAGAGGTTTTGCATTCTACAAGACGGCGCTGTACGATGAAGCCGAGCGCGAATTCGCGAAGGTAATAGAACATGACGCCGACAATGCTGAGGCATTGTTTTATCTCGGTTTGATTGCGCTGATTCGGCATCACAATGAAGTCGCGAGAGATAACTTACAAAAAGCATTAGAAAAGGAAAGTCGACTTTCGGTACTAATTGCACTCGGTTACGTGTGTGGTCAGATGAAACTGTACGAAGATGCGCTCACATATTTGCAGCGAGCACACGAGTTAGCGCCTGACAATGCGAAGGTTATGCTCAATCTCGGTATTACCCGGTACAGAATGGGTGACTTGGAAGGAGCTGCAACGATTCTCGAAGAGAGCTTAGAGTGCTCGGAAGGCATTGTACTACCTTACCTCTACTTATTCCTCATTAATGTGATGAGAGATGATACGGATAAGGCAATTGATTGGTTGAAGGGGGCAATCGATAAATTCCCGAGATTAGCGGCACTCAAGAATAATCTCGCCGTGTTGTACCAAAGCAGCGGGAAATATGAAGAAGCTGAAAAGCTCTACCGTCAGGTCCTGAATGTACAGCCAGGAGAGACAGTTGCAATCAAGAACCTAGCTAAGATATTTCTTGGACTGGGAATCTATGGTGCTGCTCGCGAGTGCTATGAGCAGATGCCGGCAGCTGAGCGCGACCCATTAACACTCAAGAATCTTGGACGCATATATTTATTGCAGGGTGACAGGGAACGTGCGTTGAATACTTGGGAACAGGCGCACGAGTTAGACCCTGATGATGACGACGTCGTCCACGATCTACAAACTCTCCGTTCCGTTAAGTCGAAGTAGAGTCTCTTTTCGCATGGGTGTCGAAGTGACAATATCGTACAGGAGTGCCAAGTACGCACTCGATTTCACAAAAAAATTGGTCCAAGATGTTGGCGGCAGGATACTTAAGAAGGCGAGTCAGCAGAAACGGATATCATTCAAGGGTGAAATTGATCTTGTTACCCAGTTCGACCGAGAGGCACAGCGATTGATAGTCGATGCCCTGAGGAAGAATTTCCCCGAGTACGGTATCTTGAGCGAAGAAGACATCGACACAAACACCGACAGAGCAATCAAATGGATAGTGGATCCGCTAGACGGTACAACAAATTTCGCTCATGGTTTGCCGATATGGGCGATTTCGATAGGACTGGAGGTCGAAAAAGATATCTTGCTTGGTGTCGTGTATGACCCCAATCGAAGAGAGACATTCTCGGGCCTGAAGGGTCGTGGTGCTCATTTAAACGGTCGGAGAATTCACGTATCAAAGGCAAAGAGGCTTGAGTATAGCTTGCTGGTTACAGGATTCCCCTATGACATCAGACGGAGTAAGAAAAACAATTTGAGGCATTTCAATGCCTTTGCGGTCCGCGCCCGAGCCGTCAGAAGGTTGGGGTCAGCGGCATTAGATCTATGCTATACTGCTTGTGGACGATTCGACGGTTATTGGGAATTGAAACTGTCGCCCTGGGATCAAGCAGCTGGTTCACTGATCTTACGTGAAGCCGGGGGCCGAATAACCGACTTCAGCGGTCGAGATTTCGACGTCTATGGCAACGAGGTGTTGGGTACGAACGGTTACATACATCGCCAGATGATGCGGGTACTCAATCCCGAGTGATCGGCGCGGCAGGTTCGCGTTTAGAATCGCCAACTGACATTCAACCCACCACCGTATTGTCTTCCTGCCAAGTAGTAATCATCAAAGATTTTACTCCTCGTGTTATTTATGTTGTATATTGAGAAGTACGGCTTGAAATATTTAATACGCAGGCCGATGTTAGTGCTTATGAGGTAATAGTGAGGTAGGGAATCCTCGAGGCCCGGCCTGCTGGATACGTAGCGCAAATCGGCGCCAATTTCCAACAGGCCAAAGAATATGTCTAACGTGTCAGATATTACATACTTGGGCAAGAAACTGATTGTGCTGTCTGTCCAAGTATAATGAATATTACATGTGTTACGAATATCCAGAAGATTCGATTGAAAAATATCGTGAATTCGAAGTCGCGCGTTGACTTCGCGCGTGTCTTTTGTGTGAGAGACTTGATAATCACCGCCGGGAGCCAACCGGTATTGCCAGTCTTTGTATGAAACACGTATTGTGATCGAGTGATCATAGAAATTCAATTTCGTATCCAGATCGACGCTGACCCTTAATGTTTCGTCGGGTATCGGAATTCGGTATTGCAGTGGTATTTCAGGTTGGAAGTATTCGTACAGTGTATTAAACTCAATGCCCCTGCGAATTTGTGCGGCAATTGTTATGACAGGTTGTGAGTAGACCACGCGCAAGAGTGGTGACAGAACCCCGGCAACGGCTGAGCCCAGTGTCAAATGGAGATTTTTGGTGTGCAGCTTACCAGCCAACGTAGGTTTGAATTCTTGATTAGTGTAGCGGCCACTAAATGTCAACGAAGGCAAGTATTTAGTACGGTCAAATATCAAGGAGATCGTTCCGCCGGATTCAGAAGATCTTACACCGTTTATCTTCCACCGGTTGTAATCCACTTCGCTCGATAATAACGCAAAGGATGAGAATACAATCAAATCAAAGCCTGGGGTCAGCAATTGGTATTCGTCGCCACGGGTTAGCAAGTATCCACCAATTCGGGGCCTAAACCATATTCGTGGCAGTCGCATCGAGTATGACACGTACGCGTTACCGGTTTCCGTAGAATCCCATTCATTCTTGCTTTCGAATGCTCCCCTTATGTCTAGACCCGGGACTCTCGTGTTTACACGGACGCCACCGAATTGGCCGGCGTAGCCGGCAAGGGTTATGGACCTCTCGGCTGGCTCGACCCACAATACGGGTTCTGGAAAGTACAGTCTTGAGAGGTCAGGCAATGGCGGGAGAGAATCGTATACGATCAAAAAAGCCAAGAAGATCATTGGTATGATACAAATGAATAGGATTGCTTTCGGGTATATGCTTGGTAATGGCTTAGCACGTTCACACAGTTTACGTCATGCTATTGAAGTTTCCTGATATTCTCCGAGTAAGGAGGGGTCACGATGAATTTCTCAGTGACGATTCCCGTGATTAACTCAGCGGGTGTGACGTCAAACGCAGGGTTACATATTTTGGCCGAGGATGCTACTATGCACGCATCATGGAATTTTCTGATTTCGTCTTCATGCCTTTCTTCTATGGGTATCTGCTTTCCTGAAGTTAGGGCAAAGTCAAAGGTGGATAAGGGCGCTGCAACATAAAACGGGACATTGTAATACTGTGCAATTATGGCTAATCCCCTGGTGCCGATTTTGTTGGCAACATCGCCGTTATTGGCAATACGGTCCGCGCCCACTAATACCAAACTGATGTCGGGCATGAAGGTCGCGACCATGTTGTCACAGATTGTGAACGTCTCGATGCCGTTCTTGGTCAGTTCCCATGATGTTAATCTCGCACCCTGTAACAGGGGTCTTGTTTCGCTGGAATATACGACGAACTTCTTGCCGTTTTGTTGGGCCCTGTAAATGATACCGAGCGCCGTACCAATGCCGCTCGTGGCCAGTGCTCCGGCATTACAATGAACCATGATCTTCGAATCGCCGGTGATTAATCCAGCTCCCAGCTCGCCGATTCTCAAACACGCCTGTTGGTCCTCTCTTTCGATCATGCGCGCCTCTTCCAGCAGCTCGGCGGATAAATCCTTTGCCCTCGATACCCGGGTTTTCATGCGCTCGATGGCCCAGCTGAGATTGACTGCCGTGGGTCGTGCTTTGTTGAGATAATCCGCAGCCTTCATGACTGCCTCTCGGTTTCCGGATGCGGCGGCGAGCACCACGCCGTATGCGGCGGTCACCCCAATGAGCGGAGCACCTCGCACCTGCATGTCTTTGATCGCATGGTACACATCGTCAACGTTTTCGAGTCTTACGTAGATTTCTTCATTCGGCAACCGTGTTTGGTCGAGTATTACTATTTTATTAGTTTGTGTATCATACTCGATTGTCTTGAATTGCACTGGACTACTCGATCCCGGCATGATTCTTGGCGGACTGAATGGTGTTGTAGAGAAGCATGGTTCTTGTCATCGGGCCCACTCCTCCGGGAACAGGCGATATGGCATACGCTTTCTTACTAACCGCTTCAAAATCCACGTCACCGATCAATCTGTATCCCCTTTCTCTAGTCTTGTCTTCGATACGATTAACGCCCACATCAATTACCACGGTTCCCTCGCGGACCATATCTGCCGTAACCGTATGTGGTCGACCGGCGGCGGCAACCAGGATGTCAGCACTCTGGGTGATTTCGGCAAGATTCTTCGTTCGGGTGTGACAAATCGTGATTGTGGCGTTTGCGCCTGGTTTTTTCTGAACTAGAATCATTGCCAAGGGTTTGCCCACAATGTTGCTCCGCCCGACAATGACAACATGTTTGCCTTCGATCTCGATACCATTACGCATGAGCAGCTGCTGGATACCGTGCGGGGTGCATGGAAGGAATCCTGGGGTGCCGATCATCATTCTTCCGACATTCACGGGGTGGAATCCGTCCACATCTTTTTCCGGATCGATTGCATACAAAACTCTATCCTCGTTGATGTGGTTGGGTAATGGCAGTTGGACTAGTATGCCGTGGATTTCTATGTCGCGATTCAAGTCGTTGATCAGTTTTAAGAGTGCTTCTTCTTTATAGTCGGCGTCGAATTTATATTCCCGGGATAGAATTCCTACTTTGGCACAATCCCTCTCTTTGCCCTTGACATAAGATACGGACGCGGGATCATCGCCGATGAGCACGACCGCTAGACCAGGTACGAGATTGTGTTTTTCCTTTAGCCGTTCGATTTCAGCCTTCATCTCTTGACGCATGGTTTCGGCTAGTTCTTTACCACTCAGAATTATTGCCATTAAACCTCCCTTACCGTCCTTGTACTAAGGCACGGATGATATAGTTCTTATCTGCATAAGTTAAAGTGACGATATTTAGAGCAAAAACAAAGTTGCATAGTTATCTTACAGGATCCTCAGTTTATAATAATATTCAGAATAGCTTTATTGTCAATCTTGACTTTTTTTACAAAAGGTGTAAAATAGCTCTAAGGAGGATTAATGGCTAAAGTCAGAGTCGCAATAATTGGCGTCGGCAATTGCGCTTCCAGTTTGGTTCAGGGCGTTACCTACTATAAGAATGCCAAAGAAGGCGACATAATTCCAGGAATTATGCACACCCGTTTGGGTGGTTATCACGTGGGTGATATTGAGTTTTCTTTTGGTATTGACATAGATAAGAATAAGGTAGGTAAAGATTTAGCTGAAGCTATTTATGCTAAGCCGAATAACACTTACAAGTTTTGTGATGTGCCGAAGTTGAATATTCCAGTGGTTAGGGGGATGACCCATGATGGACTGGGGTACTATTTGTCGCAAATCATTCAAAAGGCACCTGGGCCAACCGCTGATATCATAGGACTATTGCGCGAAACGAAAACCGACGTGGTTATCAATTTCCTCCCGGTTGGAAGTGAGGAAGCCACTAAATGGTATGTCGAGCAGGTCTTGACCGCTGGTTGTGCTTTCATCAATTGTATTCCGGTCTTTATTGCCAGTGAGAAGTATTGGCAAAAGCGTTTTATCGAGAAGGGTCTGCCTGTGATGGGAGATGACATTAAGTCACAAGTGGGTGCGACGATTTTGCATCGTGTGTTGGTCAATCTCTTTAACGACCGGGGCGTGAAACTTGAGCGGACGTCGCAATTGAATGTTGGCGGTAATACGGATTTTTTGAATATGCTCGAGCGTTCACGACTGGCGTCGAAAAAGGTTTCCAAGACGCGCGCGGTTACTTCACTCTTGAAATATGACATCGGTGCGGATAATGTTTATATTGGTCCGTCAGATTATGTTGCATGGCTGAAGGACCGTAAATGGGCGCACATGAGGCTTGAGGGCAGAACCTTTGGTGATGTGCCGCTCAATATCGAACTGAAGCTCGAAGTTTGGGATTCTCCGAACTCGGCAGGTGTTGTCATTGATGCAATAAGATGTGCGAAGCTGGCTCTTGAAAACAAGCTCAGCGGCGCAGTGGTTGCGCCTTCCAGCTATTTCTTCAAATCACCGCCCGAGCAGTACCCAGATTACATTTGTCGTGAGAAAACAGAGAAATACATTCAGAAATACGGGAAAGGCAAGAGACGGAAATAGAGTAGTCCTTGATGCATGGTGTCAAGCGCGGCGTATTTATTAGCTTCGAGGGTGTTGAGGGTTCAGGAAAGACGACTCAGGCTAAGGCGTTGGTTGACTGGTTGACGAAGAACCGAATACCACATATTTTCATTCGAGATCCCGGTAGTACAAGAATCGGAGAAAAGATAAGAGATATCCTTCTAAGTAGAAATAATTGCGGGATGCACGCAAAGTGTGAAGTGTTGTTATTCTTGGCGGCGCGCAGTCAATTAACGCACGAAAAAATCCTGCCAGCATTGAAAGATAAAAAGGTAGTTGTCACCGATCGCTTCTCTGATTCCACCTTTGCTTATCAATCTTACGCGCGTGATCTGCCGCGTCGATTGATTTCCATCTTTAATCGGTTTGCGGCAGCTGGTTTGAAACCTGATCTCACGTTCCTTGTTGATATCGATACAAAAAAAAGAATGGAGAGGGGCAAGTTTTCGGATCGTATGGAGACCGAGGCGGAGGATTATCACCAGAAAGTGCGCAATGGTTACAGGTACCTTGCCGCAAGGGCGAAAAAACGCTGTAAGATACTCGACGGGGAGAAATCTGTGGAGATATTACACAACGAAGTGATTCATCATGTTAGGGAAGTTTTAGCGAGAAAGGGGTACAAAATATGAAAAGAGCATTTATATTATTAACATTGATATCCTTGATATGCGGGATGTTCATCGGTCAAAGGCTGTGGGCGGCCCCTGACACCTACGCGATGCTCCGCATTTTCAATAAGATTCTCAAGGAGTTACAGGACAGTTACGTCACGGAGATCGGTTCTGATAGCCTGATTGTGGGTGCCATAGACGGCATGATCGGAATTTTGAATGATCCACACACCGATTACTTGAACAAGGCTGAATATACTGCTCTGGTGGAATCAACCAAAGGTGAGTTTGGCGGTATCGGGGCTACGATCGGCAAGCGCAATGAGCAAATCACAATCATATCGCCCTTGGAAGGTACGCCTGCATACCGATCAGGCTTACATCCAGGCGATGTGATTCTGCAGGTAGATGGAGTATTGACTGAGGGGAAGAGCGTAGACATGGTGGTTAAGGAGATTCGGGGTGATCCGGGGACCAAAGTTGTCCTCACTATACACCGTTCATCAATTGAGGAGTCTTTTGATGTTGAAATAACGCGCGCGATTATAAAGCTGGAAGCGGTACCGTATTTTGGTATGCTCAACGACAACATTGGCTACGTGTACTTACGGAACTTCTCGATGACCGCCGATACAGAACTCAAGAAAGCTCTTGATTCGCTTTTCGCAATCGGTGCGGAGAAGATAGTCTTTGACCTGCGGCTTAATTCTGGTGGTTTGCTCAATGAAGGATTGACCGTCAGCGAGTTATTCCTAGAAAGGGGCAAGGACATTGTCACGACAAGGGGTAGGAATACACGCCAAAGAATATTTAAATCGCAAAAGGACTACGGTTACGGTGATTTCCCGATGGTTACGTTGGTAGATGGGGGTTCGGCGTCGGCTTCTGAAATTGTTGCTGGTGCACTCCAAGACTGGGAGCGGAGTTTAATCATCGGCACCACGACGTTCGGTAAAGGCTCGGTACAGAATATCAAAGCATTCGAAGATAGTACAGCACTTAAATTGACCACCGCGCGCTGGTATACACCTTCAGGAAGGAGCATTGATAAACCCGTGGATTGGGATGGCATGGATGGTAGAGTCACTTCTGCACAACAGAGGATTGTTGACAAATTGAAGGACGGGCTGGAACAGCTAAGGACAGAGGCACAGACCGATGACGAGATAAACATAATATCAAGCATTGAAAGCAATTTGCTTGACTTGGAAGATGATATATATCGGCTGCGCTTAGACTCGGCAGAGCTAGACGAGCAGAAGGAATTCACCACGCTGGGTCCACTCAAGCGCACAGTATACGGCGAGGGTGGTATCACACCGGATATTGAAATGAAACCGCCACGAGTGTCGAAGCTGGAGACTGATATTGTGACCAAGGGGCTGACCTTTGATTTTGTGGTGAAGTATACGGCAGAGCATCCGGAAATTGACATGGATTTCAAAGTAGATGAAGGTATTCTGAGGGAGTTTGCTGTATACCTTATGCAACGAGATCTTGAGTTCTCTGAAAAGGAATTCGATGAGGTAAAGTCGGATCTCCGCAAGAGGTTGAAGCAGGATTTTTTCACGAATCTGTGGGGTTTGAAAGAAGGCTACCGGATAAGGGTCGCTGATGATCCTCTGGTCCAGAAAGCCGTCGAGCTATTGAAGGAGGTGACGTTACCCCCAGACCTTTTTCGTTTCGCACAGCAGTAGTTCGGACGACGAACGAGGCGTTGGCGAGAAGGGACCTCCTCAGGCTTGGATAGCATACCTGTTAGTCATTCTTGTCTTAACATTGGTCCTAATTATTTGGCGTTGGTCAAGGTAAGGGTGTTTCACTAAATCAAACATCATGGCAAATCAATCATTTCGTATTGAAATAGTCAGAAAAGCAGACCCGCGGGGTAATTTTATTAAAGAATCCTTTCATTCTTTTGGCCTCGTTGGCGTTGAACATGTTTCGGTCAGCGATATATACTACGTGATAGGAAATTTATCCGACGAACAGATAGAATTGATTGCGCAAGATTTGCTCTGTGATCCTGTAGTCGAGCAATACAACATCGATGGCACTAGTGATAGTAAAGACGGTTTTGAAATACTCTATAATCCTGGAGTCACCGATCCGAAGGAAGAAAGTGTCAGGAAGGCGATTGCTGATCTCGGGATTGAAGTTGCCTCTGTGAAGACAGGTAACAACTATGTGATCGAGGGAGATTTCAAACGCGAGAGGCTCGTTGNATGTGCCGAGTTGTTTCTTTACAATCCGCTCATACAACACATCAAACGTGGTGATGAAGAAGTGTATAACCCTCCGCCATATCAGTTGCGCATACTGCATATAGATCTGAATGGTGATTTGATGAAACTGAGCCGCGATATGGGTCTATCCCTTTCGGAGACGGAAATGGATACGATAAAACGCTATTTCGAAGAGGAAGAGAGAAAACCGACCGATGTGGAGCTGGAGACGATTGCCCAGACCTGGAGTGAGCACTGCCGGCACAAGACTTTTTTGGGCAAGATACTGTTTGATGGTGAACAGATCGACAATCTCTTAAAGAACACAATCATGAAGGCTACCAATGATATAAAACATCCGATGTGCCTTTCGGTGTTTCATGATAATTCCGGTGTGATTGATTTCGACGATGAGTACGGTGTTTGCTTCAAGGTAGAAACGCACAATCATCCTTCCGCGCTGGAACCATACGGTGGTGCCGCTACGGGGATTGGTGGTGTAATTCGTGATATCCTCGGCACCGGATTGGGAGCAAAACCGATAATGAATACCGATGTTTTCTGTTTTGGGTTACCTGATTTCGATTATCACAATTTGCCCGGTGGTATTCTGCACCCGAAGACAATCATCAAGGGTGTGATTCGCGGAGTACGCGATTACGGTAATCGGATGGGAATACCAACGGCGAGTGGTGCGATATATTTTGATGACGCTTACTTGTACAACCCGTTGGTGTATTGTGGCTGTGTTGGTTTGATCCGAAAAGAACGGATTGACAAGAACGCCAAGTCAGGTGACGCAGTGGTGCTGGTCGGGGGCAAGACAGGCCGCGATGGAATTCACGGAGTGACTTTTGCCTCGGCCGAGCTGTCGGGTAAATCAGAGAAATCGTGCGTGCAGATAGGGAATCCGATCATGGAAAAACGTGTCATGGATTGTTTGCTCAAGGTGAGTGAAGAGGGTATACTCCATTCGGTTACCGACTGCGGTGGCGGTGGATTATCGAGTGCCGTCGGTGAAATGGGTAAGGAAACGGGTGTTAAGGTATACTTGGATCGGGTTCCTCTGAAGTATAAGGGATTGTCCCCCCGTGAGATTTGGATATCCGAATCCCAGGAGAGGATGATTCTCGCAGTACCCAGGGATACACTTCAGCGTGTGATAGAGATATTCGAGCAGGAGGGTGTCGAGGCGACAGTCATTGGAGAGTTCACAGACAAAAAGCGTCTCGTTCTTTACTACAAAGAAAATAAGGTTTGCGACATGGCTATGCATTTCTTGCATAATGGATTGCCCATGCCGGTGAAGAAGGCAAAGAGGAGGGCTAAGCGTGAGCAAGAAGTCGATTTGCCCAAGCCGATAGATTTCAACTCGCTGATTCTCGAAATCGTTAGTAGTCTCAACACCTGCTCACGGGAATGGGTGATAAGGGAGTACGACCATGAAGTGCAGGGTGCTAGTGTCATAAAGCCGTTGGTCGGTGTGTCCGGCATCGGGCCGCAGGATGCCGTTGTTATCCGACCGAGGCTTGACAAGAAGAAGGGAATAGTCGTTTCGTGCGGATTGAATCCGAGCTTTGGCCGCCTGGATGCCTACAATATGGCGCTTTCAGTCATTGATGAGTCATTGAGAAACCTGGTGGCTGCCGGAGGTAATATACGAAAAGCCGCCATGCTCGATAATTTCTGTCTGTCGTCCCCTGAGAGAGAAGAAGTTCTCGGCGATTTGGTACTGTCGGCGCGCGGCTGTTATGACGCGGCCAAGTGCTTTGGTGTGCCGTTCATTTCTGGCAAGGACAGTCTGTACAATGAGTGGATGGATGCAGATGGTAAGGTCTTCTCGATCCCACCGACACTCTTGATATCGTCAATCGGAGTTGTTGAGGATATCGACAAATGTATCACGATGGATTTCAAGGATAGAGGCTCCCCAATATTCCTGATCGGCGAGACCAGAGACGAACTCGGGGGGTCTGAGTATTTCAGGCTATTGGGCGTTCAGGGAGGTGTTGTTCCCGGCCTCGATTTCAAGACCGCGCCAATAATCATGGCCCGGCTGCAGGCAGCTATTGAGCAAGGTTTGGTGCTCGCCTGTCATGATATTTCTGAGGGCGGGCTCGCTCTGGCCGTTACGGAGATGGCCTTTAGCGGTGATATTGGTGTTGAGCTGGACCTGCAAGAAGTCTCCTTTGCCGGCACAAGGAGACGTCATGATACATTGCTCTTTTCCGAATCCAATACTAGGTTCTTGGTTGAGGTACGTGAAGAAAACGTGGAGGATTTTGCGCGCTTGTTTGATGATCTACCGCTCGCCCGGATCGGTCGGACAATAAGGGATAAGCGGTTAGCAGTACACTCAGGCGACATCAAACTAGTCGACCTACCGCTATTACTCCTGAGAAAGAAGTGGTTGAGGAAAGTGGTTTGATTACCTAACCACTGCAATTTTCACAACATCATTACCCGCGCCGTGTGTAATTAGCACGCAGTAGTACATTCCACTGTTAACTTCGTTGCCATCGATATCTGTGCCGTCCCACATGAAGGCTACGTTGTATGCCGATGGATTTCTTGCTGTGTACCGTCCGGGTAATAATATGCTGGGTCTTTCTTCTTGCTTGACCAAGCGGCCACTCATTGAATACACCTTAATCTCAACTGCTGATTCCCGATCCAATTTGAAGGGTACGTATATGTTGTCATGCTGGGTTAGCACGAACGGATTTGGATAGGGAGTCAACCAGGCGCTGCCCGTAACAGGCTCGACCTGAAGCGGCGAGAAGTTGATCGCTGCATATGCGTCAGGCCAGCCATAACCCATGCTGTCACTTGGTACCCCCGCAAAACTTGCCGTGCTAAACAAGGCATTGCGCACTGAATCGACATTCCAATTGGGATGCCCTTCGAGGAGCAACGCACATATTCCCGTCATCATCGCGGTCGCGCCCGATGTTCCAAAAGAGTATAGATAGGAGTCGCTCGAATCTGGATTAACGACAACCGGTGCTGCCGAAAGGCACATGATTTCCGGTTTAAGACGGCCGTCGTAAGTGGGTCCGTATCCCGAATACTGCCAGCGGTTGTACACAGAGTCAATTCCTCCGACCGTAATCACGTCCATGGCATCGCCAGGGATTTCCAATCTCGGCACATATACGTTGCCCGTCGCGGTCACAACCAGCACACCACGCTTTGTCGCTTCATAAGCGGCAACCGATGCCGGTGATGTGCGTCCATCAAAGTCGTCAGGCCAGGAATACCACTCTGAATAGCCCAACGAACTAGACACGATATCCGCACCCATTGATTCGCACCACTCGAGCCCTGCGATATATGTATCCTCTTCAACAGGATATTCATATGCGGAATCTGGGTTCTCGGTTTTTGCTACGATGAATTGTGCACCAGGAGCTACGCCGATGTAGCGTCCACTGAAGTAGCCGCCTACCAGTCCGAGCATTTCGGTCCCGTGCCTGGGGTAGTAATAATCAGGGTCCGTGGGTGAATAGCCATCGGTCAGTGAGTCACCGCGTGTCACGTAGAATTTGAGAATCCCGGCGTTTGACGTGCCCAGCGTCGGTAGATATGCAAATTGTCTATTCAGTGAATCCGTACTGCCGAATGTGAAACCGTTGTCGTAGGAATTGCGATAATAGATTTTTCCTGCCGTTTCCCACGCCACGCTCACCTGCTCGGCATCTTTGGCAATCGATATTTTGCCTATTGAGTTGACGTCATCTGAAATGAATGTCGGCGGGTCAAATGACGTGCCAAAATCGGCGGATTTGGCAAACGCGACTCTGAATAATGGGTCGTTGGATGCGTCTTTCCAGATCAGGAATATCGTATCGCCGAGGGTAACTGCTTGTGCGTCCTTGCCCAATGTCTTGAAAGTCTGCGTGAAGGAGTCTGGTGCCCCATAGGTCCTGACAAAGTATAGCGTGTCTTCTGGTGTGATATGGTAGAATATTCCGATTTCAGAGCCACCGTTGATTGCCTCAGGTGCCTTGATGCTAGAAAAGGAAGAATCGATGGCAATCTCTGATGCGAATCCAGATATTGTTACTTGGTTCAACATAAGGTATGTTCTGTCGCTGCCTTTGCTATGGTATGTAACATATACCGTGTCTCCGATTTGTACGGCCGATGGTTCGCGCCGTCCGAGCCCGGTCAGGGGCATGGGCTGGACGAGTAGCGTGTCGCTGTAGATCAAGTATTTTAGTCCGTAACGGTCGCGGTAAAATAAAAACATTGTGTCTCTGCCGCACACATCGATTTCTCGTACCCAATTACCAAAGCCAACATTTGCTAGCTTTATCGGCGTTGACCATGGTGTACCAAGGTCAGAAGTATAAGTGTACATCAAGTCACGTACTGGGCTGGAAAATCGGACTGTATCTCCAGCCAGGAAAAGGTTATAGCGCGGCGGACTAGTTTGGTGGAAGGCGATGTCACTATAAATGCCATATCTGTCAGCTACCGGGATATTTTCGAAGAATACTTGATCGCCCTCCAGAAAATCGTGTTCCGCAAGAACGTTAATATTAGCCACTGCCAGAGGAGTGCGTCGGAAACCAGTGTCAAGAAACCCAACCCTGACATCGGAGCCGAATATGCCCATTTCATGTACCCGGTCGATTCCAAACATCTGCGATTGACGATAGGTGAGTCCATATACCGCGGTGTCCTCGACTGCGACCGCCGCTTCTTGGGGTGCACGAAACGGCGCGACTTTTACGATCTTGTGTACGAAATCAAGTTGGGCGATTTGGTCAATATCATCGCGTGCAACGATGAAGCTCGCCGCATTTAGCCATTTTGATTGGGTCACGAGTAAACCACCACGTGCCTCGACTTCGTTAACGTAGTCTTCATATAGCGGGATGTCTGCATAATCGGTTACGCCCTGTCTCACTGCTCTTCTTTCCCGAGAAGCTTCCGATATCTGTTTTCTTACCGCCCGAATGGCATTATCATATCGATCCGTGCCAATACCTTTATCTGTAAAATAGACCCATGCCCGGATATGATCATTTAAATAACACCTGGGGTCAACCTTGTTTTCCAATGGAGCTCGGTAGTCATACATGACTCCCAGCACGAACAGAATTACCAACATCAAGCCTCCTTTTTGCTATCTTTCAATATGCTCAATTTTTTTTTCTAATATATTTGGTATTCAATATTCTTTTTCCTTTTTCTAAACGGGAGAGCTAAAAGTAGACCCGCAACAAATCCTCCAATGTGAGCAAAATAAGCCACGCCACCGCGTGCACCGATCGACGATACGCCGAACAGAAATTGATACAAAAACCATATGCCCAGAAATATGAATGACGGTAGATATGAAATTCTAAGGAAAAAACCCAGGGGAATAAGGGCAAGAACACGTGCCTTTGGGAACAACAGAATATAGGCTCCTAAGACACCGGATACAGCACCACTTGCCCCGATCATTGGTATTTTAGAAGTGGGGTCGATCGCACTTTGCAGCAGTGCGGCAGCGATCCCGCAGACGAAATAGAACAGCAGAAACTTGAAATGGCCCAATCGGTCTTCAACGTTGTCGGCAAAAATCCAGAGAAAGAGCATGTTACCGACGATATGCATTATGCTGTCGGCATGGATGAACATGCTCGTAAACACTGTCACGTAATCTCCGATTCCTGTCGGGTGAAACAAGTTGTACGGAGTAACTCCAAATTGTATAACAAAGTCGTTGAGGGCTGGACCAAGAGAAATCTCGTATAAATAGACGATGATGTTAACCGCGAGAATTGCATAGACGACGATCGGTCTTGTGCGTGACTTTAAATCATCCTTCAGAGGTAGCATATATTCTTCCTATTTCGCATATTGCCCAGGCAGCTATTGCTCTACCTGAACCAATATCACCAAGTCCTTCGTTAGTCTTGCTCTTGATTGAAATCGTGTCTTCCGAGATGCCAATTGCGTTTGAGATCGTAGCCTTCATTTCTTTTATATGGGGTGAAAGCCTTGGCTCTTGAGCAATGACTACGGTATCGATGTGTTTTATCATAAATCCTGAGTCTTCGAGAAATTTACTCACGGACTTCAGTATTTTTAAACTTGAAATGTTTTTGTAACGCTTATCACTGGGTGGGAAATGCATGCCGATGTCGCCCAGACTTGCCGCACCCAAAAGGGCATCGCAGATTGCATGAATTAGGACATCACCATCAGAATGCCCAAGCAGTCCTTTTGGAAATTCAATCTCCACACCACCCAGTAGAAGTCTGCGGTTGGGTACGAGTTGATGGATGTCATAGCCAAAACCAACCATTTACTATTCTATTCGGGAGTTTGGCAAAAGTCAAGCATGAGGGCAGTTGTCCAGCTATTCTTATGATACTTTCGTTAAGATTAGGAGCTAGTCAGTGCCTTTTTCTTTCGCCGAGCAGTATGATATCGCGGAGGTCCTTTGTTGTCCCGGCGGCGAGCCATTGCTCATCAAAATCGTGCTGCTGGGCTATCTGAGCAATTGCCATCAGTGCCCGTAAGTGCGAACGTCTTCGGTCACGCGTACCGACGAGGACAAAGACTATGTGGACTGGTTCGGGTGCGTCCGGGAAGATGATGCCCTGCTTTGCTCTAACCAGCAGCACATCGAATTTGTCTTGTCCCTCGATGATTATGTGTGGTATTGCAAGACCGGGTCTCAGTGCGGTGCAGGATTGTTTCTCGCGTTCGATGAAAAGCTGAATGAACTTCTCTTTCTTGACGCCTACTCTGTGACTCAACTCTTCTGATGCAATGTCTATGAATTCGTTGAAGTGCATTTTCCTGTCTAGGTCAAGAATAAGTGCATCTTTAATGATGTGATCGAATTCGTCTTCAATTATGTCCTCACGTTCTTTCACCACTTCACGCAGCTCATCCCTCAACGAATCTGTGACTATCTGACGGTCGGTCATCCGTTCGACAACATACATAAGGGCGGATTCTTGGGTTATCTTCGGGCGGACATAGAAAAAGAACCAGAAGAGCGCGAAGATAATGAAAATTGCGGTCATTACTAGAGTAACGAAGCCCATATCATAGATGAGGAATAGATAGCCCAGGATGCCTGTGATTTGAAGGTATGGATATAGTGGTGCACGGAAGCTTGGTCGGTAACCAGGCAGGCGGCTCTCACGCATCACGATTATTGCCAGATTTGCAGAGATGTAGAGCAATAGGAGCATTGTTGAAGCCGCTTCAACTAAAACCTCGAGGTCGAGGAACACTATTGTGATGATCATGATCATGGTCGTCATGAATATCGCACTGTGTGGTGTTTTGAATTTCCTGTTTATGTTTGAGAAGAAGCGTGGTAGAATACGGTCGCGGCTCATTGCCAAGGGGTACCGAGATGCAGACATAATGCCTGCGTTGGCGGTTGAAACGAAGGCCAAGAGAGCCGCGATAGCGGTTACGACCACGCCACCAATACCCCAGAAGGTTCGCGCACCCGCTGAAATTGGTGTGAGTGATTCTCGTAGAGTGTCAGGATGGAGCACACCCACTGTAATGAAGGAAACGGAAACGTACAATCCCAGCACTACTGTATAAGCCAATATCATACCAAGGGGTATGGTTATTTTGGGGTTCTTTATCTCTTCGGCTACGCTGGCAACTTTTGTCAATCCGCCAAATGATATGAAAACGAGTCCGGCTGTTGCCAATACCCGACCGAATCCGTACGGTACAAAGTTATCAAATCTACTGGGGTCAATGTTAATGAAACCGCGTACCACATAGGATCCGAGTATGACGACAAGAAACAACACAAGGAGGATTTGGGTGATGCCGGCTTCTCTGATGCCTAAGAGATTTATTAGCATAAAAATCAAGCACAGACCAATTGCGATGATCTTTATTTCCGGTATGCTGAGTGTCGGATCAATCAGGATTGCGAATATGCCCATACCCATCAGTGCAAATGCTGTCTTCAGACTGAGTGAGAGCCAGCTGGCAAACCCAGCGACCGTACCAGCCGCTGAGCCCATGCTTCGGGTGATGTAAAAGTAATCGCCCCCTGCTTTAGGCATGGCTGTCACGAGTTCTGCTTTGCTGAAGAGCGCAGGTATGACGAGCACGCCAGCGATGATGTAAGAAAGAATCATGGCCGGACCCGCTTTCGCGAAAGCCAATCCTGGGAGGACAAACAACCCGGAACTGATCATTGCGCCGGCGGCGATCGCAAATGTTTCGAATAAACCGAGCTCTTTTCTCAAAGCCATCATAAATCAATTCCCTGGAAGGCTACGAGCATATTTTCTTCAGCTGCGTCATCTGTTCAGGAGCACCAAAGCTAATTAGGGTGTCGTCGGGTTTTATCACCGTGTCAGAGCTGGGATTGAAGGTCAGTTTATCAATAGTCGCCGATTTGATGGCGAGAATGATGATACCGATGTTCTTCGTTATATCAGCATCCTTCAATGTCTTACCAGCTACGGCGGAGTTCCTACGGACCGTTACTTCATCGAGTAACAGATTGAGATGCTCACCCTTTAATATCGTATCGAGAAAGGACGTTACCGTGGGGCGAAGCGCCGCTGCGGCCAGACTGACACCACCGATTCTTTCTGGGGAAAATACATAGTCTGCGCCGGCTCTCCTCAGCTTATCGATCGATTCGCTTTCGATTGCTCTTGAGATTATGCGCAACTTAGGATTCAGGGATCGCGCACTCAAGCAAATGTACAGATTGTCGGCATCGTGACGTAGCACTGCGATGACGCCTTTCGCCTTATCGATTCCTGCACGTTTCAGTACTTCGTCGTCAGTCGCGTTTCCAATAACGTAGAGCATGTCTGGGTGGTCTTTTTCCATTTTCTCCGCAACTTCTTTTTGCATTTCGATCAAGACAAACGGCTTACCCACACGAATGAACTCTTTAATAATATCCTCTCCGATCGTGCCTAAACCGCAGATGATAAAGTGGTTCTCTATCTTTGCTAGTTTTTTTTCCATTCCTTGCCTCCTGAAAACGTCTCTAAATGTGCCGTGAATGATGGAAGAAAAAATGAAGTTGGCCCCGGCCGCAATTATCATGATACCACTCAGAATAAGGATGATCGTGAAAATACGGCCGGTAATGCTCAACGGTCTTACTTCTTGAAAACCGACCGTTGAGACAGTTATGATGGTCATGTATAATGCCTCGTTGAACGGCCACCCTTCAATTATCGTGTATCCGATGGTGCCTCCGAAGATGACTGTGATGAATGCGATGATTATTGTTGTTATACGCTTTTGTACCATCAATTCAATTATATATTTTATCATTATCCATGTCAATGTCTGCTATAATCCAAGCTTGAAAAGTGTGAACCAATGTGTATTATTGACTATGCTCGAGAATAGCGATATTGTAGTTGAGGCGCTGTGCAAGGTTTTCAAGAAGGGGAAACCTGACGAAGTGAGGGCGGTGGATGGCGTTGGCTTCAGTATCAGAAAGGGCGAACTGTTTGGTCTGTTGGGCCCAAATGGCGCCGGCAAGACGACGCTGATTAAATGTATCTCAACGCTCTTGATCCCTGACGGCGGGTCAGCAAGTGTGGGTGGGTTCGACATTAAGCGTGAGCCACTGCGGGTGAGACAGCATATTGGCGTGCTTACCGGTGGCGAGCGTTCACTGTATTGGAAACTGACGCCGGTTGAGAACCTGAGATACTTTGCTACCCTATATGGTGTGCCGCGCAAGGTCATAAAGGACCGGATTGATTACTTGCTCGATTTGATGGGTTTGACTGATAAGGCAAGCGTCCGGGTTGAGAAGCTTTCCTCAGGCATGAAGCAGAAACTTTCATTGGCTAGAGTACTTGCACATGACCCCCCGATTCTCCTGGTTGATGAGCCCACGCTCGGGTTGGATCCGTATTTCGCCCGCTTCATTAGGGATTTTATAAAGAATGAGTTGAATAAGAAGTTGCATAAGACGATACTGCTCACTACCCACTACATGGATGAGGCAGATGAGCTATGCGATCGGATAGCGTTCATGAATCGAGGAAAGATCGAGGCCCTCGACACTCCAGATCGACTCAAACAAAGTATGCCACAAAAGCAGACGCTGGAGATTAAGTGCCAGGGGACACTCGAAAAGGAGACATTCAGTGATGTGCGAGAGGCAGCGAGTATCAATATTTCACATGAGGATGGTTTCGTGTACTTGAGGATGAATACAGATAATCCCGAGGTTATCTTGAGCAGCATCATTGAGTTAATTAGAGAAAAGGCGCAAATATTCTCGGTGCGGGTGACCGTTCCGACACTTGAAGACGTCTTCGTGCATCTTACCGGGGCGAGCTTGAAGGATGGCTAACCAACCATCATGGGAGTAAAGCGGAGAGATAATGTGGGTAATCGTTGAGGAAGTAAGAAAGAGTTTTGCGATACTCTTTGCCTATCCGGTAGAAGTCGTCTTCTGGATATTCTCTCCTCTTTTGTGGGTTATACCATTGGTTTTTCAAGGCAAGGCGTTGATCGGCGCCTTCAGCAGTACTCCGTTCGGTGCCCTTGCCGGCACTGATGAGTTTATTCCTTATGTGTTGATCGGCGCGATCATAAGTACCTACATGTTTTCCGCGGTTTGGAGCATGGGTAATTCATTCCGTGACGAGACCTATTACGGCACTCTTGAGCATATTCTGTCTGCACCAGTGAGGCCGGTGTACATCCTGGTAGGTAAAGGTGTGTACAACTCCGTTCTCTCAACGTTGTTTGTAATCGTACAACTTCTTATCTGCGTATTCATTTTTGGCCTAGAGATCACCCTCGCAAAGATTTTTCCGATTTTTCTTTTTTTACTCCTGCTCATTGTTGGTCTTTACGGCATTGGCTTCATGGCCGCGGCAGTAACGCTCTTGATAAAAGAATCCCATGGTATAATACACCTCTTTGAATATGTACTGTTTCTATTCTCGCCCATTCGTTATCCGGTGGAAGTCAATCCCATTACCAAGACAATCAGCGTTTTCATACCACTCACTTATGCACTCATTGCTCTGCGCGGTCTTTTGCTCAACATCGACTTCAACTTTTGGAAGAACAGTGTTATCCTGCTCGGTATCGATTGTGCAATAATACCTCTTGGTTTGTTCATATTCTACAAAATCGAAAAAAGGACGAAAACAAGAGGCACCTTAGCCGATTATTGAACACTATGAGGGAAGAGAGACAACCTACACGACTATGGAGAGTGAAAGATAGGGTTTTCCACTACCTGCGGGCAATAAACGCGGAAAACATCAAGGAATGGAGAATCGAGCTTAAATACAAGCCGGATTTTATCCGCCAATTCTTTGAGCCCTTTGTCTATTTGTTCCCCTATTTCCTCTATGGATTTGCCTTGCTTGGCGGAAGGTACTCTGAACACCTCAGGAGTCTCACCGGTATCAGTGACATGATCGCTTACACCTTCATCGGCTATTTGTTCATCGGTTTCTTGAACACAGCTTGTTGGGCCATGGGTTTCTCTTTGCGCAAGGAACAATGGTTTGGCACGCTCGAGACGATCTTTGTTGCACCGGTCCCGCGCTGGGTGTATGTCGCCGGCATGGCTCTGCACTCGACCTGTCATCAGGGATTGATAATGCTTATCCAGGCAGTAGTAATTACCACATTCTTTGCCATCGTCCTGCAAACGAGTGGCTTATTCCTATCCCTTGTGGTTGTGTTGCTCATGCTGCTCGGCTTGTACGGTTTGGGTATCATAGTTGCCGGTTTGACGATTGCCTTGAAACAGTGGTGGGTCGTCTCGGAGGCACTCGCCACACTGATCGTGGTTGTGACTCCTATTGCCTATCCCCTTGCCGTATTGCCCTTCGTACTTCGCAAAGTATCGATGTTCTTACCGACAACATATGGCATAATTGGCGTCAGGCATTTTCTTCTCGGCGAGGAGTTGGTGGTAGGCTTGCCCACAATAATTCTGAGGCTATCCATCATACTGGTAGTGTGGCTCACGTTTGGCATGCTTGTTTTTTTGATTATGGATCGCTTTGGTCGGAAGAGGGGTTCACTCTCAATCTATTAGAAGGAGGAGATCATGAATAGCGTTGTTGCTGTTGAATTTGTTGTGTACCTGGTACTGATATTGGGCGTCGGGTTTTACTTTGCTCGTAAGAAGATGAGTCAGGCCGACTTCCATCTTGGGGGCAAGAAGATTCCGGGATGGGCTCTTGCCTTATCAGAGAGGGCTACCGGAGAGTCTGCCTGGTGTCTTTTGGGACTGACCGGGTTTGCGTTTGCGGCCGGTCTATCATCGGTCTGGATCGCGATCGGCTGTGTTATAGGAATTACTGTTTCCTGGCTATGGTTAGCCAATGAATTTAGAAAAGAGCGCGACAAATACAATACCCTTACCTTGCCTGATTATCTGGCGACCAAGTATGCAACACGGGGTAAGTTCATAAGGTGGTTCTCGAGTATCATTATCATTTTTTTCTTCGTGCTGTACGTGGCAGCACAGTTTAGCGGTGGGGGAAAGACACTCAACATCACCTTTGGCATCCCGGTCACTTGGGGCATTGTGATCTCGGCGATCGTCGTGATACTCTATGCAATGGCCGGAGGTTTCTTCTCTGTGGTCTGGACCGATGTGCTGCAAGCCATACTGATGATAATCACCCTGGTTGTTACCCCGATCGTTGCGCTGGTTGCTATTGCACGTAGTGATCTCTCGATCGCCAGCGCGCTTTCGTCTGCTGGTGGAGGTTTAGATTCTTGGACCGGGGGCGCAGTCGGATTCGCCGCTGGTACTTTGATATTCAATAATTTCTCGTGGTTTTTCGGTTACTTGGGCGGACAACCGCAACTTGATGCGCGTTGGATGGCGATGCGTAGTGAGAAAGACGTGAAAATCGGTGCCGCTATCGCAATCACCTGGACAGTGCTTGCCTATGTGGGTGCGATCACGCTGGGTATTGCGGCGATAACACTATTCGGAACCGGTGCGGTCGCTGATCCCGAGCAGATTCTTCCCTTCATGCTTCTTAAAATGATGCCGCCTTGGTTAGCGGGAATCCTTCTGGCCGGCGCAGTAGCAGCTATGATGTCGACGGCTGATTCTCAGTTGCTCATCGCTACATCATCGATCAGTGAGGACATTATTCACAAAGCCATGCACAAGGATTTTGATGATCGCAAGCTGGTTCTGATTTCACGTATCACGATTCTCGTCGTGGGTGTGATTGCACTCGTCATGGCCTTTACTTCTAAGAGCTTGATCTACACGATCGTTGGCTGGGCATGGGCTGGCATCGGTTGTTCATTCGCTCCGGCGGTGATTCTATCCTTCTTCTGGAANAGATTTTCTGCATCCGGTGTGATTGCATCATTGGTCTCGGGTTTTGTAACGACGGTTATCTGGATGACCACCGGCCTCGATGCGATGTTCACGGCGCGAGCCGCGACTTTTATCATTGCTTTTGTCTGCGCAGTTTTGGCGACGTTGTTGTTTTCAGGGAAGCGTGATTAATTGCTTTTATGTAGTGTAGTGTGAATGATGAGTAGTTTTCGTTAGATAAGGATTAGTAGTTCCGATTACACAAACGGTCAGTCGCTTTTACCGCAGCATTTCTTATACTTCTTGCCGCTGCCGCATGGACATGGATCGTTGCGGCCAGCTTTAACCTCGGTTGGGGGTCTTTTTGCTGTTCTTGTCCGGCGCGGTTTTTTGGTCGTCGGTTTTTTCGTGGCTTTGGTGCTTTTCTTGGCTTTAGGCATTAATTCTAGGAAGGCGCGCTTATTGGCTTGGACTGTGTCTCTGAGCTGTTCACCGTTGTTGATGTGACCCGTTTCGTCAAGGAACGAGAGGAAACTGTTGAGGATCTCTGGTGCAACCTTGCCTGTCTCTGCAGTAAGATTCAATCTACGGGGTGAATGCACGAGCATGAAATGCTGAATATGATGTTCGTTCAGTTCTCTGAGTTCTTTTTTTTCTTCAAAGAAGAGGTAGTCAAGCATGCTTTTGGTCAAGTATTCCGCCTCCGCCTTTTGAACGTTCGCCCTAAGCCTTTTTGATTCAAAGAAATCGCGACTCAGCGCATTGGTAAGGTGCACCAGGCGTTTTTCTCGCTTGCGCTCTTCCGCGCTCTTTTTTTGTATATCTGCTAGTACCATACTTCAAGTATATTCACACCGACTGAATTGTCAATGTTCTACTACTCATATACAGAGACGGAGAATAGGTAGACCGGAGCGCCGGGGATCGGGAACGATGCACGATTACCAAGTTATAGGCCTGATATCATGGTGTCCTGGTATCCCTTTCACTGATGTCCTGATAATCTGATGTCCTTCCTGCTGGTACCCTGATCTTTTGATATGCTGCCTCCGCATACTGTTTGTCAGGAAAGGCGTATGGCGTAATGCGTGCAGCGTCCTATCTAATTATCCCTAGCCAATCTCCCAATAGAAATTGTAGTCTGCCTATGAGCAGACTGATACGTGCCATGACCGTATAGCCGAACGAGGCACCGAAGCCAAGCATGAGGAAGACGATGCCGAAGTTGGCAGCAGGTTTGATAATACCCTTTCTCTCTCGTGAAAAGAAGAAATATATGAGTGTACAAATTACACCAACGAGTACCACAATCGCCCACAAACCGGTATCCCATTTCGCGAATGCTTCTGGTAACAGCAGAGTGCCTTGTGCCTGTCTCAGGATATCTCTCTGGAAATATGCCGGAATTACCACACCTGAACCCCATCCGATGACAAAGGCAATCGGCAGTCGAACCAAGAAAGCGAATTTTGGAATGAAACGTGCGAAGTAGCACAAGGCGAAAGCGAGTGGTATGATATAGAGGAAGTTAGCCTCAACGAATAACGGGCGCATGAGATTTGGGTATATTTGATTGTGCCACGTCAGGGCGATCAAATAACCTGCTGAGACACCGACAAAGAGATGTTCGGCAAAACGGTATAGCATGTTATCACGATAGAGAAACGAGAAGATGCATAGTGTCAATATCGCGGAGAGCCAGATCCAGGGATTAGTAGCGATATTCACTTTTTCCTCCTTTAGCAAGAAGTTTGGAGAACTTCTTGCTTCGATGCCGGCGATGAAAAACAGATTACACCGATATTATTATCAGGTAGTTGTCTTCGCGTCATTTCTGCACCTTCCTGCTTCTTTGCTGAATGAAATACCCGATATTACCGATGAGTATGAATATCATGATGAACAAATGTCCGAGTGATTGTGCATCCATACCTTGAGAAGCTCGTAGGATTCCTCTCGAATATTGCTTTTGTGATACGAGGGTTTCGTATTCAGATGCTCCCTTCATACCGGAGAGCAGACCGATCACCTGACCAGTCTCAACATAGGGATAGACATCAGCGGCAGAAACTGCTGTGACCCCGACGCCTAAGCGTGCCCCGTATCGTGCTTGGGCATACAGTAGCCAGAAGCGCCAACCTGGGTCGCCGGTTGAGAGAGTAACAACAAGACTGATGTCTTTGTAGTTCTTCACAGAGGACATCAAAGGCAGAGAGTTCGTCGGCGTGCCGTAAAAGTCGTTGGGAAAAACACTTTCGATATTCTCACCCATACCCAGCAAGACAGCCGCAGCACCGACTTTATATCCGAGGAAAGCGTAATCAACACCGTACTCCTTGGTGAATTCCGCAGTTAATTCCTCGAATGCCAGCTCCACCATGCTGGTGCCCTGAGGCCACAATGCCATGAGTACCACCTTTACATCTCGCGCATAGCACTGACGCATAATAGCCAGTAGCATTGGATACAACTCGGGTAGTGATTGTGGATCAAAATCACAGGAAATGAGTACGGGCTTCGATTCCGGTCCTAGTTCCTCCATGGCATTGAATAATTTTTGCGTTTGCGGCATAACATTGACCGGAATGCCGATCGGTATGATCAATGGGCCGGCGACTGCCAATGCGATTACCAAGAAGATGATCTGCCGTGGGATTTTGGTTAATGATTCCAGAATTTTCATTTGATACCTCCTCCGAGCCAGGATCGTTCGATGCCAAGGATTATTTTCAGTGCGGTCGAAATACTTCCAAAAGCTACGCCAAATATGATGCCCCGTTTTGCAGCGGCGTTAGGAACGCGTAGCAGCCATTCTGCAAATTCTGGAAGCTTGGGTGAGATGTAGTAACCAAATGGCACCATACCAAGCATAACCACGAAAGCCGCGATTAGCAGTATTGTTGCTTCTTTTGTCCGTGCGCGAAATGCGCGATAGGCAGCGGAAGCCATATAGAAGGCAAGCATTGCATACATAGTGGCACCGAGTGGTAACACGATGTGTTGCCACAGCGTCATGAATAGGGTACCCCTTTGAATACCCCAGAATAGCCCGAGGATCGCCATTACCACGAGCCCTACCAGAGTGACATAACTGAAATACCAGTTCTCTTTCTTTTGTCTGATGCGGGTTGTGTGGTGGTCGATGATACTACCTATGCCGAGTACCCAGGCAAAGCCAACGATCGCAAGGAACCATCGTGTTGTATGGTCATAGAAATGAGTGCTGATAGAATGAGGAATGAAGAATTGTATGATCATGGCAATGCCCAGGAACATGCATATTATAAGTGGTATTCGTTTTTTCATTGTCGTCCTCCTTAACTATATATTGAATAATGCGTATATCTCGCGAAGTCCGAACATGATGAGTGCCGATGCTACAATGAGTATGCTGAGTACAATCATTTTGCCCCAATCCTGTCCCTTCAGCGAACCCAGCAAGAGGGGCTCTTTGGATAAGTATGCAGATGCTGCGTACAATTCCTCTCCGATTAGTGTATAATCGCACGCCGTTATGAAGAATGGAAGCTGGAATACTGAGTCTGTACCCGCAATCTGGATCGCACCGGTTGACGCACCGGTTTCAGCGAGAACTAGTGACTCAGCCCAGAAATAGCCCAAGAAAAGATTCGTAGCAGGTTTTTCCCTGACCATTGTACCGCATACTGCGGCCGCGTAGGCCCATTGGTTTTGTGTAACAAAATAGATATTATCAGAGTTAAAGGCATCTGGTCTACCAGCATCGGTGTAGGATTCCTTTACTATTTCTCGAGCCACAACATAGACCACCGGACTCCGGTTCGGTACGAGCAGCGTTGTGTTGTATTCGGCCGTTTTCTTGGCAACCTGAGACAATATGTTTAGTGAAGCAATCGTCGCGATGTCTTCTATCGAGGACAAACCCGGCACATATAAGATCGGCTTACCCATTTCGGTTGCTCGACCAACGGCTTCTTCGAGTGCATCAAGCCCGGGTAGTCTACGGATGAACAATTTCTTGCCGGCACGTGCACGATAGATGAACCAGAGCACTAATATAGAATAGGTGATGACGCCGATCAGTACGTTGGTACGGCTCGTGTTAAACCATTGTTGACTACTCACGACCGGTGCCGAAATCGCTGATTGTGCGACGACTTTGTCATTCTTAACGGCTACAACCTGATAACGGTATGATACTCCATCTCTCGTTTCGGGATCCGTGTATTGTTTTTCTGATCGATTTACCCGCGCGATTCTTTCGAATTCATCTGCTTCTTCGGCGCGCAGTATTTCGTAGCCATCGATTGCTATAGCCTCACCAGTTTCCTGCCAGGTAATTATAACCTTGCTTCCGTCGTCATTGGGGTTGTCCCTGACAATCGGTGTGCCAATTGTTTCAATCGATGCCACGACAAGTATGAGTAGTATTTGCATAATGGCCTCCTTACATGATGCTAATTTTGGGCATTACCAGACAATAGTGGAGTGGTCTTATGATAGAGTAGACCACGCGTTGTTTATTGGTGAATCGTATTCGTACAGAGAACCAGAATGTCATTGTTGCCCCACGAATACGGAACAAGAATAAGAATTATGCTTGCATTGTATCTTTGACTTTCTTTTTTATGGGGTCTTATGGTTCGTTTAATATCTTTGTAGTACAAGCTATTTCGTAATCGAGAGATATGCGATTACTAGTGATGCGACCACAGCGGTTATCTCCAAGTAATCCTGCCACCATTTGAGTACTTGACGAGGAACGAATATGATATCTCCTTCTTCAACAAAGGGGTCATCCTTTATTGGTATTTTGTCTTGTCCTCGCTTTATGTGAGCACCTGACGTGTTGGCATCGCCGAGAGGACCGCCTGCCACGCCGATGTAATTGCTTACTTTAGTATAAGGTTGAAATGGAAATGCACCAGGTGCCACTACCTGGCCCTGAACATATACAACTGAAGAAACCGAGGGCACTACCAGAACGTCCCCGTCGAGCATTCTAATGTTCTCGGATGTATCTGGATTAGTACTGACTGCAGAGGCATTTACGTATATTTTTTGGACACCTCTCTCAATGTAAGCATGAGTTGCGTCGGCCCACGGTGTGATACCACCGGCCTTCACAAGCAGATCAGAGACCCGTTCGCCTTCGATGAGTTCGTATAGCCCCTCACTGGTTCTTTCCCGCGAAGCAGTTAATTCAGCAACTCTAAGTTCATATTCTCTTTTCCCAAATACCGCTCCCTTTATGACCACCGACATTCTCATTACGGGTATTACAATAATGTCACCGTCCTGAACATATGGGTTGGCTTCAACGTTTCCGGTTCGTTCGAATTCATCTAGGTTAACCCGAGTAGATTGTCTTCCTCTTTTTAGTTCTATGTGAGCACGCGAACCGACTGCTGTGATGCCACCGGCGGCATCGATGACCGTGGATACGCGGTAAATAGGGGTGGCCTCAACCATTCCAGGCGTAGTGATTTCACCCACGACTAGCACAACAAATGTGCGCATACCAAGCAGTGTGACGTCTATGTCCACATTTCGTAGGTATCGTGAAAATACTTTTGCAATGGAATCCTTGGCAGTATGCAAGCTGAGTCCATAAACCGGAATGGCGGCAACGACGTCATATTGGGGCACGTACACACCCTGCATAGTGGGTACTGATGCTACTGGCATATTAAGCGTTACCTTACCTTCATATGTGATACCGGTAATATATGAATAATTCGTTGCTCCAGTGATAGTTATCAATACCGAATCACCCGGCATGAGGATGTAATCCTCAGTTACTATGGGGTTGGGAAGTTCGGTTCTTGTCCCGTATTCGGAAATATCGTATGGAGACGCCTCCGAATCATAGGCGAGAGGCGTGATGATAATAATTAATATGAATATGTACTTCATGGCTGAAGTATACTGAAAATCATCAAATGTGTCAACATCTAAGAGAATGTGCAAATGGCTTGACGCGAGCGTATTTGATAGTATAATAGAAAAATCAAAATAGAAAGGAGGAATATGAATAAACTAGTCATCATTCTGTTTCCTCTTCTTGTTTCAGCTGGCACTGTGGGCAAGATAGCTGGCCGCGTCATAGACGCCGAAACAAACGATGCCCTCATCGCAGTTGATGTTTTTATTGATGTACTACAGGCGGGCGGTGCGACTGATACAGATGGGCACTACTTCATCCTCAATATTCCACCGGGCACCTACGATATTGAGGCCTCGATGATTGGATATCAGGCTCGGATTCAGAAAGATGTCCAGGTTTTCGCTGACCGTACTACATATCTTGATTTCAGGCTAAAGCCAACGGTTATTGAAATTGATAAACCGGTTGTAGTGATTGCCAAGAAACCCGTCATTGAAATTGACATGACGTCGAAAGAGGCACGTATCACACGCGAACAATTCGACATCACGCCCGTCGAGACACCAAGTGAGGCCATCGCACTTCAAGGTGGTGTGACAACTGGTGCGGCCGGTGATATCCACGTTCGAGGCGGCCGCAGTGATGAACTGGCCTATTATATTGAAGGCATTGAGGTATCGAATGCGTTGCTTGGTACTGAACCAGTGCTCAACAAGAATTTTGTGTCCGAAATGTCTCTGTTATCGGGAACCTTTAATGCCGAGTACGGTAATGTGATGAGTGGTGTCGTGAACATAATTACTCCAGAGGGTGGAAATAAGATATCAATGAATCTTGAGTACACATCGTTCGCGGTGAACTCTTCGCCCTACCGCAAGAAGGATTGGATAAATGACTTGGATACTCTGTATTATGATTCACATCGCGATATGAATTTAGTTTCATTGTATGAAGTGCAGGAAATCAAGACATTCGACAATGTACCATTTCGGGGTGCAATCAATGCGAGTGCATCGGGGCCGTTTCCTGGAGATATGGCAACGCGTTTCTTTGTGGCTGGCAATTATCTCAATAAGGAATCGTATTTGCCATTCGGCTATGACTTATCACGGTCAGTTAACGGAAAACTCACGCGTAAATTTGGCCCTAATTTCAAGCTGCTACTCGATTTACAGTATAGTGATGATGAGTCGCAGGGCTACAATCATCTGTACAAGTATTTGTACGAAAATTATCTCGTGAGTCGAGGGAAAAGCCTGCGTGGGATTATTGGGTTGAATCATGCGCCGGCCAATAATTTTTTCTACAATGTGCGCGTCGGGTACATTGAAGATAGATTGGACACAAAGGTACCCGAAGACACCGCAGACTTGTATGCAAGTTATCTACCGGCACCGATTCGCGATAACTTTTCGGAGTTCTACATATTTGGTTATCCCCAATACCGGCAGGAGGTTAATACCAGGCAGTATGTTATCAAAGCCGACTTCAGCTGGCAACTGGGCAGGATACACAACATCAAATTCGGTGGCGAGCAGAACTTCTATCGATTCGAAGTTGCCAAGAGGCAACAGCTATTTGCGCATACGCCGATTATTTATCAGCGATACGAGAGACAGCCACGTGATGGAGCTGTGTTCGTGCAAGATAAAATCGAGCATAAACATCTGGTCGTCAATGCGGGCATACGCTTCGACTACAGTCATGCCAATACTGTGATGTGGCAAGATATCGAAAACCCGAGTTCAGAGGTCAGTGACGTTAAACCTCAATACCAGGTATCCCCACGTCTCGGCTTGTCTCATCCCATTACAGATAATGCAATGCTACATTTTGCATATGGTCATTTCTTCCAGACGCCGCCCTATGAGATTATGTATTTCAGTAGCAACTACATAGTGCATCCCGAGAGCATGCCGCGCTACGGTCTTGTCGGCAATCCTCGTATCTTACCGCAACGCACGACCGCCTACGAGGTCGGTGTTAAGTATGCACTCCAAGAGATATACGGGATTGATGTTACATTATTTGTTAAGGACATCAGGGATCTGCTAGCGACCACCGCAGTTCGCATGTACCCGTACGAATACATTGTCTACACAAACAACGACTTTGGCAGTGTACAAGGGGTCGATATCACACTGAATCGACAATTGGTTTCGAATTTCGGTTTCAGCATCAACTACACTTATCAGGTTGCACGTGGTACCGCGTCTTTTGCAATGCAGGGTTTTTATGATGTATATACTGGACAACCCGAGAGAAAACAAGAATATAATCTTGATTTCGATCGGCGACACACGCTGTCGAGTACGTGGCAATTTCTCTTCAATAAACTGGGCGGTGTTGGCATGAATTTCCGGCTGACGAGCGGACTTCCTTACACTCCCTACTTAGGCGAGGGCATTGTCGTAGAGGCAAACTCCGCGCGCATGCGATGGAGTTTGTCCCTGGATATACTTATTCATCAGGGTATACAATTTGGTAATAGTGTGCTCGACCTCTTTGTTAGCGGTACTAATCTGACTGATGCCTTGAATCCGCTTTACGTGTATTCGCGGACCGGCGATCCGTGGGATTCTGGTGACAAAGCTGGTGGTTTAATGGGCTCTCCTGACTACATTATTGACCCCTCTAATGTTGGTCCGCGACGTGCGATCAAAGCCGGTGTGAGAGTGAAGGTTCGATAAAGGAGTTGCTATGATATTACTATTCTTTTTCATGATACAAATTCCAGGTGAGGGAATCGGCATATCGGATAAGGGAGAGTTGTCAAATGTCGTCTCCAATTTTGGTCTTCTTTCTTACCACCACTACGTCACACCAGCCTGCCACTGGCCGAATGCGGCTCCCTTTCCGCAACAGTATTGTGTGGGATTCGGGTTTTTCGCCGCAAAAGAATACAGTGTTGTTGAATCGATGGACCATGTCTATCCGGAATGGATGCCCCTCGAAGGGTCTTACGGTACGCTCTATTCAGGGGAAGTGACTGATCCGAGTGGTACTCCGATCATGGCTACATCAGATGACATTGAAACGTGGCCATTAGTGGCGGGAGAGCGTTTTTGGCCCGGACCTTGGCGTAAGGATACGCTCGGGCAGCCAGTAGAAGGTGAATTCACCTCAGATCGGGATTTATTCTGTATATTTAACGACCAGGGCGTGTTTGGTTTGCAGGTAGATCAATCGGTCTATTCCTACGGCCGAATTTATGCCCAGGATTTTATTTTCTTTGACATGAAAGTATATAGTAACGTGGATACCACGATCGGAGACATCCACCTAGGTTTCCGGGGCAAATTCCGTTGTGACTACGATATGCAGGATTACATTGGGTTGTATCGTGATTCGATGGTTACCTTTGTCTACTATTGGGATGCTGACGGCGTTCCTTTTGATCCTTGGGAATCAGTAGGCATGATTGGTGTTGCGTTCTTGAATCAGGAGATCGAAAACTTTCATTATTATAAAAAGGAAGACGAATTGAGCAGAGAAGATTCTCTCTACAAGAGTAAATTGTACTCAATAATCACATCGGATCCTTCACCCTCGTACCTCGATTCGTCACTCTATTTTCATGGCGATGACATCAACATCGACGACCCCTCGTTCGTTCAAGCTTTGCCACCCGAATCGACCAGCGCTTATAACTATATAGTATCGACTGGGCCCAAGACAATAACACCAGATGATACGTTGCAGTTCACCTGCGCGATCATTTGCGCTGAGGATTCTGTAGGCTTGTTTCAGAATCTGACTGTGGCACTCACGATGGCCGAAAATTACTTCCTGGGTAGCGGGCCACCTACAGCGCCTGTGGTCACCGCGGTGTCGGGGTACAAGAAAGTGACACTATATTGGGAAGCAGAGCCATCTGAGTCTTCAGCCGACATCATGACGGGTCGGCAGGATTTTGAGGGATACAAGATATACCGGAGTGAAGACCAGGGTCGGACCTGGGGCGCAGAAATCACAAATCATCAAGGTTATGTGGTTGGTTACGTTCCTCTTGCGCAGTTCGACCTGGTAGACGGAATTTACGGTGTCGATCCAGCTTTTCCATATCAGTCCTTGGGAAATGAAACTGGTGTTAAACACACTTTTGTGGATAGCACCGTGTACAACGGCATTGAATACTGGTACTGTGTCGCCGCCTATGACCGAGGCAATCAGCACCCTGATTCGCTTGAGCCTTCTTACGAGAATTCCAAGGGTAGACCGAGCGCAACTCATGTGGTGTCGACGACACCTGCATCGATGCCCTCAGGCTATGTATCTGCCTCTATACAAGGTAGTGATACACTTCAGCCAATCGGGGGTCCGTGTGAAGGGTTAGCCTTGGTCAATATCCTAGACCCGGTGCAAGTACTACCTCATACTTATCGAGTGTCTTTTCATGATACAGTAATCAACGACACTATTAACATTACAACGTTTAATCTCTGCGACGTCACTACCCAAGAAACATTGCTTTACAGGAATGAGCTTTCAGATTCTTCGCTTGATAACATCCCAGTAGTGGATGGTTTCAGATTAGTATTGTTCAACACTGCGAGTGGAGTGAAGTCGATGGAATGGACATTGGTTACTGGTGATACGTGTACCTTTCAGTGGTGGACTGGATATCTGGGAACGATGGCTGGTGAGACGTACGCGAGTGGATCGGCCGATTTCCGAATCGTGGTGGATCATGCAAATCCGGCGACGGTTGGCATAATAGATGGTTTCGGAGGTTCTTATCCACCGATTCAGATACCGATTAGAATATACGATATCACCGATACCCTGAACCAGGTCGACGTCAGTGATTGGTGTTGGTTGGTTGACTACGCGTACGCATTTCCCGGCGATACTGCTCATTTTGGTCCGCCTGGTTGGGATCTGATTCCCGGAGGCGCGGGTTACAATCCACATCCCGACTGGGCTGCAGTGGGTTTTGTGGACCAGATCGGTTGTGAAAATGCTAATGGTGATGCAGCCTATTTCGCCACACAGAATGGAGACAGTACCGCGATTGCACCATCCGAGGGCGATGAATTCACGATTATTACGTTCAAGCCGTTTTCACACTCAATAGAGTACGAATTCACCATGGTTCCTCCGTCGATTGATTCTGCAGAAATAGAGTTGGGTGACGTGCGGGTGGTACCGAACCCATACATTCTCGTATCCAAGTTCGAAAGCACACCATATGACCGTCGACTCATGTTCACTAATCTACCTGAACAGTGTCGCATCATGATCTACAATGTAGCAGGTGAGCATATTAACACAATAGAACACACGAGTGGTCTCGGTTACGCTTATTGGGACCTCAGGACAAAGTATGGAATAGAGGTAGCTTATGGTATGTACATCTACGTTGTTCAGACAGAAAACGGCACTAAGGCAAAAGGCAAGTTCGCCATCATCAAGTAGGGAGGAAGCATGATAATATTAAGATCACCGTTCAAGGCTGGAATTGTAATTTTGGCTATGACCTTCGGGCTTGGTTCCTCTTTCACTAAGGTGGGTACAACTGCGGCGCCGTTTTTGAAAATTGAGTACGGCGCGCGTCCCGTGGGTATGGGTGGTTCTTTTGTTGCTTTAGCTAATGACGCGTCCGGTATATATTACAACCCGGCTGGTGTTGCCGAAGTAGAAAAGGTATGTTTCATGGGTGGTTATACCGTCTGGTTTGCGGATTTGAAATACAACTATGCGACGTTCATCCTCCCGACGCGCCGCGTGAATTTTTCGCTCTGGGGATCATTTCTATATAGCGAAAACATTCCTGTGACAACTGTTGAGGACCCCGAGGGTACAACAGGACTGTACTTCGGGTACGTAGATGGCTTACTGGGGTTCACCGTGTCGGCTTTCTTTTCTGATCTTCTGTCAATTGGGATATCCGGTAAATACATACAGCAATCACTGTACAATGAGAATGCTTCAACATTTGCATTTGATATTGGTTCAATCTTCAGGACGCCATGGAAAGGCGTGCGGCTCGGAATGTGTTTGGTGAATTATGGCGGGCGTATGCGGTTGTTTGGGAATGATTTGATAATTCAGGCCGATCCGTGGCCCGATTATCCAGGAAACCCAGATGTCGAGGCGAGAATCACTACTGAGTCATATCCGTTGCCACTCGCATTCAAGCTGGGTCTTGCTTTTGATCTGATTGGTGTTGAGCGAGCGTTTTTCGTAGATAATAGTCATCGTGTCACTATTGCCATAGACGGTATCCATCCAAATGATGGAGACGAGAAGCTTCAGCTTGGTATGGAATATGGGTTTCAAGATATTTTCTTCCTGAGAGGTGGATACAAAATAAACTACGATACGCAAAGGTTCACCGCTGGGGCAGGAATGAAGTTTGCCATTGGAGCAAGGGAATTTGCTGTTGACTATGCCTACGTAGACATGGATGTTTTAGACGCGACGCATCGGATTTCGCTGGCGATAGGGTTTTGAGTGAGAGGGCTCGAAATGGCTCATAGCCCAGCAGCACTCACTTGCTACGGAATGCTGATTCTTGCGGCCAAATATTGAATTTGGGCAAAAACCGCAAGGGCATGAAAAGGCGGAAGAAGGCAAAGAAGGCGATGAAGGGATATGAGGGCTTAGGTTGCAGTAAACGAAGTCCATGCCGTTAATAGCCCATGGTAGCCTTCTTTAAGCCATTTGTCAGCCTTCTTGAATCTTTTAAAGCATAAACGTAAGGAGGTTGTATGGATAGACGAGGTTTTTTGAAGACACTTGGTTTTTTGACCCCGCTAGTAGTTTTTTTCGGTAAGATACCAAAGTTGCTATGGGCAGGAAAGTTGGAACATGGCAATAAGAATTTTTGGGAAAACAGTGATTTCGTTCAGAAAACAGTGGAAATGTCCTCCTATGAAAAGGGCACGATAAAGGCGCGCATAGATGGTGAGTGGCAGGAATTCAAGATACGGAAAGCAAGCAAAGATTTCGTCGAATGGAACACCAAGAAACGCATTGAGTTCCTGGAGCGTATCAAGACGGGGAAGATGCCGGAGCTGGGTGGACCACATTCCGGTGCGGTCGCGACCTATGGCCTCGGTCGTCTCGATTCGAGATTCACGTTGAACAACGCGATAAAAGGTATTGGCCTGGCGCCTAAGGACGACAACATCGACAAGGCTATCAAGCGATTGAAGGATACCTACAAGAGCACGATGCCTGAGAAGATGGATGTGTTGAAGTCTTTCTACGAGAACCCTGACTTCATCGACTGGCGTAAGCAGACCTCACTCGAATTATACGCTACACCTGATTTTGAAACTCACACCTTCTTGAACGTCATGGATAATCCAATTGCCACGTTGGTGTTCCTTGATATTCCGTCACTCGAGCTGCGGACGATTGCACGTATCGTACATCCCGATGACAAGAACGCGCTGCCTTCGGAGAAGAAGCTGCTCGAATTTGTCAATCTTGCCCATTCTTATATGCATGGTGAGTTTCCGCGCATGTATCCTCTGTTGTTGTTTTATATTGTTGAGGAATTCGATAACACTCCGGGCCGAATGCGGGGCATCCGGACAGTTCCGGAGCGACCCACTGAATAGATAAAGAGACGAGGAGAGTTTGAAACGGGGAGACAAGGAGAGCAGGGGACAAGGAGATGGTTTAGGTGGTGAAGATTAAGAGTTATAGGGGATTAGACGTGTATAGAATGGCGATGGATGAATGAATAGCCCAATGCAGTATCGCTTCGCTCGCAGTATCGTTGCACTCGCAGGAAGCGCGGATAATATTTCAACTCGAAAGGCGTTGGACGCTATACGATACGGGCATCGTAATTGTACAACGTTAAACGATTCTCTTAAGCTTTTTTAAATGAAGGAGGTTTTATGAAAATCTGTGTGATTGGATGTTTGTTGTGTAGCATGCTCTCGGGCCAGATTCTATACGAGGAGTATTTCACGGATGGTGGAATGCAGCTCGACTGGCATCCGTGGTTTGAGACCGGAGGAATCGGCGACAGCATGCGCGTACTCAGTGACCCGACGACCCCGGGCGGTGATGGTTGGGCCGGTGTAATATCAAACGAAGTTATGGGTGTCGCCGGTCTGACTTACGCCGGGGATCCTGGTTTGGAAGACTATTCGATCGAGGCTTGGATATACACCGTGGTCAGTACAGCGGCTGGTCCCTATAATGGTATTGCCATGAGAATGCAAGCAGACTCAGGGTTCTATTACCGTTTGGTAGCCGATTTCGATGACGATCAGCGCATTAGATTGGGTATGTTCACCGGTGGTATGTTCCCGATTGTTATCAGGGATTGGAGTTCTGTAGAAATACCCGGTGGCGTACCCGCCACCTCATCATGGCACAAGTTCAAGCTTGTTATCGTTGAGGATTCGATATGGGCTTATTATGATGATGTATTATTACCGGATTGTCCGTTCATCGATAATACCATTCAAAAGGGCTACTTTGGGGTATATGTTTTTAACATGGCGGCCACTGATTCAACCGTATGTGACAATATCATCGTACGCGCTGAGCCAACCGGAGTCGCAGAACTCGGTCATGAGGCGCCGAGTCTTCTGACGGTTCAGCCGAATCCGTTCACCCACGAAACGGATATTAAATGGCAGATAACAGATAACCGCCAAGAAGTCGTTTTGAAAGTATACGATATTTCAGGTCGACTGGTCAGGAATCTTTTTGGGCTGTCATCGGTTACCGGTCATCAGTTATCAGTAAGGTGGGACGGGCGTGATGCGGCTGGTAAGGTGCTGGCGCCCGGCGTGTACTTCATACAAGATGAACATGGTGAGCATTTGGGAAAGGTTGTTAAGCTACACTAAGACTGGAGGAATAAGAAAGGGCGCTGAAACAGCGCCCTTTCTTTGTGCGCAAAATTCTCGTTTGTGAATTGTAGATTCGACTAGTTTATCTTAATAAATTTCGTTGTCAGCACTTGGTTTCCGACTACCGCTCTCAGAACATAAACCCCGTTTGGTAGCCTGCTTCTGTTCGCCTCTCTGATGCTGAATGCCAATTCATGAGTGCCGGCTTCGAGCATGCCACTCATCAATTCACCGACAAATCTTCCCGAGCAATCAAACAATGTAATTCCTATCTCCTGCATTTGGTTGAGATGTAGCGTCAGTTCGATTCGGTCAGATATCAGCGTGCTCTTCAAGACGAGTTGGGAAATCTGAGCCGCATTCGATGCATGTTCGACAACGTGCGTACTGTGGCCGGTTGGTTTTAGAAATGGGTCACCGAGCAAAGTCATGCCATAGTGCCAGCAGAGGCGATCGAAATTCATGCCTACCGAATCGTAGATACAGTCAAACCAGTACTTAAACGCTTGGCCGAGTGTTCTATCCTGACTCAGCGGTCTGTAGAAATATTGGAAATCGAGCATACTGCCGGTTTTTGTTGAACCGATTGAGCCGATACCATGAGCGTCGTTGAAAATCGCTTGTCCGCCACCATAGCCATTTGTCGTGTAGCGGCTGAATGAGCATGCGAAGAAGTTGTAGAAGTTTGTGGGTGGATTTTGGCTAATATATTCAAACGAGTAGTAATAGTCGTGTTGATTGCCGTTGTTAAATACGAATTGGTGTCCTCCAGGCCATGAGTGGGCAAATACTGAAACCCATATCTGTGCACTATCGAGTTTCTGACGGTAGATTCCAGCCTTTGTAGTTTCCGGGTGCCAATAACTCATGGTATCTGGGAAAACCAGTGCCACATCGCTCGACCACTGTAATGCATACGGGATCCAATCATCGTCAACAAAAACGAGAGCGCGTTCTGGCAGACGCAGCGTACCATTACGGTAATCAGTGTCTTTTGCGAAATAGTTTTTCAGTACGGTCGTGTCGACGCCTATTCCCGTAGGCATGAGTCGGCCGATATAGATTTCTGGATTCTTGTTACCGATGTGTCCGTCGTATCGGTCGTTGCCAGTATTTATGGTGTCGATCCAAATTCCATCAAGATCCATATAGAATAAATCAATCGGGAACTGGGCCAGACCTCCGCCGAAGTCGTAAACTTCGAACCACGCCACTGGCAGGTCGCCGATGAATAGAGCCCCTTCGATATTAAGGGTGTTGTACAAACCTAAGAGGAGAGTGCGCAGCGTCTCGGGCGTACCCCCGGATATGTTATAGCTATAGACCGTATATCCATCGTTGGTCAAATGTTGCATAAGTTGAGATATTTCGGCAGTCAGGTACTGTGCGAGACTGTCTTCGGTGAAAATTGCAATGTTGCCAAGGCGTCCGTCACCGTAGTACACTTTATCCATAGTGTAGTAGAATTCGGTATATGGATGTTCTGCGATCCATTCTTCGAAGGTTCCTGGTCTGCTACCGGGTGGACCAGCCCATCTCAATAATGTTATTTCGTCGGTATTGGTTGCGAACAAAAATGCAGTGCACAACAAAATTAGGTTTAATCGATGCATAATTCCTCCGTTTTTTCATTATAGTCATCATTGATAATATGTCAATATAAGCGTCATTCGCACTCGTGTTTAGTATTCGTGCAATAACAATGCTATCCGTATTTCTCACACGAGTACGATTCACGAGTAACCAATACGTTTTTCAAATGTTAAGTATTGGCACTTTTCTTGACTTGATATTGAATGCAGGTATAATGAAAAAATGGATGACATCCTTTCCCGGCTTAATCCTGAACAACGCAAGGCAGTGAAGATCGTCAGGGGACCGATTCTGATCCTGGCCGGTGCCGGAAGCGGGAAAACTAGGGTCATCACCTACCGTGTTGCCTATCTGATACACAAGGTGGGAGTCAGCCCAGGAAACATCTTGGCGATAACCTTTACCAATAAAGCAGCCGAGGAGATGCAGACGAGAATTCAGAAGCTTCTGGGTGGCAACAATGAAGTATGGATTAGGACATTTCATTCAACCTGTGCACGAATCCTTAGAGGCGGTGCCGAGCGTATCGGTATTAAGAACAACTTCACGATCTACGACGAGTATGACCAGATTAGCCTCGTTAAGGAATGCTTGGGAGATTTGGAAATTGACACAAAAGCCGTGTCGCCGGCTCACGTTGCGGGAGCGATAAACAAGATAAAGGAAAATTTGCAGTCTAGCACGGCGATCGAAAATGATTTGCTTAGGCACGTCTACAATCACTACAATAATAAGTTGCTTGAGTATAACGCGTTGGATTTTGATGACCTCATAATGAAGGTTGTGGAGCTATTCAAAACCGACGATGATATCCTGGATTACTATCAGGATCGTTTCAAATACATCATGGTCGATGAGTATCAGGATACCAATCGAGCTCAATATGTACTGACCAAATTGCTTGCTGAGAAACACCGCAATCTATGTGTTGTGGGAGATGATGACCAATCGATCTATTCTTGGCGTGGCGCGGAAATCAGGAATATTTTGGATTTCGAAAGGGATTTCCCCGACACTACGGTCATAAAACTGCAGCAGAATTACCGTTCCACGAAGCGCATTCTGGACGCTGCGTCTGCGGTCGTGAAGAACAATGAGTACCGCAAGCCAAAGACCCTGTGGTGTGAAAATAAAGTAGGGGAGCAGATTCAATTTTTCGAAGCCGATGATGCCTACACAGAAGCGGCTTTCGTTGCGAGAAAGGTAATCGAACTGGGCCTAAAGGGCGCCAACTTAGGTGAGATTGCGGTTTTTTACCGTATCAACTATCAATCGAGGCTGTTGGAGGAATGTTTCATCACATACCGCATTCCGTATGAGGTTGTTGGTTCTTTAAGATTCTATGAACGTGCCGAGATAAAAAATGTCCTTGCCTATCTTAGATTGATCAATAACAACCTTGATGCTGTGAGTCTCCGGAGAATAATAAACATTCCTTCTCGTAAGATAGGGCATGAGACCATCGAGAAGATGTCGTCATTCAGCAAGGAGCATGGTATTGCCTTGTATGACGTGTTGCACGACATCGACAAGGTTAAGAATATCAATTCGGGGACGCGTCGGAGAATAAAAGAGTTCACAAGAATGATCGACAGTCTTATCGATGGCCGTGAAGGTTTTGATATCTATGAATTGGCCCTGCGTGTCGTGAAGGAATCCGGTTACCTGGCGAGTTTGAGTCAAGAAAAGACCGAGCGGGAATACGTACGTCGCAAGAATGTGGAGGAGTTACTCATATCGATAAAAGACTATGTACGGGAGCGCCCCAGTGCCACACTAGATAATTATCTAGAGGAGGTATCTTTGCGTAGCGATATCGATGAGTGGAACGAGTCGAATGCACGTGTGAATCTTATGACCCTGCACAACGCCAAGGGTTTGGAATTCGACGTGGTTTTCATAACCGGGCTGGAGGATGGGTTGATACCACACTACAAATCGCAACACGATGAAAGGCAATACGAGGAGGAGAGGAGACTGCTCTATGTCGGTATTACGCGTGCACGCGAAAAACTATTTATGACCTATGCACGCCAGCGCGACATGTTCCGCGCTGGACCTAATTATACAGAGATTTCACCCTTCTTAAACGAAATACCATCAGATTTGATTAGCACAGGTTACGATTTTGAGTGACCTCAGATTTTGAAAAAACACGATTTAGCTCACTACCGGCCGCTTTTTCCGATTACGGATGAGTGCGTATACTTCAATCATGCGGGGACCGGACCTATATCGCTACCCGCACGAAGAGCCATTGAACAGTGTATCGAGACGTATTCAAAGCAGGCAGAGTTTCAGATCGAGGATTATTTTGCGCTGCTGCGTGACGTTCGTGCAACCGTAGCACGATTCATAAATGCATCTCCTGCAGAGATAGCTTTTACTCACAATACTTCTGAAGGTGTTTACATCGCTTTGATGAATCTGCTCCTGAAACCAGACGATACGATCCTCGTGATGGATGAGGTTTTTCCGACGGTTAGATATATAGTCGATCACAATCTGCTCCATGTTAATAAGATATACGCTTCCTTCTCAGGTAGAGATCCAGTCCGAGTGGTTGAAGAAACCATGGGCAAGAACGTGAAGGCCGTTGTCATCGATTACGTTCAGTTCTTGAGTGGTGAGGTGTTTGATCTTGCCCGACTCAACGATTTTACAAAGGATCATGGAATATACTTGGTGGTTGACGGCATTCAGGGCATCGGCGCCATCGAATTTGATGTCCGTGATTATGATATTGATTTTCTCGCCTGCGGCGCGGCGAAGTGGCTATTTGGGCCGAGTGGCGCCGGGTTTCTTTATGTTAACAAAAGGACCTTCGATGCTTTGGGCATGCAGCATACCGGATGGCTAGGCGCCGATTGGCCGGGATTCGAGGACCTTACGGTTCGACCACCACTCTTTCAAGATGCGAGAAAATATGAAATGGGGACGAGAAATATCATAGGAATAAGTGCTTTATGCGAAAATATTAAAGTATTACTTGAATTTGGTATGAAGAATGTAGAGACAAGAATCCTCGGACTGAGGTCGAGATTGCGTGAGAGTTTCGAAGAATCAGGCTATCAGATATTGACCCCGAAGCAGGGCAGGCAGTCCGGTATTATTACGGCCCGTCCTCGCGAGGGTGCGCGGGCTGTCTTCGAGTACCTGCAGAAATCAGGCGTGGTTGTTTCGCTACGCAATGAGTGGATAAGGTTTTCTCCCCACTTTTACAACACCGAAGAAGAAGTTGAGCGGGTAATCGACGCAATGAGGCGTTACCGGCGTCGAGAATGAGCCTAATTTGTTCTGAGCTATTAGTGGACGAGCACCGCCTTTGCGCAGGCATGGGCATTACCCGTAGAGAGTCGTATGAAATAAACACCTGGCGAAAGCTCTCGGCCATTTTCGTCAGTGCCATCCCACATTACTGATGACTGATGACCGACAGCGGCTGAGAGTTCGGTATAGCTTTTCACCATGCGGCCCGAAACATCATAAATCTTCAGCGCTATTTCCTGGTTCGCGTTTGTCGTCTCGTATCGAATGTCAGTCATGCTTCTGAACGGATTCGGACATGCCTCAAGCATTAGCATTTGTGTTCCTTCATTGACGTATTCTTCAATCGCAGTTATCGATTCCACATTTACGTCGTCGATGTAGAATCCCTCGGCGACACTTCCATCGTAATCACTGACAAATGCGATTCTGATCTGTATTGTGTCGCCTCCAGAGTACTGATCGAGTGAATAACTTTCCTCGAACCAATCTCCCTGTATACCACGACCATTACCGAGCGCGCCACCGGTGCCGATGAAGTCTAGCGTGTCCGAATCATTCCCGCGCATGACGATGACGTATATTCCATCTGATCCATAAATCGGAACCTCAAACCATCGCCTGAATCGCACGGTGGAATTATGATCCACCATAAAAGGGACTGTCTGAATGTAGCAGTTCATGTTATTACCATATTGACCGTTAATTTCTTGCCCACAGTACCATGAGTGAGTAGGCGAGAAGGAGCGCAATTCGGATACGTGCCACATGTTGTTCTGCCCGCCTGTAGTCCACAATCCGCTTCCAGACTCGATGTTGTCAGCAAACCCTGTTTCGCCAATCAATAGTGCGATATCCTCGTTGTACGAGTAGGATTCTGTGTTAAGCGTAAATGACAGTTGTGGGTGATGTCCTGATGGACAAGTAGGTGCCACGGCGACGCTAAAGGGACCGACGGTTTGGGTTGTCTCAGGTGGTATATCTGAAGGCAAGATGCTGTCCGACAAAAGCGTAACGTACGGATCAGTGGTGGATATGGCAACGATTGGTGCATGTGCACACCCGTAACCCGTGTTGGCGATGTTCAAGTAGATCATAGCAGTATCGCCGGGCATGGTGGGTGCATTGGAGACCAAGAATTCGGCGATGCTCAGGATGGGTGTTCCTATCAGTATCCCCGGATAGTAGGTGAGGGTTCTACTCGTTTCGGTTATTTCGAGTTCGAAACATACCGTGTGACCGTTTGTCGCGTTGCCTATGGAAATCCCGAATGCATTATCGATACAGAGTGAGTCCCCGGTACTGAGTACACCCAGGTATTCGGTGCTATCTTCGATCGTAACGTATGAATCTTGAGAACGCAGAGTAAGGTTTATGTTGCTCGCCGCTGTACTACCTTCGTTCTTCAATATGACCGACAGAAAGATGTCCTCATTCGGATTAGCAATGGCGTCCGCGTTGCCAAGTGAATCATTAATCAGCCATCCACGATAATTCACATAAGACCCGCTTACTACCGGTATCGTTGTTTCCAGCGAGATATAATTATGGCCACTAACCGTGAGGTCAAAGTCACCCAGATCGGTGGGACTAGCCTCCAAGAATATCTGGCCGCTTACGTCGGTGCGACCCGAGGCATAAGATTCCTCGCCTTTCATGAGGCATACCAGCGCGTCCTTGATCGGTTCACCGGTGTTTTTGTTCGTGACCATGAACAGAATCTGACTACTGCCGAGGGGAATCGACTGCGGTGCGGCAACGGCGATCGATTCGGGCAATGCGGTCCAAACCATCATTTCAGGGTCGCCCAATAGATTCAGCTGGTATTGATGCCATCGGTAGACATTCTTCTCACGTGAATATGGTATGAAATGGGCCTTGGCCATACTCAGCGCTTCGCCGATGTGATGGTTGTCTTCGACAAGCAGGGAGTAGAAGAATCGGTTATCGAATATGTCTGAATATCCAAATCCAGGATTGCCAGGCGAACCCCAACCGTAGCTGGAATTGCCGATGAAAGCCACCCCGCCACCGTTTGTATTATTCATCCATGCTTCCGCGATGCAATAAAAGTCGAAAGCGGCGGTCCAACATCCTATGGAGAAAAGGATTCCATACTCAGGAGCGTTGGTGATCGTATCACAATCTGCACGGTTTAGGTAGCCACTACCCACGCCCATGACCGTTGTGCTACCGTGGCCGTCATGGTTTATTATATTTTGTCCATCTCTGATTGCCGCCATAACCGAACTTCGGCTTTCATTGCCACTGCTTTCATACAGCTTCGTGACACTAAGATTCGGCGGGAATGTTTGTGCCTCGATGTTGTTTTTGTGTATTGCCTGGTCTGTGTAGGGACTCCACCAGAGGATTTCGGCAAGCAACAGTGCATTATCAAGATAGTCGTACGGTGGATTCTTTTCATACGTCAGGATTTTGTCGACAAAATTCTGGGCCTGTGCTATAGAGCTGACCGGTGCCCGGCCAACCAGTAGATCCGGATAGAGATCAATGCTGTCTTCTACTTCGCCGTAGAGACCGTCATCATCGAAATTCCAATCTCCCTGTAAGTCTGCGTAGTAGAGATCACACGGCAGAGAATCCTCGCGATCCCAGATGAATGCACTGCAGGTCATCGCGTAGGCGAACCGGCAAGGAACGATGTTGGTATCACCCCCCAGTAGAACATACTGCGTATTGGAATCAGGCAGCGTTTTTATGTAGTTTCTTATGCAGGCGGCGTCGTCTTCCCCTGTGTAGTTTGAGAGAATCCAGTCTCTTGTCCTTACTTGAGTCGGGATGCCTTTTTTTGTCTTCCACTGGGCCAGTCTTTCGAAGACGGTGTCCATTGGCGGGTTGGTTATCATCAGGTATTCGACATTGCTCCTCGCGGTGAAAGGCTTCGTCTGTATTATGTCCTCAGGATTGATGACCAACTTGCCCAAAGTGGTACGGCGTGAAGGCTGCCGCATGCCACCCTCATGAGTGATGCGGAATTCGATCGACTTATGATACACCAATTGCTTTAATTTGGGTTTATACTGTAGCGGGTATACCAGTAGTTCGCATATTTGAGAGTTGTCATACTGTCCTACCCCGCTTAATTCGATAATCTGCCTCGGGTAGAGCCGTTCAGAATCGTAGATGTTTTGGTCGGGTAATACGTTTTGCGCCACTTCCTCTCGCGATAGGATTGCCGGTGGTTGCGCGCACGACAACAGATATTCTCCCTCCAAAACTTCTGTTTCTGTTTCAATGATTTGAACCTTGATAACCCTTGCGTTCGCAGGCAGGGCTACCCTTATGGCCTTGACAGGTATTTCTGGTGCCCCGACTGCATCAGTTATTTCACAACCCTTGATACGAACCTTGGTATAACCATCAACAAATTCGTATTGGATATCTCGTGTATAAAAGTCGACATGTTGAATTTCGGTACTCTGCGTTGAGGTGATGAGTAAAGACAACAACGCAATAATCATTTTGCCTCCTTTGGTTTGAATGTGAACAAAACGCGATTTCCGCCGCGCTGCTTCGCCTCGTAGCATGCCTGATCGGCAAGGTCGATCAATTTCGATTTATCACGAGCATCATGGGGAAATGAAGCGATGCCGATACTGAGCGTTATCTTTGGTTGTATTTTCTGAGTAGCGATTTTTTTTCGCATTCGCTCTGCAACATCGAGGGCGAAACTAGCATCGGTTTCAGGTAATATTGACACAAATTCATCACCGCCATAGCGGCAGATAAAATCCACATCCCGAATGATACCTTTCATTATTCTACTGAATTTTTGGAGCACGATATCACCTGCAGAATGGCCGTATCTGTCATTATAATCCTTGAAGTTATCGAAGTCAATCATCATGACCACAAAGGTACGGCGGTATCTCTCGGCTCGTTTTATTTCAGCATCGATGAAAATATCAAAACTCCTCCTGTTGGACAATGTGGTAAGCGGATCGGTCAAAGACAATTTCTTAGTTTCGGCGTACAACCGCGCATTGTCTATCGCGATTGCTATCTGCGCACTGAGGCTGGATAGCAGGCGTATCGATTCCTGCGAGAATCCGTTCACCTCAGAACTCTCGACGTCCAAGACTCCAATCAAGCGGTCGCCGATGAGCAACGGGAAACATACTTCACTTCTTGTATCCCGGCTTCCCGCAACGTAATGGCTGTCACTACGAACATCGCGGCTATAATACATTTTCTTGGTTTTTGCGACATGTCCGGTTATCCCATCCTTTCCGATTCGGAGTCTCAAATCTTTTTCCTCGGGGGAATAGGTTATGCTCGAATGCGTATAAAGGACCTGTCTCTCCTCATCGACGAGGAGAACCGACACATTGAGAAAATCGAAGGTTTCTTTGAGATGCTGTAATATATTTTCCAACAGTTGGTCAAAATCCAGAGTAGATATTAGGCTTTGACTCACTTCGTACAGCAGGGCAGTTTCTTTCGCCTCCCTTTTTACCAGCCTGTTGAGGAGTATGTTATCCAACGCAATCGCGGCCTGGTTGGATAACATGTTTAGATAGTCAATTTCTGTTTTCGCGAATCTTCTCTTTGTAAAGCTATCGAGATATAGAATACCGATTACCTTCTCGCGTGCCATCAACGGAATCCCGGCTACCGATACGCGTTTCTTCTTGACCGCGAGCGGGTTAACCTTATTGTAAGCAGTGAGGTCAGACACAGTTATGGCTTTCTTGGTCCTTAGTATCTCAGCAGATATACCCTCTTCCAGCCGTGCCGTTGAAGCGTATTCGATTGTCCTGCGGGTCCCCCTTTTGTACTCGTAGGCGTTCATGGCCAGCTTGTTCGTTTCATCTATCAATATCAGACCGCCGGCGTCGGCGTCGGCAATGTCTACGGCGGTAGTTAGTATCGCGTTCATCATGTCCATTATTTCAAACGACGATGCGAACAACGATCCGATATCTTCGATCCCTTTGACCATCTTTGTTTTTTCTTCGACCTTCTCAGTCATCCGGGCCTGAATAACGGCAATTGTTGATAGTCGCACGAAAAAGCTCAACGCTTCGGTCATCTTGAAAGACTTGAGGGAACGGTGGTAGTAGATATTGATGCACCCGACAGCTGTATCCGCCCGACCAAGTGGTGCCGATACGAGGGATATGATACCTTCTTTTCTTATTGAAGCAAGAGTGTTTTTATCGCCGTTTCGGTATAGTTGTTTAATATCTCGTACGAATTTCGTCCTTTGCTTCTCTAATGCCGCTTGTGCAATCGCAACGTCTGCCTTGGCGATGCGTTGATACTCAGGTGACAAATTGTACGCGCATGCGATGCGTATTTTTTTATTTTCGTATAGCAATAGCAGCGACGCTGATGCCTTTAAGAGTGTGCAGATATTCTTTGTTATGCTTTTGTAGACAATTGCTGGGTTACTATGTTCCAGCAGCGGTTTTGTTAGCTTGGAAAGTTTTGAATATACTTGATTACTGGGCATTTTTTATTATAACAAGATAGATATCTGTGTCAACATTCGTTGACCGGTATATTATTTCAAAATATCTGCGGATCTAAAGGATTCATTTCCGTCGCTTCAAAATATAGCTTCTAGCAACGAACACAGTTACCAACATCAAACTGATCATGGGCAATAAGTCTCCCAGTCTTCGATAGAACGTATTTATTGGGTCGATATCGAGGCTGAAGACAATGATATCTTCTATGAACAACGGTCTTTCTACACGGACCCGTCCAAATTGATCGACGATCATAGATATCCCGGTGTTTGCGCTGCGCAATAACACTACCCCGTTCTCCACGCTGCGCAAAATCGCCATGTTATTGTGCTGCTGTGCGCCAGAAATTTTGCCAAACCAGCCATCGTTGGTGATGTTTATGAGTATGTCGGCACCTTCGTGCACAAACCTCCTGCATAATTCGGGGAATATAGACTCGAAGCATATGAGACAGGCGAATTTGAATTTCTCTGTTTCAAACACGGTCAGACTGGTACCCGGGCTGTAATCGCCCTCCCCGAAATCGACTTTGCGCAGAAAGGCAATATGACGGTCGAATGGAATGTGTTCACCGAACGGCACGAGATGGATTTTTCGGTATTCCTGATTGATACCGCGGTTTGGTTCTATGAGTACGGCACCGTTGTATATTTCGTGGTTCCTTCGCTCATAGATTGCAGTGCCCGTGAATATCGGAACCCGTAACCTGTTTACCAGTTGCACGATAAGGTCTTGGTACGTACCAGGCGATTTCAAAAAAACAGGGGTCGCAGTTTCAGGCCACACTATGATATCTAATGAGTCAGCATTTTCCCGCCACGATGCATTCGCGCATTCGGTGGACAGGTTCACCAGGCGTCTAAACGTTTCGTAACGGAGTTCGCTGCTGAATTTCATGTTGGGATCGATGTTTGGCTGTACTATCCCTACTGACACCCTTCTTTTATAGCTTGGTTCTTGGCGAACTATCCCGTACAAGATCGGTAGGGCGAAAACCAATACTGCCAGCAAGATGTTTTTAGCGTTTGTGTTCTTTACAGCGCGATAGATTAAGACATTCAACAGCACCAGCCAGAAAGAAATGCCATATACGCCATATATTGCGGCCTGCTGAATAAACAGAGGATAGCGTGCTTGTGTGTAGCCGAGCGTTAGCCATGGAAAACCCAGTTCGCCAATCCCGCGAATGAATTCCAAACCGGTCACTGCAAATGGCAGCATCCAGATGTTGGTTTTGTTTATGATGAGTAGGGTGGTGCCATAATAGAGACCGACATAGAGGAAGAGCACGATGAGTCCAAGGGTCATCAGCAACTTGATGTTGACTTCTATTTGTAGGAATACTATCCAGAATAGCGTAAATAGTGCGAATAGGAACCCGAAGATGAGACCTGCTCGAAACGATTGCCCGGGACGCACGTCTTCTATCACGAGCAGCATTGGTACAAGACCAAACCAGGCTAGGAAGTGAAGTTTTATAGGATGAAAGGATAATGACATGAGCAAGGCGGCGACAGCAAGGAGCAAATAGTCACGGTATCTAAACATCATCTACCTCCGAGGCCATATGCCTGACACGTCATGTACCTCATATCTTGATCAACTGCTTTCTTCTCGCCGACGAGTAGAATGCTTCAGTGATTCGGGCAATGAGAAGTCCATCTTCCCGAGTGATTGGCGGCTTTGTTTTGTTGTCCAGACAGTCGATAAACGTCTTGGTTTGGGATTCGTAAGAGCTACGGTAGATGTTCTTGTGAGTGATCGTTGGTGTCACATTGAACAGCTCGTTGTGTAATTCCTTTTGTATCTTTAGCGGGTTGAGAAGCGCGGCTCCCTTGTTTCCAAAAACATTACAATATAAAAAATCCTTTTCGAACAGTAGTGACCAACCTACTTCAATGGTCAAGAGAGTTTCGTCGGCGAAGGTGATCGTACACATCGCGGTGTCTTCGGTTTCTGCCTCGGCTTCCTTTCGGTGTACCGAGGCGAATATTGTATTAGCCGTTTTGTTCGATAACAGATACAAGGCAATATCCAGAAGATGCACACCGAGACTGAGGAATGCGCCGCCGCCACTCGATAGGCTTTCTAAGCGTTTGGGGCTCAGTATCCACTCACGTGTGCCTATGAGCCAGCCCGTTTTTGCGTAGTAGATCTCACCGAGTTCTCCTTCTTTGATGAACTTCTTGAGTATCTGTACGTCGGGTCGCAAGCGGTTATTCATGGCGATTAATAGTTTGCGTTCGCTTTGTTCAGCAGCTCTTATCATTTCGCGCACCTCTCCGAGGTTGATTGCCATGGGTGTTTCACAGAACACATCCTTGCCATACTTGAGTGCAGTTATTGTCATAGGCGCGTGAAGGTAGTTAGGGGTGGCAATGACAAGGGCGTTGATATCAGGGCTTTTGACCATTTCTTGAAAATCCTGATATCTTTTCGGGATATTATACTTGGAGCCCAAGTGATCGATCTTTCTTATCTCGGTATCGCAGATTGCGGTGAGATTACATCTATCGTATTTCTTAAGGAACGGCAGGTGGGCAATTTGGGCATGCGTACCGCACCCGACGACACCAACATTAATTTTCTTTTTCATACGACCCGGCGCGCCTAGGCACCGAAGTACAAATCGAATTCACGGGGATGAGGCCTTATGTGTACTTCCTCGAACTCCTTTGTTTTGACCTCGATCCAACTTTCGATGAGGTCCATGCTGAAAATGTCGTTTTGCAGTAAGAATTCATGGTCCTTTTTCAAGGCTTCGATAGCTTCAAGCATATTTGATGGTAGTCTTTCTTTCTGCCGCGGCTTGGTTCTGTTCTTTATTCCGTCGATGCCGGCAAGCACAACGGCGGGAATGGCTAGAAAAGGATTCGCCATTGCGTCCGGAATGCGGTATTCGATGTCGATTACCTTTTTATTCTTCAAGTAACCAGGAATACGTATCGCCGAAGTGCGATTTGCATATGCAAAGTCGGTGTAAGTAGGTGCCTCGAAACCCGGGATCAAGCGCTTGTAGGAATTGCTGCTTGGATTGGTTATTGCGCATAGGGCGCGTGAATGGTGGAGAATACCGCCAATATAATTGAGTGCCGTTTCACTCATATAACATTCTCCTTTTGGTGCATAGAACAGAGATCTATTCTTGCTGCCGAGGTACTGATGCATATGTAGGCCGTTCCCGGATTCATCAAAGAAAGGCTTGGGCATGAACGTAACCCACTTACCATGCTTCTGCGAAACGCATTTTATCAAATACTTGGCGAGGAATACGTCATCCGCGGCTTTCACTAATGGTTCGAACACCAGCTCGATCTCCACTTGTCCCTTCTCACCGACCTCGTGGTGATGGTACTTTGACTTGATGCCACAGAGCGAAAGTGCCTCGATGATCGAGTTACGGATGTTGAAATACGGATCCTGCGGTGGCCCTACATGGTAGCCACCTTTTTTCCTTATTGGATATGTTATGCTCTGCACGTTTTCCTTTCCAGGTCCAATCCTAAAGAAGCTGTAACCAGGACCCTCACCATACGCGCATTCACCGAGCATATAGAATTCTAGTTCAGTCAGGAAGAATGCATCGGTGTGCAGTTCTTCCTTGACGTAAGCAGCCGTCTTCATTGTAATTGTCCTTGGGTCACGCATGTAGGGAACGAGTTTATCGGGCGAGTGTATGCTACACAGGAAGGAAACAGTCTTGTGCTCGAAGAATGGATCGAAAAATAGGGTGGATAAATCGGGGAATAGTAGCATGTCTCCCTTCTCTACGACCTTGTATCCGGGTAAACTGGAACCATCGACACCCAATCCGTTCTCGAGCATCCAGTCGAACCTATCGAATGGTACCGTGATGTGATGCAGATTCCCGATGAGTGATGGATATTTCAGGTCGATAAATCTTGTGCCTGCGCTTTCGAGTTTCTTTTTTATTCTTATAACATCTTGAGTTTTCACAGTTCTATTATAGATGAAATGGAGGTCTTGTCAACGCAACAATTTTCCTTGACTTCCGTTCCTATTTAACTATAGTTAATCAAGGAGGAGTAACATGGCAATGGCGAAAACCAAATATGTTTGGATGGATGGAAATTTTATCGAGTGGGAGGATGCGAAGATTCACCTCATGTCCCATGTGATACATTACGGCACCGGAGTATTCGAGGGATTGAGATGCTATGATACCCCGAAGGGCTCGGCGATTTTCCGGTTAAAGGAACACACCGATCGTCTGTTCAACTCGGCAAAGATTTACCGCATGGAAATTCCTTTTACCCGCGACGATATCAACAACGCAACCGTCGAGCTCATCAAAAAGAATGGGTTGAAGGCGGCATATATCAGACCGATTGCTTTTCGAGGCTATGGCGAGTTGGGGGTCAATCCATTTCCCTGTCCAGTGCAGGTCGCGGTCGCTACTCTACAGTGGGGTAAATACTTAGGCGATGAAGCACTCGAGAACGGTGTTGACGTGATGGTCTCTTCCTGGAATAGAATGGCGCCGAACACTTTCCCGGCAATGGCCAAGTGCTGTGCGAACTACATGAACTCTCAATTGATCAAGATGGAAGCCATGCTTTATGGATTCAGCGAAGGTATTGCCCTCGATAACACCGGATATCTTAGCGAGGGATCAGGGGAGAATCTGTTTACGGTTAAGGATGGCGTTATCTACACGCCTCCGCTGCATGCCAGCATTTTACCCGGGATCACACGCGATACCGTTATGACCATTGCCAGAGATTTAGGAATCGAAGTTATTGAGGAAAAGATAGCGCGTGAATTCCTTTATATTACGGACGAGGTGTTCTTTACGGGTTCGGCTGCTGAGGTAACCCCGATCCGTTCGGTAGATAAGATAACGGTCGGGGCAGGAAAGGCCGGGCCGATTACTAAGCAGATACAGAAGACGTTTTTTGATATCATTGAGGGTCGGAAACCAGACAGGCATCATTGGTTGACGAAAGTATCTTAGTACTACCCGATGTGTTGTTTTTCTGTTGATCCGTGCAAGCCATGAAAATTGGCATAGGTACGGATCATCGAGGTTTCAAGACAAAGTCCCAGATAGTCCAGTTTCTTCGTAAGCAGGGATGCGAGGTTTTGGATTACGGCGCAGAGAACGAGGAGTCGGTCGACTATCCGGATATCGCGATCGAAGTTGCCGAAGCCGTTGCCGCTGGTAAGGTAACTTATGGCGTCCTGTTGTGCCATACGGGTCAGGGCATGGTCATGGCCGCGAACAAAGTGCGTGGCGTGAGGGCAGCATTCTGCACGGAACCAGAGTATGCAAGGTTTGCACGCGCTCATAACAATGCGAACGTGCTGGTTATGCCCGCTGGCTTTGTCGAGTTTGGCAAAGGCATGCAAGATATTATTGAAACGTTTTTGAACACTAAATTCGAGGGTGGCCGTCACCTTCGACGCATCAATAAGATAAAAGACTATGAAGATTCTGCCCATCGCATTTGATTCATTAGGCGTACGCAGCATGGCTACCTATGTTGAGACACCGGACGTGAGAATATTCATTGATCCGGGGGTTTCGGTGTCACCGGACCGTTATTCGCTCCCTCCACACCGCGTCGAGTTGGACCGTCATCGCGAGATGTGGGAGGCCATCACACGTTGGGTCGATATGTCGGACATTGTGGTTGTCACCCACTATCATTTCGACCACCACAATCCAGATCATCCCGAGATCTACGAGGACAAGGATGTATTTCTCAAACACCCACGTGAGTTCTTGAATCAGAGCCAGAAAGAGCGCGCCGCGAGTTTTCTGAGCCGTATCGAGCAGTATGCCAAATCCATCAACATTGCGGATGGTAAGACTTTTGATTTCGGTAATGCACGAGTCGCCTTTTCCGAACCGGTCCTGCATGGACTCACAGCCAAGCTGGGATACGTCATCCAGGTAATGGTTGAGGCTGATCAGAGATTTCTTTTCACCTCGGATGTGCAGGGACCGTTGAACAGTGGGGCTTTGGATTTTGTCATTGATGTTGACCCTGATATCTTCATCGTTGACGGACCGCCGACGTACCTGCTTGGTTCTCACTGCAAGAAGGCAGACATCGAACTTTCAATTGAGAATCTGAAAAAAATCATCAGTTCCACACGGCTCAAGACCATGATCATCGACCATCATTTGCTTAGAGATCTCAATTGGTTTGACTATATCAAGGATCTTGGTAAACTGCGAAATAACGTGACCGTTTGTTCGGCAGCAGGTTTCTTGGGTAAGGAAGAAGACCAACTCGAAGCGAGGCGCAAAGACATGTACAACGGGCTGCCTTTATAGCTTGTTGAAATGTGGATAATTTGGTAAAAGCTGTGGATAAGTTTTTCGCATGAAATTTAGGAACTTTTTTCAGGATTTTAATATGTCATTTTATGGGTTATCCACAAACTCTCGCAATAACGCATATTCTTATTTTGCCCCTTTTTAATGAGAATTTGGAGCAGAAAACATGACGAAAGCTGATCGCAGGGAGATTGAAGAACTAGAGGTTTCTTATCAGAGAGTATGTGTAGAGATCGCCAAACTGATCGTCGGGCAGAAGCGGGTTATTGATCAAGTTCTGGTTTGCTTGTTCTGCAATGGTCATTCCTTGATCATTGGCGTACCTGGTTTGGCAAAAACCATGCTCGTTAACACGATCGCTAGTATTCTCGATCTGAGGTTTAATCGTATCCAGTTCACGCCGGATTTGATGCCGGCAGACATTACCGGAACACAGGTAATCGAGGAGGACTTGAGTACTGGTCGACGTAACTTCCGTTTTGTCAAAGGTCCGGTCTTTGCCAATGTCATCTTGGCCGATGAGATTAACCGGGCACCACCCAAGACCCAATCGGCTCTGTTGCAGGCAATGCAGGAGTACAAGGTGACCTATGGCGGTGAGACCCACGCATTGTCATTACCTTTTTTTGTGCTGGCCACGCAGAACCCTATTGAACAGGAAGGAACGTATCCCTTGCCCGAGGCGCAACTCGATCGGTTCATGTTTACCATCCTCATTGATTATCCTGCCGCCACCGAAGAGGTCGAGATCATCAAGACAACCACCTCGGCATACGAAGTTGAGTTGAAAAAGATCCTGGATGCTAAGAAATTTCTGCTGTTTCAGCGACTAATAAGGAAAATGCCAGTTGCCGATGATGTTATCGATCAGGTTGTGGAGTTGGTCGCCGTGACTAGGCCCATGAATCCTGATGCGCCTGATTATATAAAAAAATATGTTGCCTGGGGTGCCGGGCCGCGCGCGTCTCAATACTTGATTCTTGGCGCCAAAGCCAAAGCAGCGTTGGAAGGCCGGTACTCGCCGAACATTGAAGACGTGAAGAGCATTGCCGCTCCGGTACTCAGGCACCGTATCATCACCAATTTCGCGGCTGAGGCCGAGGGGATCAGGGCCGAGGATATTGTGCAACGGCTTTTGGGAAGGCTTTAGTTCTTGAATATATGTTGAAAAAAGGGGATGGAATAACCATCCCCTTTTCATGTTTGTAGTCGCCCTACACTTTGTGCATGACGCTATATGGTCTTTATTTTATTAATGTCAGTTTCTCCGTCATCTTTGCTTCGGGTGTTTCGATTCGAACAAAGTAGATGCCGGAACTCAGGTTTCTTCCGTCAAAGCTCGTCGAATATTCTCCAACTGATTTGGCCTCGTCCAGTATTGTGTTCACCAATTTGCCCATTGCATCATATATCAAAATACGGACATTTCCAGATTTTCTTATCACAAAGGAAATTTCTGCAAGGTCGCGCGACGGATTCGGCATGAGTTGGATTACGTTACCGGCCGGCATCACAATGCTACCACTTATTCCAGTTATTGAAGGATCCGGAATAGCTAGATGCGGATCATGGTCAAAGGGCGTAGACGTCCATACTCGCATCCAGGCAATTGCAGGAAACCATTGTGAAGCCTGCATGTTGTAAAGTGTGGTGATATCAAATTGATAAAAGAACTGAGGATCGCCGATATCGGACGCAGTTACTAGAGTGTCGATGATTGAATCACCCACCATTTCAAAGTATGGTGCATAGGCGTGGTCCCAGCCGTCCAATAGGGTAGAGTCGTTCAAACACCTGGACGCCATTGGTATTCAGCATAATATTCAGGCGTCGGATGTCAGGACATTATTCTTGACAATAAGAATCATGCTATAACAGCATCAATCTGTTAGCTATACGTCGACGGCGTATGATTATTTTGTTAAAATGACAAGGAATAGGCCCGCGAACTCCAGATTGCCAGGTGCCACATTGATGACTTCCGTGGAGTGCTACCGCACGTCGTAGAATACGAGTCCGGATACGAGTTTCGGGTAGAAATCGGTCGACTTTTGGGGCATGCGTTCTCTCCTTTGCGCCACTTCTTTCACCTGCTCGGGCCTGGTCGGATTCATCAATAGGGCCATCTGGAATTCGCCAGAATCGACCTTCCTCATGGTATGTTCTTCACCTCGTTCGTAGCGCACGTGGTCCTCTATTTTGGTCGGCTCGACGCCAAGAACATCCTCGATCAGCAATGTGTGCAGAACCGCCACATCGAGGCTTTGGTATTCATCACTGCGGTCAGGCAGGCGTTTTTTCATTATGTCTCGAGACTTCAATCTCAAGATGTATGCGGTTATCGCGCTATAGAACCCAAAAGTCCCCAGTTCACCGGTTTTTAGATCATTAACGATAGTATTACGGTCGGTCTTCTTGATGTCGAAATATTCGTTTGTTTTCTTTAAGAATGTTTCCAGATTGAAATCCTGGATATTTCTTATCAG
>JGI2171J19970_10000002_pt1 | contig 171064 bp, 151 predicted proteins | sample DeeMarSWOR324_28_FD_19970 | JGI IMG/M metagenome (IMG submission 19970) | reverse complement strand
CAGCATCCCGCGATCTTCGCAACTTCAGTTGCGCGCGGGAGTCCCTCAAAACGAATAGCCAAGCATGAGCGAGATTACGCTGTTTCTTGCATCATTCCATATCTCAGAACTTGTCGTTAATCCTAAGGTGTATCTACACTCAAATCCGATTTTCCCTTTCCCAAGAATATAATCGACCCCATGACCAAGCACCATACCGAATTCAGTATCTCTGGAATTCGCAATATCCACTTCGTACGGTGGTTCGACAAAATCAATCTTCTTTTTTGCAATGAGATTCACACCGAGGTATGGCCCAAATAAAAGGTTGTATTTGATATTGCCCTTTACTGGTATCATTATTTTTGAAAGCATCGGGATTTCGATATAGTAGAACATCCCTAATGCCTTATAGGTTGCACTCAGATACTCTGATTCCCAACTATACCCTTTTTGTGCGTACAGGATTTCAGGTTGAAATGCAAACAAGTCACGCACCTCAATGGTTACAAAACACCCACCAATAAAGCCTAACTTCGATTTTGCATGTCCGGTATCATCACCGAGCATGTCGGCAATGTTCAGTCCTGCTTTTATTCCGAAGTTCATGCCTTCAGCGAAACCAAATAGCAGCATTGATGACGACACTATCACGAAACCCTTATTGACGATGCACTTCATTTCTTCTTTCCTGCTTCTTCTGTTTCTACCCGTTCTCTAAATGCAAGTTTAACAAAGTGCCTGCCATCAATCAATAGATAAATCCCTATTGACAATGATAGACAAGACCCTATCACTACACCTATTATATGCGAAGTCATGGCATAATATATGTACCAACGCATAACCACTTCGCCAATTGCCTTTATCAAATCGGGGACACCCCTTATGAACCATATTACTCCAATAATTTTCAATGAGAGCAGAAATATGCGCTTCTCCCAATCTTCAGTAGGTTTTGCATCAATTTTCGTATCCTCACGAATGAGTATCTTGGTGATAGCATCTCCCCATTTCAATAATACAAATCCAGATAAGAAAGTAAGAATTGGAAACAGAAGGGCTGAAACAAAATGCCATCTCGTAGCATAAAGGGTATAAACACTTTCGTGTGGCACAAACAACAAACTAATTGCCATACCGATATTTGGAATGAACACGACTGTATAAATTAGAGTAATGACACCGAGTATTTTCAAGGAAATTGAAAGAATGTTACGTTTTGTCATCGGTAGACTCCTTTCATACAGTTTATATTTGCACTCATATATTAATCTGTGAAATATCAAGAGGTGATAGAACCTTTCTCATTTCTGTTTCTCGACAAGGCGGAATCTAAAAGGTATCGACACCCATGTTCTAACAAGACGTCCGCGCAGGACTCCGGGGGTATAGATTGCTTTCTTTGCAGCCTCCAGCGCGGCATTATCCAACGTCGAACTGCCGCTGGAGTGCATAATCTCTACCCGCTTAACGTGACCATCCACGTCGACCAGCGCTTTAACCACAGCAGTCCCACTTACTCCACCCCTTCTTGCTACAACAGGATAACCTGGATCAGGAATCTTAATTAGGCTAGGTTTTATTTCAACATAATAGTAGGGAGCTGTATCCTTCAAAGAATCAAATGTGGCCCGCTCGGGGGTGGTTATATCTAGATTCCTTAACTTCTCTTCCAGTTTTGTCGTATCCAAAGCGTCATTTTCAGGAATCTGAATAGAGTCATTATCACCCGCAGATACATAAATCACGAAGACAAAAAGGGGGAAAACATATCTTAGCACTATTCACCTCTACAATTACACTATTATTTTAGTTATGCAGGGCCAGAAGTCAATGTCAACGCTGACAAAGCTCTGCACGTATAGGGAAAACAGATTAAGGTGTGTATACCTCCACCGTTGCAACTGCCGGGTGAGGGGGAGTGACTGTTAAGAATCCCCCAATGGCATAGATTTTCCCATTTGCCGTACTCGCGGAAAGAGCCGCTCTTGGTCCTGACATATCGATCTTGCTTGTCCAGGTGTCGGATGCGGGGTCGTACTCGGCTACCGAGGAAATAACATCGTACCCAACTGCACCTCCAATTCTATAGATTTTTCCATTTGCGACGCTAGTAGCACTACTAAATATTCCGGATGGCATGTCAGCTTTTTCTTTCCAGGTATCTGTTGCTGGGTCATATTCTTCTACTACAGAAAGCCTTTGATCCGGCCCGCCAAATGAACCCCCAATAGCATAAATCTTACCATTCACTGCACTAGCGGAAAGGAGGAATCGTGCTGTCGGCATTTCGGCTTTCTTGGTCCAAGTGTCTGTAGCGGGGTCATAGGCTTCCATGGTGCTAAGTGGTTCGCGAACCTTTGACGCTCCGCCAACGGCATAGATTATCCCGTTCGCCACGCTGGTTGCGAGACCGAGTCTTGCGGTTGGCATGTCGGCCCTTCTCGCCCAAGTGTCAGTGCTAGGGTCGTATTCTTCAACTATCGACAAACCAGGTTTCCCAAAATTAATATATCCTCCAATCGCATAGACTCTTCCATCTACTACGCTGACTGACAAGGCGCGTCTGCCCGTAGGCATGGGTGCTTTGGTTGTCCATGTATTGGTAGAGGGATCATAGACTTCTACTGTCTGTAAGCCTGGTGCGTTTGCCCTTTGATATCCTCCTATTACGTAGATTTTTCCATCTATGACACAAGTTGATAGTGCGGCACGTGGGGTCGGCATGTCAGCTACTCGAATCCATTTGTCAGCCTGCTGGCAACTCATTGCGAGGACCATGAATAAATGTACAAAGACTAATGCACCATGGAGAAAAAAACACTTGAGGTCTTGTATAAACGACATTACTCAACTCCTTTCCCGTCTTTATGCCTACAAGTACAGCTACATACCCCCGACCATTTGCGTCGCGAGTAAGGAGTATGACTTCTCGACTCGTCCGCCCGTCGGCGGACTCGCTCGAAGCGTAAATCGCAGCAAACGCATCGTTGTTTATCGCAATCTAATTACTTTTGCCGATCTTTGAGTCCCATTGAAATTAGCACGGACAAAATAGACACCCGCACTTATATGTTTAGGTAGCGCAAATAAGTGCGTTCCCTTTTCAAAAATACCCTGAGCGAGTGTTACTACGTTCCTGCCAGTGACGTCATAGAGATTTGCATTGAGCCACCCAGATTCATTTAGCTGCAACACCACGGTTTCAAACGACGTGTATATACACAGATTGTTGACATTCCTTTCCCTTGGTTGTTCCATGACTGCGGTCATGACTGTACATACCTCAGTATACAAGACACTCGTGTCTTCTAATGGGAATGGCTCAAACAGCTCTATATAATTGGGCTCGCCGAGTACGAATTCTGGGATAACTGGAATAATGTCATGCGGTGGAAGCGTATCAATCACGCAGACCGGACGCGAAAGCACTCCATCCAGAGTCAATAAGTGGAAATCATCGCCGCCCTGCCCAAAACTGTTGGTGAAACCGGCTATTGCATAATGCGCATCCGCCACTGATGCCGTAATCATCGGATAAGCCTGCTCAGCATTAGCGCCTGGACTGCTTGGGTGCACTCTACCCGAAAACCCGCTTGTGTCGTACCCGATGATCAAAAAGTTCGGGTTGGGAACACCCGGACCAACGCTTCTAGTCCAACCGGCAACCTGCCAAAGGCCTGGCATCCCAGAAAGCGATCGATCATCCATAACCTTTTCATCGTTATCCCAACCAAAATGATTGGCTGAAATTGGTGGAGTACCCAGGGTCGTATCATCTTCCCACACAATTATATTCGCATCACCCCCAACAGTGAAGCTATTGCTCCAACCAGCAGCCAGGAATGTCTGACCACCCCAGAGCACTGAATATGCCTCGTCCTCAAGTGCCCCAGGGATTACGCTCGCGGCAGACACGGGCATACCGTTGAACGCAGTCTGCATGACAAAAGCATCGTAGTTGGCCTGATTGAAGATTTTCGCCCGGCCTGCTATTAAGTATCGGTCGGTTACACCCACACCCGGTATTTCGGCCACCGAATAACCTTCATCCTCTAAATCCATAGGAAACCAATATATGCCGGTCCACAGTGGTACGCCAGTTGGATCGAGTTTCAGAAGAAAAATATTGGGTGGATTTGTTGGTGTGTTCGTGGGCAGATTTGTCCAGCCAGTGACCGCATATCCGCCATCCATGGTCTGTATAATCGAATATGCTTCTTCACTGAACGGGGTGCCATACACCCAACCCCACTGCCAGACACCAGCCGAATCGATTTTTACCACGAAGATATTCGCAGAATCTGGAAATCCTGGGCCAAAGCTCCTGGTCCAGCCGGTTATGGCATAGCCACCATCAGATGTCTGGGTCATCGAGTAAGCCTCATCATCAAAGGGACCGATTGACATTCGTGCCCACAACGGGAAACCAGCAGAGTCTGTTCTCACTATAAGAACGTTCGAGAATGCAGGCACACCCGGACCAAAACTCTTTGTCCATCCAGCCAGCACATAGCCGTCCTGATTTGTTGCCTCGACAAGAGCAAAGGCGCGTTCGTCATTAGACCCACCATAGGTCATTACTGGCAGTACCTGTGCTCGCAATGGCGATATGAAAGCAATGACCAAAAGCACGACAATACTGCACTTCATACACATCTTCTGACTATACATATAGCCTCCTTTACTTCATACCAAAAAGAATAATCTTCAATTTACACAATGTATTTATCTCAATAACACTAATTTCTTTGTCTGTATGGAATTTCCAACCACTAATCTAAGGAAATAGACACCACCACCTAGTTTCCTGTTGGAACCATCTGTTCCATCCCACGAGACTACAGTATGTAGTAGGTAGTAAGCAGTAGGCAGCAAGACAGACTTAACCAGCCGTCCAGTCGCATCGTAGATTCTTAATTCTGGTTTCTGACGTTCTGATTTCCCCCTCAGCGATCCACCGATATTGTGACTTCTTGGTTCAATCATGTAGCGTATGTTTGTTCTAAGGCGGAATGGATTTGGGTTTGCTTCCAAGAAAATTAACACCGGTTGATGGAATTCGTGTTCCGCAGTGCCTGGCGAGGACAGCCAAGGATCGTAGTCAACATAATCACTCACCGTATCACCCAGACCTCCCGGGTTTGTCGCCGGATTATACGGACCCGTAGCGTCTCCCCACCAGTTGTTCTCAGCAATAACGAGTTCTGTCGGGTCGACATTTCGCAAACCGAAACCCTGGTTATCCGTAATGTTGTTGTAACTTATAACGGGCAAGGAATAGTGTCCACAATAGATCCCATCGCCTGTGTTTTCTGATATAACACAGCTGTCGATAAACGGCATAGAAGCTAAATAACACCAGATACCGCCACCCGCAGAATCGGCTATGTTTCCAACAATCATATTCTTAGTTATTGCCAACAATGGGTTGAACACGTAATAACAGGCAATACCACCCCCAAAGTCAGCAGTATTCGAAGAGATAGTATTTTCTCTGACTACGGTCATGGTAAAAGGACAATCAATGAAAATGCCACCACCAATATGCGCACTATTCGCACTAATTGTATTGTTGAAAATCTTGGGCGCGATGTTGGCTGCATCACAAAGACTTGCAACTCCACCACCCTCATCAGCAATGTTATCAGTAATCACATTGTCGATGATCAATGGTGATGACCACTCGGTGTAGATACCACCACCCCGCGGTGGTGGACCATTAGATTGGCTCGTAGGCCACTGGCACGTATTCCCAGTTATCACATTACCACTGATTGTCGGCTTGCCCCCAACAGAGTATATGCCTCCACCTGACCACGTAGCGCCATTCCTTATTGTGAAACCATGAATGAGTGTTGTTGAATCTTCAGGCATCAAGGACAGACATATCACGCCACTGCTTTCTTGGCCATCAATAATCGTTGAATCTGGACCGTGTTCGCTGATGAGATTTATCCCTTGAAGATATGGCCAGTCGATGTTTTCGTAGTAGATACCTGGACCAACAAGCACGGTGTCATACGCAGCACAGGAATCTAGTCCAGCCTGAATTGAATTCAGAGAGGAATCTGGATGCACGTACCAGACTGCTGCATTTGCCATTGTAAATGACCACAAGATCATTACAGCACTCCACACTATAAATCGCTGCTTCATTTTCCTCCTCACCTTATCAAAAGAACCTTCCCCGTGGCCCTGCAATGCCCTGCCTCTAATTTGACGAAATAGACACCGCTGGGCACTCTCCTGTTAGAATCGTCTAGCCCATGCCATTGCACGGATGACTGATAACCGATAACAAATGACTCTACAAAATCTCTAACTAATCTTCCACCCGTGTCGTATACTCTGATTTCCACTCCCCTATCTCCTACTTTGTTTCCTTCATCGGTTATCTGCCATCTGATGTCGGCATGGTGTCGAAATGGATTCGGAGATACTTTAAAGTACGTCACCACATTATGGTCGTGCTCATATTCCTCAATGCCGTGCGGATCGGGTTCGATCCTCAGTAACCATATGTCATGATCACCAGCACCAAATGATTCAGTGTTTCCGACGATCACATAGCCACGGTCTGGAGTCAAGTCCACTGACTGAGCACGGTCATCATAGGTTCCACCAAAAGTCTCGGCCCAAAGCACGTCGCCGACTGAGTCGGTTCTCACTATATACAATTCCTCAAGTCCAGCACCAAATGACCAAGTACGGCCGACAACTATATAGCCGCCCTCACATGTCTGCTTGACGGACAACGCATCATCGGCATAAGGGCCGCCATAAGTGCGCGTCCAGAGGGTATCACCCTGCGAGTCGATCTTCAGAAGCCAAAAATCGCTCTCGCCAGCGCCAGCGAATGTTGTTCCCGCAACAATAAAACCGCCATCAATAGTCTCATGAATTGAGGTACCGCCACTGTGGTTGCCAGGACTGTAGATTTTAGACCATACCATATCTCCATTTGAGTCGGTTTTGAGAATCCACAAGGAACTAACGGCGCCAGAGCCATTGTATCCTGTTATCACATATCCACTGTCAACGGTCTGCAGCACTGCAGCACCACCATCAATGAACATTGTACCATATGTTTTCGCCCATATTGTGTCGCCGGATGGGTCGGTTTTCAACAACCACAAGTCTTCCAATCCGGTGCCGAAAGATGAGGTGTAACCGGTAATAATATAGCCGCCGTCATGAGTCTGAGTGATGTCACAGCCAGCATCGTCCTCTGCACCACCATATACTTTGTCCCACTGTACAATGCCAAGTGAGTCGGTTTTGATAATGTAGACATCCGGCCGTAAACCACCGAATGAGTAAGAATAGCCAGCAAGCACGTAACCACCATCAGAAGTCTGTTGTACTGAACTAGCAAAATCAGCGCTCGAACCGCCGTAGAGCCCCGACCAGACGGTATCGCCATTCTCATCTGTCTTCAGTAGATAGAAATTGAAGCCCCCACCGCCGGCAATAAACGTGTAGCCGCCGATAATAAAGCCTCCATCCGAGGTCACCTGTACCGACATTCCGCGGTCGTCTAGAGCGCAACCATACGTTCTTGTCCATAACGTATCCGGTACTTGAGCACTCAACAGCGATAAGCATAAGAACATAAACGAAATGTAACACTGACGGATCATTCGACACCTACTAATACCTATCAGCGACAATCGTATGTTTCAAGTACAAAAAAACAACATGGTCGGTGACCTTTTCATCCGGGTCGACCTCACTTGTCGTCCACTTGTAATTGTATGCAAGGTCGATCCTGGTCCGGGGCAGCAAGTCAATGCCCAAACCACCGGTTACGACATTGGTGTTAAGTGTGTAAATACTATCTTGGTAATCCAAGTCGACTTGGTTATAGCCATAACCAATTCTTCCGCAGAGATTAATGATAATGCCGAATTCAGCGCCAACCTTGAAATTCAACGATGTACTTTCAAGGGTATCCTCAGCCACGCGGTCCTCCAGACGATTTGATAAATATACACTCTCAATTCCTACCAACACATTTGCCAACTCGATACCCGCGCCTCCACCGAAAATATAGTCCCTATACAACAATTCAAAATCGGTATTATCGTATTGATCGACATAGGCTGGTACGCTATTATCGAATTTGCCAAAAACACTGAAGTGCAGATATCCAGGAGTAAACATGATCTGCGTCTTTGCCGTGTAAGCATTGAACATCACATCGCCGATATCGTTACCCGCATAAGACCCGGATAGGTTCATCCACCTGTAATGCAAAGCAGTTACCCATATAATGTCTTTCATTTTCACTACAGCTCCTAAAGACGGCGATATCGCATGTCCGTTAAAACTCTCTGAACCAAACGGAGATTCGATACTGAACATTGGATAATGGTATTCAGCGTTAATACCTAAATCAAAAGATTCACTGTTGTAGCTCGCGCTTAGCCCGCCGCCCAATGGCAAGAAGCTGGCCGTGTATAGATCCTCATGATTGTACGAACCATAAAAACCATCAAAGGTGATGCCATAGGTGTAGTCATCCGAGAAGGACCTTGAATATACGATATCCAGAGCAGGCGTACTAATTGAATGAGTGTCGCCCGCGAAAATTATAGTCATCCAAGAATATCCGCCAGTTATACCCCAGGCCTGTGGTGCTTGAGCTTCACCGAAGGCACCGTATTCTGAATCAAGACGCCGGGACTCATAGAAGAACTCATTGGGTGTGAGTCTAAGTTGCGGTAAGAAATCATAAAACTTTACAGCGCCTATAGAGACGTAATCGACGAGGCGTTTGGGAAGTGACTGTCCGAATGCCCAATAGACAACCGAATCCCTCTGCCATTCTTCTCGCAATCCCGATCCGCGCAATCCAAAAGAAGATATGTCATCGTTTTGCAGAAAACCCGAAGATATGCCAGCAAAGTCATAGAGGTCGAGTTTCTGATAATCATCTTGGAATAGAAATGTGAGATTGCCCATACCCATAAATCTCGCGTTGCCTGCATGGCTAACCCGTAGGAATATTGCAATACATATAAGAACAATAATACTTTTTACACTCATAATTCCTCCCGATTAGTTATTATAAAGCGCCATAGGATACTGTCAAGTGGCGGTCGGAGCACTTGATTTCTAGTAACAAATCGGTACAATCAATACAGAAAAGAAATGGATATTGTACTCGATGCCGTTTTATTGGATTCCTAATATTAAGGAGGAAATATGCTGCAAAAAGCTTCTTTCACTTTGATCCTGATGCTGTGTATCATATCCTTTTCCACGGCAAGAGAACCCATGCTGCTGGTTAGGATTCAACTGGATAATCCAGAGGACATCACCTTCCTGGAAAACATGCATCTGGACTATGCATCTCTGGCGGTTACCGATCACGCCGATGTCGTGGTGACGCAGGATGAACTCGCCGAAATTCAGCGACGCGGCTTTCGCACCGAGATTATCCAGCGAGAAGACGAGGTCTTTGTTCCCGACGAGTACCATACAGTCGATGAAACCTGGAACGTTCTGGATTCATTACACCAGCTGTATCCTGATATAACGGAACTCGATACCTGCGGATATTCACAGCGTTTCAATATGCCGATCGCAAGATTCATAATATCGAGTAACGTAGGAGTACGCGAGGATGAACCTGCCGCGTTGATTAACGGCATGCATCACGCGCGCGAGCCAATTGGTAATGAAATATGCTTGCACACTATCAAATGGATACTTGATAATTACCCGGACAGCACGAGTGCTAAAAAATGGGTAGATTCCATGGAATTGCAGTTTGTAACTATTGTAAATCCTGAAGGATGGCAGTACATTACCGACAGTTCACTGAACTATCCGTGGTGGCGCAAAAATCTGCGCGACAATGGCAATAATGGTGGTCCAATAAATCCTGATTCAGATGGCGTTGACCTGAATCGCAATTACAATTGGCGCTGGACCCAGGGCGGTGACCCCGATCCCACGAGTTGGGTCTATCGCGGTCCTTACCCGCATTCGGAGAGTGAAATTCAAGCACTAACATCGCTTGCCGTGCAAAGAAAGTTTGTCGTCGGTATCTCCTACCACAGCTACGGCTATGATGTTTTTCGTCCATGGTACTATAACGGACAATATACGCCGGACGAATCCACGATGACGGAAATCGCTCATAATATCGCCTATCAAATCGGTGATTATACGCCGGGGCACCTCGGAGGAACCAACATGAGTTCGGTGTGGCTCTATGGCGAACTCGGTATGTACGACTTTCTCATCGAAACCGCATTCAGCTTCATCCCGCCGCCCGACACGATCATTATCGAGTGCGAAAAGAATTTCAACGGCATCGCGTACTTGCTTAACCGAACCTTTTATTCGGGTATTACTGGACACGTGTATGACAGCACCACACTGGAACCGCTAGTAGCAACCGTGGAGGTTCTGGGTCTGGTCGGCGATACTATCACGCCCCGCACTAGTGATAGCCTATTTGGCCGTTTCTATCGCCTGTTGACCAACGGCACTTATACAATGCGTTTCTCCACAGCAGGATACATTACGAAAACCATCACTAACATACCCGTTACATCAGATTCCTTGACCCAACTGGAGGTTTTGCTAGCGACCGATATGGGTATCGAGCAAGGGGAAATTGCACAAATAAGCGCCTCACACCTTGGAGCCTGGCCTAATCCCTTTACTGAACATACAGACATTAGATATCAGATGCATGTGCAGAATGTGTTAGGGGATGCGGGATACGGGATGGGAGATATTATGCTGTACATGTATGACGCTGCAGGACGCTTAGTCCGCACATTGCGCCAATCGCCCTGCGCCCCACACCAAATAGTATTCTCATGGGATGGTAGAGATGACACCGATAGAAAGCTTCCATCAGGAATATATTTCTATCGTTTGGGTGGAATCGACAGGCAGGTTTTTGGTAAGGTAGTCATGATGCGCTAGCAGCTGACGATAGCGAGAGAGCCCAACATTCTATTTTCACCGTGCAGCTGCATTATGCTTGACAAAGCATGTTTCTCACATAGAATGTTTCATGGATGACGCAATCGCATCAATCGATATCCCTGGGATTAACAAATTAAAATCGGGAAAAGTCAGAGAAGTATTTGACCTGGGTGAGCAACTCCTGATTTTCGCCACCGACCGCATTTCAGCATTTGACTACATTCTGCCGACGCTGATCCCTAAGAAAGGTGAGATTCTAACACAACTTTCAATATTCTGGTTTAACGCCACAAAAGACATCATCGATAACCACTTCGTTACTGACGATGTCGACTCCTATCCCGAAGCCGTGCAAGAGTTCAAGGATGTCTTACGCGGCCGCTCGATGCTTGTGAAAAAAGCAGAGCTGATTGAGATTGAATGTGTCGCCCGCGGTTACATTGCCGGTTCTGCCTGGACCGAATACGAAAAAACAGGCATTGTGGGTGGTGTAGCATTCAATAATCTCAAAAAGGGCGACAAACTTCCTTCCACCCTATTCACGCCTGCGACCAAATCATTTTCTGGTCACGATATCAACATAAGCTTCGAGGAGATGAAGAAAACTGTGCCGGAGAAAGATGCGGAATTTGTCAAAAACAAAACAATTGAATTATACAATTTCGCCCACAACTATGCACTAGAACGTGGCATCGTGCTTGCCGATACCAAATTCGAGTTCGGACGATTAGACGACAAAATAATTCTCATTGACGAAATATTCACGCCCGACTCGAGTCGCTTCTGGGATAAGGCATTGTATGACAAGGAACGTTTGCTAATTGCCTTTGATAAGCAGTTTGTCCGCGACTATCTTCTGAGTACGGATTGGGACAGGAATTCAGAACCGCCAAAATTGCCACTCGATATCGTTGAGAAGACTGTCGAGCGCTACAAAGAGGCACTCAAGAGACTAACGCATTCATAGACGCTATTACTGATCTATTCACAAACCCAGGATTGTTATTCTCAAAGCTTAATCCAGGCGAGATGTTATGCTATTTTGTTATGTCAGTAAACCGTAGAGTCGCTGAGTAGTTGGAGCAATACCTCTCTGTGCTCAGTGTTTATTTCAGCACTATGAATTTCTTGGTCTCCTTGCAATCCTCTGTTTCCAGGCGGCAGAAATACACACCAGCTGAGACCTTGCGACTTCTGTCGTCCAAACCGTTCCATGTTATCTTGTACTGACCAGGATTTTCCGTGCCATTTTTCAAAACTCTTACCTGCCTACCAAGTACATCATAGATCGTCAAAGAAACTTCCTGTCTTTGGGGCAGATTATAAGCAATTGTCAGGCTCCTTATTGACGGCACCGGATAAACCTGAAAACTAATCAATGCAATTTGGTCTTCGTGCTCCGCAATACCAGTCGGGGTAAAGCGATATAGGTTCCCCTTAATCGGTGGCGAATATTCTGACGGATACACAATCCAGCGGTCACCGACCTGAGGTGGTGCTACTGATGCTGCGATGCGTATAGCCTGGCCGCACAGATTGATATGGTTGTCATCGACGCGCAGTGTTTCCGAGGGAGACACACCGACCGGAGGAAACTGATGGAAACACCAACCAAATGCGCTATCAGGATTTTGTGGCGGTATACGCACATACGGCTTAAACGGGATGGTATCGCCATAATCAAGGTCCGTCACCAACAACGATAATCCTCCACTTGTATGAGTAACCCAATCCAGCTGCAGGCGTGCGCCACGATATGCCCACCAGAAGAAAGATGTGAGCGGAATAATCGAATCCTCAGGATAAGTACCAACGACAATCTTCACAGAGTCATTTAGGTAGTTGATTTGTTTCATCGGCCAACCATCGGTCACTGCCTCGATTGAAAAACCATCTACTATTGGTGAGTAGTCGCTTATCCCAACAGCCCCTCCCACAAAATAATAGCCGTCACACAGACTGTATGTATCGAGCACGGTAACTCCAGTATTGGAATCCCTCATTTCATACATATATTCTGGATAGTAATAACCGCCATTGTCCAGAATTCGGTATTCCAGGAACTCCAATTCATATGTATGCCCGGTAATCTGCTGGGCGTCGTGTATAAGAGCTGAAAGGTCGACGACGTTGTTTATGCCGTGAATGTGATCCATTGTACCACCCGAGATTTGATTGAGCAGATACACCTGTACGGTCTCAGCAACCGTGAACTCCTCATCATGAGTCTCAATGATCAATGTCCCAGAGCCGTTGCGATAAGGAACCGTATTCCAGGTGTAGACGCTGTCATTTGGTTCATCTAGCGCAATCGGAAAAAAGGCCGTGTCGTATTGGCTCATAAAATAGATATCGATCAGCAATGAATCCCCAAATTCAGCATCGCGCGCGAACCAGGTGATGTCGTAATCGCCCGAAAGAGGTGCGTTTCCCGATGGAGTGAAGACCATGAGTCTCGGTGGTGTATTACCGGGATTATCAATTGTGAAAATGCCGTCAGAAATATCGCTACCAAAGGTTATTGTATCATTGGCAGTGACCGCGATTCTGTACAACACACCGTCCGGCCACAGCGATGAGTTCCACGCATAAGAACCAGTATTACTCTGTCCAGTGGCGATGGTATCGATAGCATCGGGTGATGCGAGATAAAGATTGATTCCCAAGGGATTTCCAGTGATCGAAGTCGCCACATAATTGACGTTGTAGATTCCAGTAACAACTTCACCGCCATTAGGAGCAATCACATTAACGGTATGCCAACCTGTTTCATAGCAGATTTGCGCTTTGTCTGCCTTATAGGACAGCTCTGTGGGAGGTGGCAAGGTGTCGTTGCCAGCGATCAACACCCAAGCCACAACGATGCTGTCCCCAGGGGGAAGAGTGCTAAAGGGACCCGTTGCCATCATGATTCTCTGATCAGCAGGTGCTGGCCAAACCGTATCATAGGGTTCATACACGCCAGTCAGATAGTTGTAGCCGGCCATTGTCAAATATAACTCCCTATCTATCTGTGGTTCGTAAGCAAGAGTGAATCTCTTATAACACGAAAGTGAACAGGAAGAAAGCAGTTTATACCCTATCATACCCGGGCGCCATGAAGGAGTACCCGGCTCCCATGTTTCTTGCCAACCGTAGAACATTTTTCGTGACAAATCAAGGCCACACCGGTCGTTAGCGGCCATTCCTGTTTCCGTGCCAATATCAAAATCCATTGGTATGCCAACATAAAGGTCATTCAAGGCATAATTAGTATCATTCCTTACGACATACTCCATGAAAATCATATCAGCTGACCAATCTATTGGCCAGACATGCGTTTTTTGTGTCACCGTAACGCCAGCCACAAAAAACGAATCAGGCATGTGGTAGATCGAATCGCAATCATTGTAGACGGCATAGCCGTCCTGCAGAGATGTTGCTGGCAATGGATAGTACTGATCCGTGGAAAGATAGACGCACCATTGTTCATCATATGGATTCGAATGCGCAATGCCTGGTGAGTATTCATATGTGCCACCGGCCGGACCATAGCCAACAGTCACAACCGTATCGCCATTCGGCTTTATGGCACCAACATTAAAACCTGCGCCGTAGATGTAGTTATGCCCCGAACCGATGGGCCAAAAACCACCCGGCCCATTACCTGAGTAAGCTTGTCCGAACACACCGAAGTTTGAGATAACCAATTCCCATTGATTGGCGTTATGGGTTCTCATATCCCAATCAGCCCAGATTAATATGACGGTAAGGAATGTAACAACAATATACTTTGATACTCTCATACGTTACCTCCGCTAATAAATTATACCGAGCCCTTGCTCGATTGTCAAGGTATGCACTGCACCAAGCAAGGCTTGACTAACCAATTTTTTTAATTACAATAGAGTTGAAAAGGAGTAACTTATGTCTGGGCATTCAAAATGGTCCAAAATCAAGAGAAAGAAAGGTAGCGCAGACGCGGCACGCGGTAGACTCTTCTCAAAACTCATCAAGGCAATCACAATTGCCGCGAGACACGGTGGTGGAGACCCTGATTCTAATGCCAGACTACGTACCGCAATCGATGAAGCCAAGTCGAACAACATGCCTTGGGATAATATCGAACGCGCAATAAAAAGAGGAACCGGCAAAATGGAAGGACAGACACTGGAAGAAGTCACATATGAAGCATACGGCCCAAGTGGTGTAGCGATCCTGATCGAAGTAGTAACCGACAACCGAAATCGAGCAACCTCGGAAATCAAACACGTCCTCGCTAGACAAAATGGCTCTCTTGGCACAGCAGGCTCCGTTGCCTGGCAATTCCAGGCACAAGGGATTATATCAGTAGATGTCAAGAAATACGATGAAGATTCAATAATCGCCTACGCCCTCGAAGGTGGCGCAACCGATGTCAAGACAGAAGAAGGAACTTACCAGATAATTACCAGTTCAGAAAACTATACAAAAGTTAAAGAAATACTACAGAATAACAAAATAGAAATCTTAAGCAGTGAACTTACCAAAATTCCCCAGAACACCATACCATTGGCTGACAAAGAGGCGGAAAAAATCTTAAAACTATACGAAGCCCTGGATGCGCTGGATGACGTGCAGCATGTCTACGCAAACTTTGATATCTCTGAAGATGTAATGGAAAAAATATCTTCGGAAGCAGGTTGAAGCTTATCGGCATTGACCCGGGGATCGCCGCTACCGGTTACAGCATAATCGATGAAAAGGACCGTATCACAGCCGGGACGATTCGGCCCAAGCACAACGACACATACCAAAAAATACTCGAGATTTGCAGGCGTATAAAAACTCTGGTTAGTGATAACACTCCGGATTTTGTTGCACTCGAAAAAGTATTCCACCATAAAAACGTCCAGAGCCTGATACGCTCCTCTGAACTGAGAGGCGCCATTATCGTCACCCTTCTCTCCTGTCGAGCAAATATTGTTGAGTACACACCGGCACAGATCAAGTTGACCACCACCGGCAATGGCCGGGCATCAAAGAAACAAGTCAGGTATTTCATCGAAAAGGCGATCATGAAACACGGAATAAGGCTTTCGAGCCATGCCGTCGATGCCGTAGCCATTGCCTACACTGCTTCCCGCAAGATCGGCTCTGAATCTCGGCGTAGAATAATGGCTGGAGATTAATACGTGATCGGCAGACTAAAGGGTAAGGTAATAGAAAAATCACCACCCTTTATCACGCTAGATGTTTCGGGTGTTGGTTTCACCGTGCAATGTCCGCTTTCCGTTTTTGACCAAATCGAAGAGGGCGCAGAAATAACCATATTTACAAAATGCCTCTTCAAGGAAGAAGAAGCATTCGTTTACGGTTTCTCACAAAAAGACCAATTAAACATGTTTAACACCCTAACGTCGGTGCCTGGGTTAGGGCCAAAATCCGCGCTGAATCTATTGTCCAAGTTTACACCCGAAGAAGTAACCCAGGCGGTTGAGACCGAGGATTTGGAATTGCTTTCCTCAGTTCCAAAGATTGGCAAGAAACTTGCGAGTAAGATCATCCTAGAGTTAAAGGGCAAGGTAAGTCTTGTCGGAAAACCCACTACTTTCAATCAAGCAATCAGCGCCTTGTGCGCGCTAGGACTCACCAGAGTGGAAGCAATTCAACGATTGAAGGGGCTACCCAACAACCTGAAACTTGAAGAGCTCGTCAAGCGAGCATTGAGGAAGTAGTATGCCAAAGATGACCACGAACCGGCTATTAGAGGGCGAAGAAGTATATGAGATTGCATTACGACCAAAGAAGATCAATGAATTTGTTGACCAGAAATCGGTCGTCGATAACCTAAAGGTCTTCATTCAGGCTGCCAAGAAGCGCCACGAACCAATCGAACACATTCTACTCTTCGGACCGCCTGGCTTGGGGAAGACAACACTCGCACATATCATCGCGCGCGAAATGGACGCCAATATCTACCCGACATCGGGTCCGATACTTGAGCGGCCCTTCGATCTCGCCGGTATACTGAGTAATCTCAACGACACCGATGTTCTCTTTATTGATGAGGTACATCGCATAAACAAGGCGGTTGAAGAATATTTGTACCCGGCTCTAGAAAGTTTCTGTCTCGATGTCATGCAAGACAAAGGAATCGGCGCTCAGGTATTACGCCTGAAACTGAATCGCTTCACCCTCATCGGTGCGACAACGCGCTCCGGCCTACTCACCTCACCGCTGCGTTCTCGATTCGGTATCACCTTTCGACTCGATTATTATCCGGCAGAAGATTTGCATCACATCGTGAGACGTTCGGCCCAAATACTTGGAGTGAAGATAAACGAAGATGCTGCACATGAAATTGCCAGCCGGTCGCGAGGCACACCGCGCATAGCCAACCGCTTGTTGCGAAGAGTCAGGGATTTCGCCCAGGTAGAAGGCAAGGAACAAATCGATGTTGAAATATGCGAGTATGCCCTTGAGAAACTTGAGGTGGACAAGCGTGGTCTCGACGAGATGGACAAGAAAATCATCCGCACAATCATCGAGAAATTCCAGGGCGGCCCAGTAGGCATCAACAGCCTCTCAGTTGCCGTGGGCGAGGATGCTCAGACAATTGAAGAGGTATTTGAACCCTTCTTGATCATGGAAGGCTTCATAAAACGGACTTCAAGGGGGCGTGAGGCAACCGCGCTTGCATACGAACACTTCAAGATAAAACGCGAACAGGGACCACTATTTAAATAGAAGGATACTCTAAGGCAAGTCGAGGAGCAGTACTCCAATGTAGTTCTCGACTTGGCTCGAACCAGAACAAGCGTACACGTAGAGCGAATCCGCCTCAGGCGGATGAGTCGAAAAGTTAGGTGGTTTAATAAGAATATCGTATTGGCTACTCGTAAATGGAAATCATAGGTCGAATCCTGCATTAACCAGCGATTCACGAAATACGGCTCCGTTTCAATATTCAAATAATCGGTTTCGTTCTTTTCATGCTTGACTTCTCCAGGCCACCGATTATAATCAAACATGACTAAGAAAACGGCATTTGTGGCACTCGTACTCATACTAGTCACTCTAGTCACTAATGCGGCTTGGGCAAATCACACCCGGATGGCTACATTGATGACCGGAGATTATCTTGACGATATCATATACACTGACTTATATCCGCAGCGCCTAATTGATTATCCGAGTTACCTATACGTAGACATAAGAAGTGGACCAGAAGATTACGGCATTGTCATTGTACCGCACAAGAAGTACGGTGCCTTTGCGTGTTGGCAAAATCCAGTTACTGATCGCGGATTCAACATAGGTTACGCACTGAACGTTGCTAAAATCGATTTCGGTGTATCGTTCTCGCCGGTGAAAGACAACATCAGATTCGGTATCGGCGCTGGCCGCACCTTCTTTGCCCAACGCGTCGATCTTTCCTTTCTCACCTTTGACGGTCTGGATGAAGCCTGGCATATGTTCGTGGCCCGCTATGCAAGACGGTTAGGAGATTTCAACGTCGTCCCAAAATATGCACTCAATTATTCAAAGGAACCGTTCGAAGCAAGCCGCCATCAACTTGGCGTGATGGTGCAGCGGATGATACTCAACGAAGGCTTTGTGTATTTCACTGCCGAGTATGATTTCCGGCGAGGGAACCGAGAGTATGATCGGACTCACCTATACGCCGGTGTGGAGATGAGACTCAGTCGATATTTTGTACTACGTTGTGCAGCAGCCGAGCATTTTGAGGATGGCTTTGAAAACCCTACGTGGAATCTTGAACCTGGATTCGGAGTGCAGATACGTGATTTTCAAATAGATTTTCATATAAATAAAGACCGACTGTTTGACAAGGATATAACCTTTATCGAATCTTTCGGCTTAGACTTTAATTTCGGGAGATTCTAACAACTCGTTTGAAGGTTGGGGTTGGGAAGCTGGATTCGAGCATCCCAACCTCAACCAAACATCCATTGGTGAAGGGGGTGTAGCTCAGGTGGGAGAGCAGTGCGTTTGCAACGCACAGGCCAGCGGTTCGAGTCCGCTCACCTCCACTCCCCTAAAACGGGGCAAATCCGAAATCCCAATTTCGAAATCTTAAACAATACCGAAATTCAAATTTCCACAATACAAAACACGTAAGGTCTAAGTGTGACGTAGTCTACAAGGGGTTCATTCACTCAGTAATATAGGATCATACACAACAGACGGTTGCGGCTTACGCAACACCGCCTATGCTTTTTTAAGTACCCGCAGAAAATTTCCACTGAAGATCTTTTCTATTTCTGAATGCTTATAGCCTTTCTTCAGTAGTTGTTTTTCCAGGTTTGCTAATCCTCTTGGATTTGCAATCACTGGATCGGTGATGCCATCGAAATCACTGCCAATAGCAGCACATTCGACACCAAACTTGTCACAGAGATAATCGATATGGTCAACAACGCCGTATCCACCCAAGTGATGCCTTGAGAAATTTACCCCAACAACACCACCGTGTTCATGAATCGCCTCGATCGCCCGGTCGTCAATATTACGCAAAAAAGTTGGATTCAACGTTCTGACACATGAATGTGATGCAATGATCATTTGTTCACATAAATCACAAACATCGAGCACCGCACGTGTTGAGGCATGTGACATATCCAAAATTACGTCAAAGTTATTCAACTTCTTTATATAGGTCTTACCCAACTTCGTTAGACCTTTTTTATCAACATCCAGGGCCGAGTGTGCAAGTCGGTTGGAGTTATTCCAGGTCAGAGTGAAAACCCGTACACCCAAACCATAAAGCGCCTCTACCTGCGCGAATACTCTATCAAAGATATGACCACCCTCGACGCCTAATATGATATTCACCTTATCACTCTTCACTGTGCGGTAACGGCTGGCGATTTGCAGATGTCTCTCTTTCTCAACATGTCTGATTGTCGTGGCAAGCATCTTGACCACGTCGACAAAAGGATATTTTACCTGGGGGTAAACAAAGTGGGCAAAAATTGCTCCCAGATAATTCTGCTGATACAATTTTGAAGGTATAATATGATCGAATTTCTGCTTTACGATATTGTGAGGTGTATCACAATGCAGGTCAAAAACACCAATCATATCTGGCTCACATTACCTATCATCCTTCATAACCCCTCGTACCTAATGTATCATTACGCCAATTGCCGTAGTGGCGTAATGTCATTTCTTTAATTATCAACCTATTGAGGAGTTAGCAGACTATTATGTTGTACAGTATGATTACTATGATAAGCATTACGATGACACCGGGGCCCACATATCTAAAAGGTTTTGGATATTTTTTTCTTGGAATAAGACGTCCTTCCTTATGGTCATATTTTCGCTTCTTGAGGTCTATCTCCATTATCTTACGCCTCCTTTTCCAAGAATGCCTTCAACTCCTTCATTATCTCCTCCTGTATTTTTTCAATCTTCTTACCTGAACAAGCGAAGTTGTTAATCATCAACGAAAAACAGTAATCCGTATCATGTAGCCTTAAATACCCCGACAGACAGGATACGGCGTCTAGGGTTCCTGTCTTAGCCCGCATAAATCCGTCGAGGCCAATGAATCTATTGTCCAGCGTACCTTCACCAGGACTTGGCAGCAATTTGTAGAAATCGTCGAATAGCTCGGCATGATACATATAGCGTAAAACAAGCATCATATTGTATGGTGAAATCAAGTTATGCCGAGATAACCCCGAACCATCGTACAGCACAACTTGACTCGTATCTACACCACAACGCTGCAGTAATTCTTTCATAAGCGACACACCGGCTCGGAAACTACCGTCTTTCAGAAAATACGCACCCATCATTTTAAGCAACGCTTCAGCATATAGATTGACACTCTCGGTGTTCAATTCTCGGATTATTTCATACAGCGGGACTGACATGACCGAATCTACTATATTGTATGTCGAATCGATTGTGTAAGCATTGAGACTTCCGTTTCTGACGCATTTTCCACTAATCCTGATATCGGATTCACTCAACCTTTCCTTTAGATATTGGCCAAAAAACAGCGTAGGGTCCCTGACGGCCACTTCGATGTTCCGTGTGCGTCCGAAACCAATACCACCATCAACATATATAATATTTTCCTCGGGCCTCCGGTAAATAATTATGCTATCATCGCCTGATTTAGTGATCATATTGTTGACCAATCTGACATATTCTGTAGCCGGTTCGATGTTCACCTTTGCACGCATACCCAACCTCGTCGCCTCGATCCGCACATTTACTACGTTTCGGTTTACCGAAAGGGCCGATATCTCGGCTGCGTAGCGTGCATCCAAATAGTGCCAAGCCCAACCGATAGGCAATCTTTCGTCGGTAAAATAGTTGTCAACCAATACAATGTCACCCTCGATGCTGGCAATGTTAGTGCTCTTGATAGTCGAAACAAACTGTTCTAAGTCTTCCAAGCTGAAACTCGGATCACCACCGCCAACGACAACGACGTCACCATGCAGTTTGTTACCACGGATACCACCGGCTACGGCAAGACGCGTCTTAAAACGAAAATCCGAGGTGAGAAAGGTCAGCGCAGCCGCACTAGTGATTATCTTCATGTTTGACGCCGGTACTAGGTTCTTATGGTAATTTCGGGCGTAGACGACGCTATCCTTATCCAGATTCAGTACGATCATACCAACATGGGCATGTTCCAGGTCAGGATTATGCAGGACGCTGTCGATCGACAATGACAAAAAAAGCAGTAGTATCATACTAGCCATCCACCAGTAAAATCGACACTATGACACCCTTGATTCTATTTTCTGTTTCTTTTAATCTTTCTTGCTGTAGTCTTCTTGTTTTCGGTTGCCGCCGCAGTGAAAAACCCGTCCTGTTCGCCCTTGCAAGAACAACGTCTTGTATTCAGATCGATTCCGCAGACCGGACACAGTCCCGGACAATCGTCCCTACACAAGGGAGTTATTGGCAGTGAAAATACAATTGCCTCCCGGATGCCTATGCTCAAATCTATTTGCGGTCCGTGATAAAATACTTTATCGGCCTCGTGTGGTGTTAGCTCAACGTTTTCAACACACAAGTACGGGTCTTCACCCTCGACATAATTGAGATGCAGATTCGAATTACATGTGCGGGTAAACTTACCAAGGCAACGCATGCAGGTAAATTCAGCGCTATAGGATACCACAAAATCGGCTCCGATACCGAGGGAAGACCTGTTCAGACTGACTTCCGCATCAATCTTCTTAAAGTCAATTGAACTCTTCTTGTCTAAGTTGAGTTCCGTGGCGTTTAGTCCACGAAATTCGTATTCGCTCTGTCTATCCAAATCCCTTACTTGGATCAGAAATTTCAATTTTTTTATGTCTTCAACTCCTTCTTACGCGCCGCTGGAAACAGTATGTTATTCAGTATAAGACGGTAACCGGGTGAATTCCTATGCAGGCTAAGATCAGTTGGGGAGTCGCCTACGAAGTGCTGATAATCTTCTGGGTCATGACCAGCAAGATATGTGAATGTTCCTTTTCCGTATTCACCGTGAAGGTATTTCACTTCTTCGGTACCGACCACCTCTCCCAGGACAAGCGTCGCAACCTTCATGGTGTTTCTTCTAAACCCCGAACATTGTCCCAAGAATTCTTTGACCAACGATGTGTGGTTCTGGACTAGCATACAGGGAACCGGGTCGAACTTAGCAGAAAAATCAAATAATGAGATGTAAGTATTGGGACCCCTCCTGCTTGCTTCCTGCGTAACATCAATTGTCGAATGTTCATATACAAGTGGGTCGAGCACGACACGGAAATTATCAAAAGCCAGACACTCAGCAAAATTCAAGTTGCTGTTAGCATTGCGGTCAAAGGGGTCGCCATCAAATATATTATGACAAATATCTGTTTCCTGTGCGGCCAGAGCAATCTCGTATGTATCGCAAGCCGAACACATGGAAAAAACAAAACCACCCTGTGCGATGTATTTCTTTATTGCCAATGCTACTGCGAGTTTCATTTGGGATACTTTTGCGAAACCGAGGCGTGCTGCCATTTCCTCGTTCATGCGTACCTCAGCCTGATACCATTCTGTTTGGTGTTGTCTTGCGTAAAACTTGCCATATTGGCCGGTGAAGTCCTCGTGGTGAAGATGTAACCAGTCGTACTTTTCGAGCACCCCTTTGAGAACATCATCATCCCACACCTGATCATAAGGTATATCAGCATATTCGAGGGCCAGCGTAACCGCATCATCCCACGGTTCAAAATTATCAGGTATGTAGACTGCAATTTCTGGCGCCTTCTCCAGGAGTACGGTCTCCATATTGTTTTCTTCGATCGTCTGATAGATCCGTAAAACATCAGATGCCGGCACAACCTCCCAACGCACACCGTTCACAGCACACTCCGTTTCAGTCTCCCGATTACGTTCCAATAGAAATGAGCCGCCTCTGAAGTTCAGCAACCACTCAACGTCAACTCCGTTCTTTATAACCCGGTAGGCAACTCCGTAGGCCCGTAAATGGTCCGGTTGCGACAAATCCATGGGAATCAACAATTTATCAGCAAAAAGCGGCACCATTACAATGAGCACGGCAAGAAATCTCACAGACAAAAATCTACTCCTCGTTTTTCTTCACGATGTCCATAACATCCACAGGATCTTTAGCATTCCTCAGCAGTTCCCGCACCGCGTGCTTGCGTAGAAACCTTGATAATTTTGCTAATGCCATTATGTACTCCGATTTCTTGCCCTCGGGAGAAGCAATGAGGAAGATTATATGAGAAGGCTTGCCATCTATCGAAGAAAAATCAATGCCTTTTGGAGATCGTGCAAAGGCCAAGATTAGATCCTCAACAGCGTTTGTACGAGCATGAGGTATTGCAATGCCGTCTCCTATCCCAGTCGACTCGAGATTTTCTCGCTTTGCCAAAGCCTTCACAAATTCCTCACCGTTGCTAACCAATTTGTTCCTAACCATATGGTCAACCAATTCGTTTATAGCGGCGATTTTATCTTTCGCCTTTATCTCCATTATTATTGCCTCTGGCCTAAGGTACTCAGAGATTTTTAGTTGCATCAAACCTCCTCTGGATCATCGTTACAGACTTACATAATGCATGAATGGTAAGGTAAATGACCATCATGCTTATAAACCGATCACCGGTACTGAGCACGACACAAAAATTCTTTTCGAGCCTTCTTTCTTCTTTATCAATAGTACGTCGATCTCGTATGCATCAACATAGTGCTTGGTCATTTGCAACAGATTTCCCTGCTCGAGGTGTAACGAAGTCCAAACACCGTTCTCAACCGCCTCATCCTCTATTAGATATAATAGCTTCCACCCGTCCTCTTCAGTTTTTTTATGAAGCACTTTTACTTTCTGATGAGTGAGACTCGCCAGCCGCGAAATTCGATCGGGTTCAATAACGAATAACACAAACAACCTACTGCCTGAATTCTTACAAAACTGCACGGCGACTGATAGAATTGACTGGTCAGCATCTTCAGTCAGTACTAACAACGACCTCGTAAAATTCATCTGCGGCTATAAGATATACCGCGAAACATCCACGTTACTTACAATATCGGCTAACTTGCCCTCAACGTAATCACGTGTGATTTTCATTCCTTTTGCCATATTCGGAGCGTTGAAGAGTAGTTCTTCGAGAAGCTTAGTCATAATTGTGTGAAGACGTCGGGCGCCTATGTTTTCGGTTGTTTCATTAACTTTGGCGGCGATTTGTGCAATAGCTTCAATCGCGTCCTCAGAAAATTCCAATACCACACCATCACTCGCCAATAGCGCAACATACTGCTTAATCAACGAATTTTCCGGTTCCACCAATATGCGTCTGAAATCCTCTTCTGACAAAGCCGAGAGCTCAACCCGGATCGGAAATCTGCCTTGCAACTCCGGAATCAAATCCGATGGCTTCTTGTTATGAAACGCACCCGCTGCAATAAAGAGTATATGGTTGGTCTTGATCATCCCGTATTTTGTCATAACGTTTGAACCTTCAACGATTGGCAACAAATCACGCTGTACACCTTCTCGTGATACATCGGGTCCACTCGTTGCACCACCACCGGCGATCTTATCGATTTCGTCAACGAAGATAATTCCTGAATTCTCGGTACGCGCCCGAGCCTCGTTGATCACCTCGTCCATATCGATCAATTTCTCTGCTTCCTCATTTTGTAGGTATTTAATCGCTTCTTTTACGGGCATCTTTCTCTTCTTCTTTCGCCGCGGCATCTTACTCCCGAAAGCCTCCTCGAGTGCAACACTCAGATCCTCCATACCGCTCTGGCTGAAAATCTCAATAAATGGTGCAGTCCCATGTCGTGACACCTCCAGTTCCACGATACGCTCATCGAGCTTGCCCTCGTGAAGAAGCGCCCGCATCTTCTCCCTTGTTTCCCGTCCTACCTCGCTCGTATCGACTGAAACCTTGTCTTTATCGACTCTTGCCGGCGCTGGTAGGAGAATATCGAGAATCCGTTCCTCAGCATACCGTGCGGCTTTTTCCTGTACCAAGTTTGTCTTCTCCTGACGCACTATGTTCACAGATATCTCAACAAGATCCCTGGCCATTGATTCAACGTCACGACCCACATACCCCACCTCAGTAAAACGCGAAGCCTCCACCTTCATGAAGGGCGCACGAGCCAAGCCTGCCAATCTGCGGGCGATTTCAGTCTTGCCAACACCAGTCGGCCCAATGAGAATAATGTTATTCGGATAAATCTCTTCCCGTATTTTGCCTTCCACCCGCTGCCTGCGCCAACGATTTCTCAGGGCGATTGCGACTGCTTTTTTTGCTTCGGATTGACCTATAATGTATCTATCGAGTCGGGCAACTATTTCTTCGGGAGTCGGAAAGGCATCCAATCCTACTGCTTTCATCCAGCCTTTTCCTCCATCAGGAAGTATTATACAAAATTAGACAAATCTGTCAAGATATCGGCAAATAATCATCAAATAGGGCCGTTGTTGACAAATGCATAGATTTACGTAGAATTTTGTTGTGAAGGGGTTACCGCAAATACTTTTCTTGTCGCTGCTGCTGCTACAGATGGTTAGCGCCATAAACCAGGATAGCGTTTTTCATAATCCCGAAGACATCCTCTACGTTAATCCTCAAGCCGGTGAAATTCGATTGAAAGCACCGAGGAATAGCCTAAGCCAGGTTTTACTTATCGTCGCGTCGCGACGTATTGAGATGCATATCGGTTATCACGATCAAAACTTCGATTATTACATAAGCAACTTAAACGCTTTCGACACGACCCTATCATACAGCTTTCTCATAAGAGACGGGTCAGATTCCCTGCTGCTGCCCGTAGAAGGCAGCTTCCGACCTACAGTACCTTTACTCCAAATACCCGCCTGGTCTGCCGGGATGACGTACTACTTGATAAATACGGATGGTTTTTACAATGGAAATATGTCAAATGACCCGGCAGGCAAAAACGAATGGGGCGAATCGCCTAAGAATTGGCTGCCCTATGGCGGAGACCTACTGGGCATTTTTAGTAAGATCGATTATTTCCGGTCACTGGATCCCGACATAATCATGCTTGCGCCAATATTCACATCAACCTCAAACCATAAATTGAACCCTAAGGATTATGCTACTATTGACCGCGCCTACGGTGATACGCTTGATTTGAAAAGGCTCATCCAAGCAATCCATGGTATAGGCAAGAAGATCGTTTTGAGCGTTGTCATTACACACACCGGTGATGACTTTCCGGCATTCGTGGATATCGCCACAAACGCGCGTTCTTCAAAATATCTTGACTGGTATCGAGTTGAGTCGATGCCAACCGATTCTGCTGGTTTCAAATACGAGTCTTGGCGCGAAGACTCACGTTTTCCACTGCTCAACTTGAGAAACCCACGACTTCAAAACTACCTAATCGGTTTCATCGACTACTGGACGCATTTTGGCTTCGATGGTTTGTACATAGGCGAGCATGAAGAAATCGACGCTGGTTTCATGAAGACACTATATGCTCAGATGAAATCAAAGTATCCTGATCTACTTCTCATCAGCAGTGATTGCCGGCATTCGGAGACCCACGGTCTTGACGGCTGTTTTAGACAAAGATTCACCCAAATCATGATCGATTATTTTGTCAACAACACAATTACCACTGTGCAGTTCGACAGCACCATCCAAACCATGCTTTTCTTCAATCCACCCCAAACAAATTGTGCAAATATTATTGGCCTGTATGATTACACAAAACGTGTCGGCACCATCGCCAATCCCGATGTGCTTGAACTCATGTATGCGTTCATTTTCACTTTCTGCGGTTCGCCGATAGTCTTATACGGTGATGAAATCGGCATGACAGATTGTTCGACCCTCAACTGGGGAACCTTTAACTGGAATGCACAGCAGCAAGACCAAAAGCTTCTGAGTACAATCCGAAGACTGATAAGAATCCGTAAGGAGAATGACGAAATCAGGGGCAGATATTTCTACACACTTTATGTAGATGATGTCAAGAAGGTCTATGCATACGATCGAGGAGGATTTATCGTGATCATGAATTGCGGGCCCACCCAATCATTCGTTGAGTTACCCGCTTGGGATGGTAAGTACATTGAGTTGATGAGTGGTGTGCGATACACCGCCTCTTCACAAAAGCTGAAGATTTCGATAGATCCAGTATCCTTTCGTATTCTAAAGCGTGAGATTTAAACTCCACACAAACTTCACCCCAAAGGGGGATCAACCTCAGGCGATCGACAACCTGGTCGCCGGTATCACGGGCGGCAATAAATTTCAAACATTATTGGGTGTCACCGGTTCCGGCAAGACATTCACCATTGCGAATGTGATCGAGCAAGTCCAAATGCCAACACTCATAATATCTCACAACAAGACACTGGCCGCACAGCTGTACGGGGAATTCAAATCCTTCTTCGCGGAAAACGCCGTTGAGTATTTCATATCCTACTACGACTATTATCAGCCTGAGGCATATGTTCCGGCGAGCGATTTATATATTGAAAAGGATGCATCAATTAACGAAGAGATCGAGCGCCTGCGACTGCGTGCGTCATCTGCACTACTCACCAGACATGACGTCATAATTGTAGCATCGGTATCCTGTATCTATAATATCGGCTCGCCCGATGAAGTGAAGGAACTCGTTGTCTTGTTGGAAAAGGGAAAAGAAAAGGGACGTGATACAATACTCGATTCGCTCGTGTCGATACAGTATCAAAGAAACGATATTGATTTTACGCGCGGCACATTTCGTGTACGGGGTGACACTATTGATATACATCCGGCGGATGAGCAATATGGTTTAAGAGTTGAGATGTTTGATGACCGCGTCGAGCGCATACAGATATTCGACCCGGTTTCTGGGCATGTGAATAAAGAACTAGACAATATTGTAATTTTCCCAGCCAAACACTTCATTACTACTAGACCCAGAATAGAAGAAGCCATAATAAATATCGAGAAAGAACTCAAAATCAGAACCGATGCACTAAAGAGTCAGAATAAATTGCTGGAGGCCCAGCGTTTACTGCAAAGGACGAAGTTCGACATCGAAATGTTATTAGAACTGGGCTATTGCCCGGGTATCGAGAATTATTCTATGCATCTCTCGGGACGGCAACCTGGAGAAAGACCATTCTGTCTCATTGACTATTTCCCAAAAGAATTTTTGCTCATCGTTGACGAGTCACACGTGACCATACCGCAAATCAACGGCATGTATGAAGGCGATCACTCGCGTAAGGTGACATTGGTAGAGCACGGGTTCAGACTGCCTTCTGCATTGGAAAATAGGCCACTGAAATTCATGGAATTCGAGTCCTTGATCAATCAGGCAATCTGTATCTCGGCAACGCCGGCAGACTGGGAAATTGCGAAATCAAAGCACCGTATTGTGGAACAGATCGTGCGGCCCACTGGTATAGTTGACCCCAAGGTCACTATTAAACCTGCCAAAAACCAAGTCGATGATTTGATTGATGAAATACAGAAAAGGGTAGCCGACCAGGAAAGAGTACTGGTCACCACTCTCACCAAGAGAATGGCTGAAGACCTCACCGAGTACCTACATGAAATAGGCATCAGAGTGAGGTATATGCACTCAGAAATCGACGCAATACAACGGGTGGAGATCCTACGCGGGCTCAGACTCGGTGAATTTGATGTATTAGTTGGAATCAATCTACTGCGCGAAGGTTTGGATCTGCCCGAGGTCGCTCTCGTCGCCATTCTCGACGCAGACCGTGAAGGATTTCTGCGCAGCGAGCGTTCACTCATACAGACATCAGGCCGCGCTGCACGGAACGTACGGAGCGAGGTAATAATGTATGCGGACGAGATGACGGATTCGATGCTTAACGCCATCACGGAGATGGAACGGCGCAGGAACAAACAAATCAAGTATAACCAAGAGCATAATATTACCCCGAAGAGCATAATCAAGAGTCAAGATGAAATAATGAAAGCAACGTCGGTGGCGGACCGTATTTCACGGGAAAAACGTAAAGAAGAAGTAAGCGTGGAAGAGATCGCCAGGCTGCACAAGGAAATGGCTGAGGCGGTTTCGCTTCTTGAATTCGAGCAGGCAGCTGAAATACGGGATAAGATAAAAGCAATAAAACGGAAATTGTTAATGAATGAGGGGAGGAAACATAAAAACGGAGTATCAAAAAAAAGATAAACAGACCAGAAAGTTTCTGAAGATCGTGAAGGCGGCCTTAAAAGAAGACATCGGCCGTGGTGACATTACAACGGAGGCTGTTGTTTCGAAAGAAGACAGAGCGCTAGGCGTGATATTCGCTAAGGAAGAGGGCGTGTTGTGTGGCGTTGACATCGCACAAATGGTGTTCGAGCAGCTCGATGATACTGTCGATTTTCAGAAACAACTCGACGATGGCAGTGCACTTTCCCCTGGGGTAACAATCGCCATTATCATCGGTAAGGCCTCGACCTGTCTCAAAGGCGAGAGAACCGCCCTCAATTTTCTGCAGCATCTGAGTGGAATCGCAACACTTACCAGGCAATTTACCGAAGGCGCAAAAGGAAGCATAAAGTTCTTAGATACCAGAAAAACTATACCCGGGCTAAGAATCATGGAGAAATATGCGGTACGTGTCGGCGGTGGCTTCAACCATCGTTTCGGGCTTTACGATATGGTCATGATCAAGGACAATCACATTCAGATCGCCGGCAGCATAACCGAAGCCGTGAACAGAGTGCGAAAGAGCAGACCAAAGGCATTCATTGAAGTTGAAGTAAAAACGCACGAAGAACTGAGGGAAGCCATCGCGCTGAAGATCAACCGGGTTATGCTCGACAACATGACACGGAATCAGATAATTCAAGCAGTCGATCAGACACGAACCACTGAGGATAGTATCGAGATCGAAATAAGTGGTAGTATCAAGCTTGATAACATCGAACAATACGTCGACTGTGGAGCCGACTTCGTTTCCATCGGGGCACTCACCCACTCGGCAAAGGCTTTGGACATTGCCCTAAAGATGAAACTATTGGCTCCTAAGAGCACTTGAACAGCGACCCCCAGGTTTTTCTACACTCTTTAGTCGATTACGAAAAGACTAATGGCTATGACTATGATCTTGATGCTTACAAGTGTTTTCTCGAAAATCTCAACGCACCCCACAAGAAACTAACCAATGTAATATTAATTGGCGGCACTAAAGGCAAAGGATCGACTGCCGCGATAATAAATGCCTGTCTTATTAGTGCCGGCTATAAGGTTGGGCTATATACATCCCCGCATCTGAAAACATTGCACGAAAGAATAAAAGTTAACGATAAAGAAATCACGAACCGCGAACTAAATGTCTATATTGGTATGATAAAACCTTTGATTGAATCAGGAAAAGGTGCGCACAGTTTCTTTGAAGCTCTTACCACAATCGCCCTCATGCATTTTCTTCGTACACAGACTGATTTTGCCATCTTAGAGGTCGGCCTGGGTGGCCGACTCGACGCCACCAACGCTGCAAATCCACTAATGTCGGTCATAACAAGAATCGGTTATGACCACACCAATCTGCTGGGTACACGGTTGTCACAAATCGCCCGCGAAAAGGCCGGCATCATCCGAAAGGACGGCAGACTAATCACCATACATCAACGGCCGGCGGTCGAGAAGACTATCAGAGCAATCGTAAGAAAAAAAGGAAGCAGCATCATCTATGCTGATGACCAACATGACCTCGACGTGGTGAATCAATCTCTGATTGGCAGCAGTTTAATCGTCGCCGGCACGATAGGAGAATTCGAAACGTTCTTACCCCTGGCCGGAGCGCATCAAATCGAGAACCTCATGCTGGTTCTGGCTGCATTGAGTGAATTGCGAAAGCTGAACTTTGCTCTCCGGAATCATCAGATAGCAGAGGGTATTAAGAAAACCAAACTCCACGGAAGATTCGAGGTCGTTTCAGAAGATCCACTCGTTATTTTTGATTGTGCACACAATGAAGATTCATTTCAAGCCCTGGAGAAAAATTTAGATGCCTTTGAAATTAAGGATTTCTCCCTAATATTTGGCACTAACCACGATAAAGACATAGGATACTGTCTCAAACACATATTCCCAAGAGCACGGCACGTGTTCCTGGTCCGGGCTGATAATCCGAGAGCGCTACATCCTCATGAATTATTTGGGCAAGCGCGGAAATATCAGAAGAACGTTTCGACAAATAATTCAGTAGTAGATGCAATCAGGATAGCCACAAAGAATGTCAACGGGGAACAGGCGGTAATCATCACAGGTTCTTTTTATCTCTGGCAAGATGAATGGCAGGTGTGATATCTACGATTATTTTGTAGTTACTGCAAATCTTTTTTTATCTTTTCATATTCTTGCTTTGTGATTTCCCCTTTGGCATAGCGCTTTTTCAGAATATCGAGCGCAGTCTCTTCGCCGCCGTGCTTCATCAATTTATCTCCACGCAAGACAAAGTATATTATAATACCAATCAGCACTAGGAATATCAGCCACATAAAAGCACCTCCATAGCCCCAAAACCCGTGTCCCCAATCCATCATGTGCCATCCTCTCGGATAATAACAAGAGGATAAAGTCAGAGTCAACAACAGGAGTAGTGTAAAAAATCTCATAATACCCTCCTCAAATATTATCGAAAGTCCTCTTCAACTTTGCCTCAACCTCACTTGCCAAACCCTCCAATGCCTCATTCTCCACCGATGACATTGCTGCCGTGGGTTTCATGATCCCAACCCACACCTTGTTGTTCTTTTCATAGACAATGACATTACAGGGTAGCAAAAGTCCAATATTCCATTCAGTAGAAATCGCTTTATGCGCCAGCTTAGGATTGCAGGCTCCGAGAATCATGTATTTGGGAAAATCTATGTCCAGTTTTTCCTTGAATTTGGCTTGGGCATCGATTGTCGTCAGTATTTTGAATCCCTCTTTCTGAAGTTCCTGTTCCACCTTTTGCATTGCTTCATCGAATAGCAAATCGGTTTCCTTGACAAAACCATAATTCACGATTACCTCCTAGACAATTATAAGACATGGAACTTGTATGTCAATAATCCGGTGCATTAAATCATGCGCAGCCAGTTGTCCTTACTTTACTGCGTGTTATTGCTATTTTGGCACCTGTTTTTCTTTAATCCATGAATAAAATAATGGAACGAGTATGAGATTGGCAAGGGTTGCGCTTATGAGACCGCCGATTACGGGTGATGCCATAGGCTTGATCACCTCAGAACCTGCCGAGGTGAAGAACATGATCGGCGTGAGTGCGAGTACTGTGGTGAGCACCGTCATCATTATCGGTCTGACTCGCAGCAATCCGCCGCGCGCGACCATTTCCCGCACTTCGCCAACATCTTTGGGTTTCTTTTCTTTGAAAATGCTCCTGAAGACAGATATCAGAACAACCGCGTTGTCCGTGGCAACACCAAATAATGCGATGAAGCCAACCCACACCGCAGTCGAAAATTTAAACCCCAGCAAATACAACGGAATGATCCCGCCAACCATCGAAAAAGGTAATCCCAATGCAATGATGAGGACCGATGGTATATCCCTAAAAGCAAAATATAGCAGGAGCAGTATCACGGCCAGGCAAATCGGTAATACAACTGCCAATCTACTTCTTGCCTCGACTTCGGATTCAAACTGGCCACTCCATGTTATGTAGTATCCCGGCGGTATCTGCAACTCGCCCAATGTGATTCTTTCATCTACTACTATCTGTGCTATTCGCACGAAATCAACTAAACCCATAACTTCCTGATTCACATTTATGAAAACCCTGAAATAAGGCATCGTGTTTTCAGATTGAATCATTGCCGGGCCGAGCGTCTTGTTAAACCGTACGAGAAGACTCAACGGAACTTGCCCACCATCCGGGGTCGGAATGAAAAGACGACCTAAGGCCTCTGGGCTATCCCGAAAATCCCGCATATAGCGTACACGTACTGGATAGCGTTCCCTACCTTCGACTGTCTGGGTAATGTTCATGCCACCAATGGCCATAGAGATAATATCCTGCACCGTGCCTAGATGAAGGCCGTGGCGCGCAATCTGATTGCGGTCGATCTCTATCTCGAAATACGGACGGCTTCCAATACGCTCTGCGTATACGCTTGATACACCTTTCAATTGTACAACAATCTCCTCGAGTCCAGTTGCTATGCGCTCTATTTGTTTCGGGTCGGGTCCAAACACCTTTATTCCGACCGGGGTCTGAATCCCAGTGGCGAGCATGTCGATTCGATTACGAATCGGTTGCGTCATGATCGGGCTGACACCCGGGATCTTCGTCTTTTCCTGTATCTGGTTGATCAGCTTGTCTCGTGTCATTCCTCTACGCCACTGATTCTTCGGTTTCAGATGAATGATAGTCTCAATCATGGTTACCGGTGCAGGGTCAGTAGATGTTTCTGCACGGCCGAGCTTTCCGACCACCCACTCGACTTCATCAGGGAACTCGTTCTTGATGATACGGTCCTGTTTCTGCATGATATCCATGACCTGGGAAAGCGAAGCACCTGGTAGCAATACCGGCATGAAAAGCAAGTCGCCTTCATTCAAGGGTGGCATGAACTCCTGTTTGACAAAAAAAGATGTACTCAGTCCTGCAGCCAAAAACGCAATAAAGACGATAACAACAATACGTTTGTGGTTCAGTGACCATCTTATGACCGGATAATAGGTCTTTCTCAAGAATCTCGAGACAATATTCTCGTCGGGCAGGCGCAAGCGGCCTCGAATCAGATAGTAAGCAAGGGTCGGTAACAGGCAAACGGCTATGAGCGCCGCACCGACCATAGCAAAGGTCTTCGTGTATGCTAGTGGTCTGAACAATCGACCTGCCTGGCCAGTCAATACAAAAACTGGAACAAATCCGATTATTGTCGTCAGAAGCGCAAAGAATACGGGACGGCCAACCTGTTTTGCACCATCAATACAAATCTCCAAGCGTGCACTTGTAGAGAGATTCCCACGCTGCTGATTTTCAGCAATCTTGCGATATATATTCTCAACCAGCACCGACCCTGCATCGACCATCACGCCGATTGCTATCGCAATCCCACCCAAAGACATTATATTGGCATCGATACCAAAAACTCGCATTAAGATAAACGATATTAAGACTCCAATCGGCAACACAATCGAAATGATCATACCACCGAAGAAGTGTAATAGAAAAATGATGATAACGAAAATTGTAATCAGAATTTCCTGGGTCAATGCATCTCTCAGGGTATTTACGGCGCGGTTAATCAAATCGGTGCGATCATAAAAAGACACAATCCTCACGCCGGGGGGCAAGCCAACCGCCAATTCCTCAATCTTCTCCTTCACCCCCTGGATCACCCTCAATGGATTCTCACCATGGCGCATGACCACCACAGCACCAGTCACTTCGGTGCCTGCCTTGTCTAATGCGCCCCGCCTAAAATCAGGGCCGACGGTGACGCTACCGATATCGCTTATATAAACGGGTACACCGTCCTGCGCAGCAACAACGATATTCTCAATGTCTTCAATTTTTTTTATGAATCCCACGCCTCGAATGATGAATTCAATGCTTCCCTCTTCGAAAGTCTTTGCTCCAACGTCGATATTGGATCTTTTGACCGCGCTCAGCACGTCGGTTACCTTGACACCATAATGTACCATCCTATAGGGGTCGATATCTATCTGATACTGCTTTACATAACCACCAACTGATGCGACTTCTGAAACACCAATCACCGCATTGAGCTGGTAGCGCACATACCAGTCTTGAATACTACGTAACTGGCCCAAATCATAAGTTGAAGGTATTAGCTCATTACCGTCAGTAGGACAGCTACCCGGTTCTGGATATGACTGCTGTGGGTGGTTCTGGCAGAAGAAGCCGTTTTCCACAGTATACCAGAATATTTGACCTACCGCGGTAACATCAGGGCCAAGCGTGACTTGAGCATCGGACGGCAAATCACTGGTAGCAAAATTCAATCTCTCAAGCACCCTGGTTCTTGCCCAATAGTAATCAACGCCTTCCTTGAATATGAGGTTTACCAGACCAAAACCGAAAGCCGAAGTTGATCGTATGGTCTGTATGCCTGGCGTGCCCATCAGTTTAGTGGTCAAGGGGTAGAGAATCTGGTCCTCGATATCTTTGGGACTGCGCCCGGGCCAATCTGCATAAACGATGACCTGTAGATCACCGATGTCTGGGATGGCATCAATTGGAGTATTGCGTACTGCGAAGATACCCAACATGATCACCAGAACAGCCCCGGTGATAACCAGGAACCTGTTTCTCAAACAGATTTCAATAACTTTTTCGATCATCCGTTTCTCAGTATTAACGCCGATGGCCAACCGGCGCCGCTTCTTTTTCCTGGACGCCCAGAGCACCACCATAACCTATTGCGGCCACTCCGGCCAAATTACTCTCGGAATCAATTAAGAAGTTCCCATTAATCACCACCATCTCATTTTCGAACAACCCCTCCAGCACTGGGTAGTAACGGGTGCCGGTCTCATCTCCGTGCGCATAGCCCTCAGGTCCCAGCTTTGCTACACGCGGCTGAAACTTATCATCACCAATAGCCACCCAGACAATCTGTCGATTTCCCATATCGAGCACCGCATCTTTGGGAATCGTAATAACCATACTCGTGCCCGTTATACTGCGCACTTCATAAGGTGCTATTATCTTGGCTTCGATGAACATTCCTGGTTTCAATTTTGGTTCCATATTATTCAACCGTATCCGCGCCTTGACCGACCGTGTCTGCGAATCAAGAATCGGACTAATAGATACAACCCTGCCTTTAAAGTTCTCACCCGGATACGCACTCGATGTTGCGATAACGTCCTGACCCCTATTGACCCAGCCCATGTCTGGTTCATAGATGTCGGCATAGATCCAGTTCCGTCCTTCAGGCATTATCAGTGATCTCTCAGGCTTCCTTGTTTGCCTCAAATGCCTTACTTCCGCGGCATCCATTCCCAGCAGCCTTAGTTTGTATTCCGAACGTTGAATAAGCTGGGTAGCCCGCTCCTGTGCTGTCAGGCCATCACCATCAATCATATCGCTCATCTGAAGCGCATTGACGTATTCCTCCTGCGCCGTCACCAGTTCAGGATCATAGGCCACTGTTCCCACTGCCATTATTTCTTTATGCACGTGACGCCTCGTGGCGGGCACCGTTTCGATACCCGCGAGCTCTATATCCTGTGCGCTGAGGTGCAGTGCGTTTTCTGATTCACTTCCCTCATAAACTGGGATTAAAGACATACCACAAATGGGGCAATTACCCTCTTCATCCGACTTCACTTCCGGGTGCATCGAACATGTCCAGTATTGTATCTCAGAATCTTTGCCGGTTTCGTTCTCCATCGACTGCTCTTTTTGCTGCATCAGCATGATATATTTTTCCGGATCTTTCATGAACTCAGTATCGCAACCCGGACAGCACATGTAATACTCTTGACCCTTATATCGAACAACAGGAGTGGATTCGTGAATAGTAAACTCATCACCGGTCACTGGACAAATCGCTTCGGAACCGATCAGTTCCTGATCTAGCTGAACTTTTGCCGCCTTTTCTCCACAAGAGAATACTACTAGCGAAGTCAACAATAAGAAAAAGACGACGATTGATATTCTAATGTCTGCAGACATAATACCTCCTTATTTCTGATTATCAAAGCCGACAGCTTCCTCTAGGTCGGCTACGGCCATGAATAGGTCTACTCGCGCCTGTTCGTATTCGAACTCGGTCTGGACTAACAATTTCTCACTCTCGAGTAGGCTTTGAAATTCTATCTTGTTCACCTCATATGAAGCAAGCGCGGACTTCACTCCGGCCTCGGCTTGCGGCAAGATTGAATTTTTGTACAACTCCACTACATGCTGAAACTTTTCGACTCGCGTCTTCGCATCCTTTACTGCCAGCAGAAGATTATTTGCCATCGCCTGATAATTAGCAGATGCTTTCAGTAATTTAGCCTCGGCTTCCCTGACAAACTCACGCTGTTTTGCCCAAAACCAGATAGGGAGGGTAATGCCGATCATATACTTGTTGCTGTACGCATCATTGTCCATTTTTTCCAGTGTATATCTGAACGCAAAATCTGGCAGGTATGTCTGGCGGGCCATCGACAACACGACCTCTGCTTTCCTACGCTGTAATTCATAAACCTTTAACAATGGCTGGTTTTCCTGAGCCAGCGCATACAACGTGGCTAATCCTAAGCTATCGGTAGTTGTCTCGAGCCGGAGAGGTCTGCCCACTTTCACTTCAAGATCACGGTTGAGCAAGACGTTGACTTTAGCTTCAGTTATATTCAAGTCATCTCGTAATACTACCAGTCGATTTTCAGACCGGGCCAGTTCCACCTGTGCTCTGAGCACCTCGGCCTGAGAAGCCTCACCAATTGAGTATTTATATACTGTGATGCTGTGTATCTGCTTGAGAAAAACAATTGATTTTTCTAGCGCGGCGATGTTTCTAGAAAGCAAGAATAGTTCTGCATAGGCTTTTTTCACATCCCTTATGATCTGTTGGATCCTGCTCACGTACAAATTACGATATTGATTGGTCTCGTTGCGGGCGACATGAGATAGGCTGGCGATTTTTGAGGGAAACGGTACCGGCAAGGTCAAGCTGTACATTCTCTTACTCTCACTGAACTCCGCAGCAATAGTGGGATCAGCCAAATGTCGAGCCCACGATGTGGTCGCACGGATAGCTTCATAATCGGCCTTGATCGCCTGCAATTCTGGATTGTTCGCCTTTGCCTCTTCAATCAACTCATCAAGGCGTAGCTCCTGGTCAGCATCTGCACGGCTCCAAACAGGCAAAGAAAAGAATAACAAAAACGCTAACAATAATCGCTTCATTTTATGAATAGACGGATTACATAACGGTAAGTTACGTAATGACCGGATCAGTAGCGTTATATGAAGAAAACCGGCGACTGCCTACAGTGCAGATTAAGTTTCTCTGCTCACGGCAGACGCCGGTTGGGAGGAACCAATAAAGCATCTCCTATGCTTTGATGTCCCTTTTGGTTCTCAAATCTATTGACGGTTCATCGTTAAAAAAGTTACGACACCGAATCGTCCGCGCGCTCGGAATCAACTTTCTTAACCTGACTGACGGATCGTGTGTAAAAGTTTTGCGGTATATCTTCTCTTGAGTTAATTCGTACTAAGGACAGTGCCTATTTGAGGCATCAGGGTTCTTGATACATTCGATACACTTGTGCTGATTTAAACAATCTTGTATCGCCTCTTCAATAACTGCCGTGTCACCATCGCAGGCACAATGTCTTGCTTCCTGCAGCACCTTCATCTGCTGCTTACTGCATTCATAGATTTGATCGATGATCTCCAATGCGCTATTTTCATCCAGAAGTTCAGCACAATTAATCGCTAGTCCTGTCTCGTGCAGCATCTTCGCCAACAAGTCTTCATTAATTTTCACCCCCGGTGTGAGCAAAGACATAAATTCATCAGTTCGCTTACCTGCATAAACTACATGCAGTCTTGCCTTGCCTTTAGTATCAGTGGTTAGCAAAAGCTGGACGCGCTCAGTGGCAATCTTGATTGGGTATAGCATATGACCGGGCAGGCTGTTGGCGCTCAACGAGACTGTGGTCAAACCGACCACAAAAACTAGCAAGGTAATTGCAGCAACTCGAACCATGACTGGCCTCAGAGCGAATATTTCTCGCAATGAGAATCCTTTCGGCGCCTTCTGTTCGCTCAAAAGCACGCGTGCTTGGTTGATTACGGTTTCAATCACCTCTGCACTGGGTTCAGGCTTGGGCAACTCGGCTATGCTGTTCACCAAGTGTAATAACGGTCTCAGTTCGTCCGCATATTCAGGATATTCACGCAGACAATCATCAACGGATCTGCCCCTTTTGACTTCAGCTATTAGTTCATCTAATATTTCTTCAATTTTTGTCTTCATAACCTTGTCTCGAAAAATAGTCACGCAAAGCCCTCAACGCCCTGAATTGAAGTACCTTTATCGCGCCAACAGATTTGCCCATGAATTCAGCCGCTTCGCTATTACTGAATCCTTCGATGAATCTGAGAATTATCACCTGCCGCTGTTCCTCGGTTAATCTTTGCATACCTTTTCTTAATCGTTCCCTGGTCAAGGTTTGCCGGGAAAAGTCGGCCGATTTGTCTGCGATGTCATGCGACAGATCGGAAAGTGATAGTTCGCGACGTACCGCCTTTTTTCGATAGAAATCTATCAGTGCGTGCTTGGCTATTTTGTACATCCAGGCATGAAAATTGCCCCGCTGATTTTTCAACGCCTTTATCACCTTCAAAACAACCTCACTTGTTAAATCTTCAGCGTCTTCAGGCTGATTTACTCGGTAGAAAACATAGCTGTAAATCCTTGAATACACATAGACACACAACTGTGATAAGGCATCTTCATCACCTTTCTTTGCACCATCGACAAACCTCCTAAGCTCGTATTTTTCTAGATCTTTTCTCAAATGTAAAGACGGATAGTCTTTCATAAAGTTACAGCAGATTATAGACACCCTAAACCAAAAGTCAATTTTCGCGAACCACCGCCGAAATTGACCTTGACATATCCTACTTTTTTGGTAGAATATATTGTGAGATTGACAACCATGGCAACATACGCGGTGCAAGCTATGCTCGATCTAGCAAGCCAACCTGAGGGTCAAGTGGTAGCACTGAGAAAGATCGCGGACCGCCAGGGAATAAAGGCAAAGTACCTGGAACGAATCTTCTTGAAGCTTCACCGTGCCGGGATAATCGCGAGCAAAAAAGGCCCAGGGGGTGGTTATTACATAGACCGGCCTATCAAATCAATCAAAATAGGTGATATAATGGACGCTGTGGGCGAATTCCGAGGATTGGTAAGATGCCAAATCGCAGATTCTGAAAACTGCTGTTCGCGTGCCGACGACTGTTCGATTCGACCGTACTGGAAGAGGATGAAAGACACGATTGACGAATTTCTCAATTCTTCCACGCTTTATGACATCATACACCAGAAAAGGAAACCGTAATGACAATCAGTAGATCTGTAGCATAGGAACGCTGAATGCAGAAATTTCCTGAAATAGGTAAAATATCGCCAGAGGTTTTCAATCGATTGATCTACCCTCATCTGGGGGCGAAACGCCCTGAAATCCTTGTTGGACCGCAACACGGAGTCGATGTGGGAATCGTCGAGATCGGCAACAGAGCAGTAGCCATGACTAGCGATCCAGTTTTCATAGTACCTGAATATGGTTTCGAAAGGGCTGCCTGGTTTGCTACGCATATTCTGGCGTCGGATGTCGTGACCTCAGGTCTGCCGCCTACTTATCTCGCCATTGACTTGAATCTACCAGTATCTATGACCGAAGCAGAACTAACAACGGTCTGGAATACTATTGACGAAGAAAGTAAGAAAATGGGTATGGCGATTGTGTGTGGGCATACAGCAAGGTACGAGAATTGTCACTATCCCATGGTAGGTGGTGCCACAGTACTAGCCATCGGTGATACTGACATGTATGTCACCCCGAAGTTTGCGCGAAAGGGTGACAAGATTGTTATCACGAAGGGTCCGGCGATTGAAGCATCCGGTATCTTCGCTACTATGTTCCCGAAATACATCGCCCGTAAATACGGAGATGAGTTCGCCCGGAAATCACAGCGGTTATTCTACATGATGTCAGTTGTGAAGGATGCGATGACTGCAGTAACGGTTGGCGTGCGTGATGATGGAATTTCTGCAATGCACGATGCAACCGAGTGCGGCATCTGGGGTGGTTTGTGTGAAATCGCTCAGGCAGCCGGTCTGGGCGCACGCATCGTAAAATCACAGATTGTCATCGAAGACGGTGTGCAGCAAATCTGTGATCTGTTTGCGATAGACCCCTACAGATCAATCAGTGAGGGAACGCTGATCATAACCTGCCGTGAACAAAAGACCGACGAATTAGTTGAAACCCTAATTCAAAATGATATAAAAGCCTCGGTTGTGGGTGAATTAATCGAACCCAAGTACGGCATACTATTACTCGAGGATAATAAGGAAGTAAACCTAGAACACCCAAATGTTGACCCATTCTGGAAAGCATTCTACATGGCTTTGCAGAAATATGAACATTTGGAAACATAGCAGGGTAAATCATGATCTACCTCGACTATAATGCAACCACTCCAACCGACTCACGGGTAGTTGAAGCAATGCTTCCGTATTTTCATGATATATCAGCTAACCCTTCTTCGATTCATACCGCAGGTCATAAGGCCCGAGAAGCCCTGGAAGGTAGCCGCACCGCGCTGGCGGAATTATTGAAATCCCGAAATGATGAAATATATTTTACTTCCGGTGGAACCGAGGCTGATAATACTGCCATCAAGGGAACGTCCTTTGCCCAAGATAAACGAAAGAAAATCATCACGTCGGCGATAGAACACCACGCTGTGCTCACAACCTGCGAGTACATGAAGAAATTCGGATTTCGGGTCGTAAAGGTACCGGTTGACCATTATGGTGTTGTCGACCTAGATTTCCTCGAGCAAGAGGTTGATGACAACACGCTCATTGTATCAATAATGCACGCCAACAACGAAGTAGGCACGATCGAACCGCTTGAAAAAATCGGCGAGATTGTGCATCGCCACGGTGTGATCTTTCATACTGACGCCGTGCAAACGGTCGGAAAGATACCGATTGATGTCAGGACATCGGGAATCGACATGCTTTCTCTGTCCGCTCACAAGTTCTGTGGACCAAAAGGGATCGGCGCGCTTTATGTCAGGAAGGGTGTGCGCTTCGATCCTCTGAGCCATGGTGGCCACCACGAGGGCGGCAAGCGCGCCGGCACCGAAAACGTCCCGGGTATTGTTGGCCTAGGTAAGGCATGCGAAATCGCCCTAGATGAAATGAGCGCGGAAGAAAAGCGTATCAGAAAACTAAGAGATAGACTATGGCAGGGTATAAGTGAGCGGATTCCGGAGTTAAAACTGAATGGCCATCCTGAAAAGAGGCTGGCAAACACCCTCAATGTCAGTGTCAAATACGTCGAAGGCGAATCAATGCTATTGCAGCTCGATGCGAGAGGAATATTTGCTTCGAGCGGCTCAGCCTGTACCTCAGGTAGTCTCGAAGCCTCCCACGTACTCCTCGCGATGGGTTTGCCTCACGATATGGCACACGGTTCCTTACGTTTCTCATGCGGAAGATATAATACCGAGCGAGACATTGACAAGGTGATAGAAGTATTTCCCGGTATCGTTGAGAAGCTTAGGGTAATGTCTCCCCTGTACAGACCCTGATGCCGCTAACATAAACAAGGAGTCAGCATGCAATACTCGCAGAAAGTCATGGACCACTTCATGAACCCACGTAACGTGGGCGAGATCCAAAACGCGGATGGCGTCGGTACTTGTGGTAATCCGGTATGCGGTGACCTAATGACCTTTTACGTGAAGATAGAACCACGAACCGACAATCTTGATATGGCACGTATCACCGAGATACGCTTCAAAACTTTTGGATGCGGTGCGGCGATCGCAGTCGCATCAATGGCCAGCGAAATGGCGAAAGGCAAGACATTATCTGAGGTTGTAGATCTTTCGCGTGACGACGTTGCGGATAATCTTGACGGCCTCCCCCCTGTCAAGATGCACTGCTCAAATCTTGGTGTGCAAGCAATACAGGAAGCACTAAAAGACTACTTGACGAAAATGGGTCGGCGAGACCTTGCCAGCAAGATAAAAGGGTGTTCAAAGGAAGAACATTAGTCTGCACGCCATCCGCACCCACTGCAAAAACCCATACAAAACGCATTACAGCATACTATTGCATTTGATTACCCTCTATATATAATAATAACTAAACAATAGTCATCGATATAAACTATTACCATACTTGGTCACATTTATACTGAATGAAAGATACTAGACAAATAACACAACTTATCCAAAGGGTATTGAGCAACGATGAAAGCGCTTGCCAGAAGATACTAAATTTATACAAGGGAAGAATCTTCAGCTATGTGTATCGCATGGTGAAAAACTATCACGACGCCGAAGACATTACCTTCGACACTTTCATCAAGTGTTTTAATAGTTTGGCGACTTTCGACACGTCCAGACCTTTTGCCACCTGGTTGTTCACAATTGCTCACAATGCCACCATGGATTTTTTCAGAAAGAACAAGCAGGAATATGAATACCTTGATGACCGTCAAGCGGTCGGTGATGATTTTGTTCAAGAATATGAAAAGAAGAAGAAAATGGAGAGAATCGAAAGGGCCTTGGCAGAACTCCCCCCTATGGACCGTGAAATCGTGGTTCTTTTCCACAAGGAGGAACATTCTTACCAAGAAATTAGCACAATTACGAACCTTCCAGTGACGACTATAAAAACCCGGCTTCACCGTGCACGAAAAAAGCTGCATATGCTGGTCCGCGAAAAGTCCGAGAAAAGATGAAACTTCCCGCCCATTCTTGCGTATTACCTAGTGATGAAGCATAAAGAGATAGAAAGACTAATCCAGAAGAAGCTAGACCGCGAAATCGGCCTCGACGAGAAACGCAAGCTAGATAAGCATCTGGCTCAATGTCCTGAGTGTGTACTGTACTACCAGGAAATGATGCAGGCAAGCAAATCACTGAGAGAACTCACCGAGTTTTATCCACAAACCGACTTCAATGCTCGCGTACTTGCCAAATTGGGTTTGCGAAGGAGATTCGCCTGGACAAAAGCCGCATATGTCTTTGCCGGCAGTTGGCTCGCGGCAATTCTCTTCTTTGTCTACTCACCTTTGCCGGCGCAGTTCCTTAGCCGCGTTGCAACATCGGTCCCAGCGCTCATGAGATTGTATGACAAAGTTGAGTTGGTAATTGCCTCGTTAACTCAAGTGCTGTCCCCGGTAATCAAAAGCTCCTTCAGTACCTTGAATCCGTTCATTGGATTAGCCTTCAGTATTATGTTCGTTTATTTCCTAGGTAAAGCCTTACAAAAGGAGGTAAAATGCAAGGCCTAACAATATTGCTCATACTTACAACATTATCCAGTCCACTGGCTGCAGATAGTCATGCTTACGTCGGCTCACTGCCCGCGGTTGAAGTAATCGCAACCAGATGCGCAGACGAAGACGTAGCTTGGAGTGGATTGATGCCCGCGGTTGAAGTAACTGCACCGCGTTACGAGAATGAAGACATTGCCTGGTGCGGTATGCTTCCAGCAATGGACGTTACCGCCAACCGGCAGGCGCATAATCGTACGAAAAACACCGAGCCTACCCACGCACAAGCAATCCTTGTCAGTCATGTCACCGAACCCGACGTTGAACTTGACCTGTCCATTGCCGACCTGAAGATATTTGGTGCAATACCCGCTGCGGTAACATTTAGTGGTGACTACAGTCTGGCCGAAAACGATACAATTTACGAAGACGTGACGGTGACCGGCGGTAATGCCAAGATAGACGGAGTGATCAGTGGTGATCTAGCGGTAATGGGCGGCAGAGTAGATATCAACGGAATGGTCGACGGCGACGTCGCGGTCTTCGGCGGCAATCTTGATCTAATGGGTATTATTGATGGTGATGCAGCAGTATTAGGTGGCAATATTAGGAATCGTGGCGCCATTGAGGGAGACCTACACGTAGTTGGCGGGACGGTTTATCTTGACTCCGCATCAGTAGTTGAGGGAAATATCAGCATGGTCGGCGGCACTGTTGATCGTGACACCAACGCCGTGGTCCTGGGCACAATAGAATCGATTGAAATCAAGGCATTAGAAAAGGTATTGCCACGCATAAGCAAGGCGTTCAGGTTTCCCCGGATGCTACCCAGTGCGGCATTTCCCAGAGCAGTCTTCATCGGCATGCTTGTTGTCCTCTACTTATTCAATGTCCTTGTGTTGCTTATATTCCCAAATGCCGTGGAAAGAGTGAAGGAAAAAATCAAACAAAGCATATGGGCATCCGTCGGCTTGGGTATTGTGATGGAACTTCTTTTCGTACCTCTGATAGTGTTACTTGCCGTTTCAATAATCGGAATACCGCTCATCATACTACTGCCATTGGCTGTGTTTGTGGCCATACTATTCGGAGTCTCTGCTCTATCCCTCACCACTGGTGACCGCGTGTGCAAAGGATTCAACTGGAAGGTCGAGAGTCAACTAGGTAGGTTCAGTCTCGGTTGGCTCGCGCTCATGCTCATTCCGATTGTGCTCATTCTAATCGGACCACCTGTCTTTATCCTTGGCTTTGTCATCATCTATGTGGTGATGACAATCGGCTTGGGTGGTATAATATACACGCTAATAAAAAGGAAAACAGTCGAAGTTAAAATAAAGAAATAAGCAATAGTCATCTTAAAGGGCCAGACGCTCCAGAAAGTCTGGCCCTTTTTTGTTATTCTAATTTGAGTATATGTTGAATTTCTTCGCTATCCGGCTATAATAGAACGTGATAAGTGTCGACCATTTGAAAGAATTGATCGCCAGTGGGGACTTTGATAAGGTAGAAAACCTCTGGACAGATTTGATTACGGAGAGGAATATCGATCTGGCCGAATACTATGAGATAAGCGATGCCCTTAAGCAAGTTGGTGAGCTCAAACGAGCATGCTTGCTGCTGGAACTGCTCGGCGACCACTACGAGACGCAACGAAATTACAGCGCTGCGATCGAAGTGCAAAAACACATGCTACGCTATCGCCAGGAAGATCTCTCAATACGTAAGAGACTAATCGAGCTGTATCGCAAGCAACACCCTAATTCACAACATCTCGAAGAATACTTGGAGCTTTCAGGTTTGAGCAAATCTGACCCCATCATGAAGGCGATGCAGCGATTCGAAGAATTCCTTAAATACGACGTGGGCAATTACTTTTACTTTGAGCGCTATGGCATGGGTAAAATCGTTGAAGTAATACCCCAAAAACGGGAAATCGTGGTCGATTTCGAAAAGAAGAATCGCCATTTTCTCGATATCGACGTTGCCCGGGGACTACTGTCACCGGTTAATGCCGAGCACTTCCTCTACAAGAAAAACAAGGAACTTGATGACTTGAAATCACTGGCATCCTCACAACCGGTGCAACTTGTGGTAATGATCCTCCAGAGCTTCCGCGAACCACTCTCCGCGCCAAGAATTAAAGGTTATCTTGAGGGTATAATTGATACAACCGAATTGAATTACTTCTGGGGAAAAATCAGGAAAGACCTCGAAAAAAATGATAACGTTAGGGTCGCTGGTAGGACAAATAAGACCTACACATACGTTGGTTCAGCAGCGGCTAAGCAAGATCACGCGATAAAAGCCTTCAATGAGGCAAATATTCGAGAGAAGTATCTATTGGCTGAAGAATATTTAAAGAAAATGCCTGAAGTTTTCAACATTCTGACACCAAGACTGAGACAATTAGGTCCCCAGGTTCGAAAAGAACATCCCGGGATTGCCCTCGACATACTTATGCTGTTTCATGACATCGGGGAACTCAGCGAGATTGATCATTCAACAAAGGAACTGCTGAACGTGAGTAAGCCTGAAGACATACTCAACGACATGGCAAGCCACGAGCATCAAGCCAGGCTACTACTCTATCTAAAGGAAAAATATCCTGACGAATGGCTGCAAACTGCCAAGAAAATATTGCTCAACAGCGAAGATTTCAAATTACTCGATTCCGTGGCAGATAACTTGAAAAGCACGCCGCACACACTTGAGGATATTAACCACAAGATATTTGCCATGCCAAAACAATATACTAAACAGTATCTCTGGATGCTAAAAAGAATCGAAGCAGGTGCTCTCGCCGAATATTTGAAACCCACGCACATTCCCAGATTGATCGACACCCTTGAATACATAAGCGGCATCAAGGCAATCGTGAAGAAAATATTGTCTCTCGAAGCTTTCGATACTATGATCGCAAACGCCACGGAGAATGAAGCTTCAAGAATACGAAAATCCCTCAATAGAAGTGCTGCACTGAATGATTACGAAAAAAAAGGTCTCTTAAGGATTATCGAGCATCACTTCCCGGATTTGTTCGAAAAAAAATACGATATAATATACACAACTGCAGCTGCGCTAAAAAGAAAAAAAGAAGAACTCAACCATATCCTCAGCGTCGACATACCTGCAAATAAAAAGGAAATTGGCCGGGCGCGTGAGTTCGGTGATTTGAGTGAAAACTTTGAATATAAGGCGGCCAAAGAAAAACAGGATCAGCTCTACGAGAAAGTGAAAACCATTGAGTCTGAATTGCAGAAGATACAACTCATTGAGTCCTTAGAGATAAGGACAGACCGTGTTGAGATTGGAACCGCAATTACGTTAAGAAGCTCCAGGGACAATTCATTCGTCGTGTACAGAATACTTGGCCGGTGGGATACCGACCTGGCACACAAAACCATTTCTAACGAGGCGCCACTTGCCCGAGCGATGCTGGGTAAAAAACGTGGTGATTCAATTGAAATCGAGGGCATCGAATACGAAATCGCCGAAATCGGCAAGGCTTTCTGAACCTGTAAGACTGTCGACAGATCGTTTTAAACCAATGTTACATATCGCACGTCAAAACTACTGAGGAGGTATATTATGAGAGCAATTACCGCCGTCACTGTGCTAGCCTTTCCTCTTCTACTACTCGGAGGTCAAGAGGCGGTCGGCTATCTCGGGGTCTCAACCCACGGTTTGAGCGAAGCGATGAGAATCGCGCTCGACATCGACCATGGCGTAATAGTGGAAAGGGTTCACGAAGATTCCCCTGCAGAAAAAGCTGGCGTCGAAGTAGGGGACATCATCACAAAAATCGATGATGACCTAGTAAATGATTACAAGGCATTGAAGAGGGCTGTAGCGGCAAGGCCTAACGAACGCGTATCGATGACCATATATCGCCGGGGCAAAAAATTGTCAAAAGCCGTCACCCTTAGTGAGCGAGAACCATCAAAACTAAAACTGGAAATGGATATTCCCGATATTCCCGATTTCAAGATCACCGTGAACGCTGAAGAAATCAAGCAGGCTATCGAAGAAATCAAAGCAGAGCTCGAAAAGGTCAAAGAAGAGCTAAAGCAACTCAAGAAACAGTACTAATAGGCATCTCTGACGCCGTATCCATTCCACGCCTCACAGATACCTAGAAAACTGAGAACGACCAGCGCGCAGGCGCTACCATGGTCGTAGCGGTTGACATAAAAAACAAGCCGCGTATACTCTTGTCATGGAATTCAGATTATCCAGACTCGACAAGGGCGCAACAATAACAACTATACTAGTCACGGCATTGCTCGTTGCGTTATCTGTATTTTTCATTATCAAGGTACCCTATGGCTGGGTCGTCGCGATTCTCATGATGTCAATCATCGTGTTTTCTTACCTGCTCAGCCCTGCCAAATATCAATTCGACGGCTCGAGATTCGTCATCCAGAAGGTAATCGGCAAAAGGATCATCATAGCTCTGGAAGATATTGAGGGTTATGCGATAGTCCCGGATTTTTCCAAACTCCGTGTCGCCCGCACTTTTGGGAACGGTGGTCTGTTTGGCTACTACGGAACATTTTCTACTATCGAATATGGCACACTGAGCTGCCAGCTGACAAACTTGAAACAGGTACTCATCATGAAAACCAACCGCGGCACATTCGCAATATCGCCTGCCGACATCGCAAGATTTGAAGAACATTTGGTTAATTCTGTTAGGGGATTAACCGGGGAAATCAAACCGCTGATTCCAACAGAACCCGAGGCAGTCAAATACGCAAATCCGCTCATACTAATATTACCGCTGGCGCTATTTACCCTGACCGCAATAATGGTGTTAGCTCTGTATCAACAACTTCCCGAGCGCATCGCCGTCCATTTCGACTTGCATGGAAATCCCGATGGGTGGTCGTCAAGGACATCATTCATCATATCGGGCTTTATTCCCGCAACTGTGCTCTGTGCGATCGGCATTGTGTCTTTTTTTGTTACCCGCAGGGCGACCACCAAAGCGACCCTGCCATACATGCTGGTCGCGCTCTTCGCGCTTTTTCAGCTCTTCGTTGCCTACACCGCGCTTGACACTTTTTGGATCAACAAATATGATACACACCCGATAGCATTTCCCTATAACATTGTTGGCTATCTGGTAATTATTGTAATATTGCTTGTCGTGTACTATCGAAAAACGAAGACTGCGGTTTGACCTGGGCTCGAGACAATAATCTCAAGCCATTATTTGAATAGCTTCTTACCTTTACCCACGATTTTGTTAAGCTGATCCTTGAAATAGTCCGTACTTTCAACAATATGTTTAGGAATCTGCTGGCAATAATACTCCCAGGACCGTCGAATCTCGGGGCCCAATAGTTGGGCAATCGTGCCATCACGAAGGCCTTGTTCAACGCGTGCCTTATTGTACAAAACCAGGTCTGAAGCGAGTGCTTTGGCAAGACGACGTGCTCTTGCATGCCATTTCTTATCTTCTTCGCTCATCTCTTCTTCAGAAAGATGTATTTTTCTCTCAACAGATTCTTCAACTGCCTTGCGCTCGGCCTCGGCTTTCTTCGGTAGTTCCAATGACGGCGGTTTTTCCACAGCCGGTGGCGGTGGAGCGACTCCTTTGGCTTCGGGCCCGGTCGTTGTGGCTCTTGCCTCATCGGTTGGCGGGACGGCTGCCTTCTTAATATAGATCACATTGCTGCACTTCCTGCACCGCACCTTTACGCCCGCCGCCGGGATTTTTTTCTCGTCGATATTGTAAGTCGTATGGCAGTAATTACATTCGACAATCATCTTCTATCCGCCGATATATTTCCTGACATTTTTTCCGTAATTCATCTATCGTTCCGTCATTCCTAATAACATGAGTTGCCTGCGCCGTCATTTCCTTCTCAGATTTTTGTCTTGATACGATTTTCTCAAAAAGCCGTTCGGAAATACCCTTCCGTTTAGCACGGGCAAGCATTCTATCACGAAGCGCAGTGACCAAAATAGTATAATCGACTAGTTTGCGCACATCGGGCCAGTCAAAGAGCAGAGCCGCGTCAACAACGATCATCCCGGATTTGATGCCCCTCATTCTTTCGATTATTTTCTTTGTCAAAATTGGATGGGAGACCCGATTAAGGAATTCCAGATTCTCCATATCTGAAAAGACCATCTCACGAAGCTTTTCTTTGTTAATATCATGGTTCTGCATTATTTCTTCACCAAATCTCTTTTGCAACACATCGGCTATTTTCGGCAATACCGCCCAGCCGATTTCATCCGCGGAAATGTACTGCGCTCCGAGTTCCTCAAATATCTTCGAAACAGTTGTTTTCCCTGCACCAATATTTCCCGCTACACCTATTACCACCTTAGAACCGTAACACATATGCCCATAGTCTCAAAAGCGTTTCAAGCAAATCGTCACATTATGACCACCAAAACCAAGCGAATTTGACAGCGCATGTCCGATCTTTAACTGCCTTGGCTGTCCTCTTGCGATATCCAGTCCTTCACACTCTGGGTCGGGTTCCTCAAGGTTAATAGTCGGGTGTACTACACCATCTCTTATCGAAAGAATCGTAGCCACCGCCTCTATTGCCCCTGCTGCGCCGAGGCTGTGACCGATCATCGATTTCGTTGCATTCATTACTATCTTTTTTGCATGCGCGCCGAAAAGGTCCTTAATCGCTCTAGCCTCAAACTTGTCGTTCAACTCAGTTGAAGTACCGTGCGTATTAATGTAGTCAATATCCTCATTACTACACCCTGATTCTCGAATCGATCTCGCCATGGATCTACGGGCACCCTCGCCTTCTGGAGCCGGTGCCGTGATGTGAAACCCGTCACCCGTGGCACCGAATCCCAGTATCTCGCCATAAATGGTGGCATCTCTCTGGTTAGCAAATTCGAGTTCCTCGAGTATGATCGTCGCAGCTCCCTCGGCCATAACAAACCCATCGCGCTTCTTGTCAAAAGGCCTCGATGCCTTCTGTGGTTCATCATTACGACGCGATAGAGCACGCATATTACTGAAACCGGCCAGAGAAAATGGAGTCACCGACGCCTCTGAGCCGCCGGTAACAACAACATCGGCATCCCCATATTTTATGACACGAAATGCGTTGCCAATCGCATGAGCACCCGAGGCGCATGCTGATACCGTAGTGTAGTTAGGTCCTTTCAGACCCCAGTGAATAGACACATATCCGGATGTCATGTCGCTAATCATCATCGGGATCAGAAAAGGTGATACGCGCGCCGGGCCCTGATTCAAGAACTTGGTATGCTCTGCCTCCCAAGTCGATAAACCACCGATACCCGATCCGATTATCACACCAATTCGGTCGGCATCATATTTGCTGAAATCGATTTTTGCATCCTCAACCGCCTCGATTGCCGACCAGAGGGCAAACTGCACACATCGATCAAGCCTCCTAACCAACTTCGGATTGATTCTTTCTTCTGGATTGAAACCCTTGACCTCACCGGCGATCTTGACGGTATGATCAGAAGTGTCGAAGGCTTTTATCCTATCGATCCCGCTTTCGCCCTTGAGCAGTCTGTCCCAAGTGGTCTTGACATTGTTACCGAGCGGTGTTATCGCACCAAGCCCGGTGATTACAACCCTTCTCATTTTTGTTTAAGGTGCTCCTCGAGATAGGCTACTGCCTTGCCAACATTATCCAGTTTCTGAGCTTCTTCTTCTGATATCTGCAAACCGAATTTCTCCTCTAAAGCCATTATCAGCTCGACTGTATCCAACGAATCTGCACCAAGATCTTCGATGAACTTGGCATCGATCGTTACTTTTTCCGGCGGAACATGAAGCTGCTCGACAATTATGTTTCTCACATCATCAAAAAGAGCCATACTGATCCTCCTTTCATGTTTCTGTGCTGAAGACACGATTCGGTCGGCGCACGTGTCTTCTCACTGCATAACCATACCTCCATCCACACAAATTGTCTGACCGGTTAGATATGAAGCACCGTCTGAGGATAGAAACATAACAAGATCTGCAACATCTTCGGGCTCCCCAAATCTACCCAAGGGTATGAGTTTGAGATAATTCTCCTTTATCTCCTCGGGTATGACCTCGGTCATCCTCGTTTTAATGAAACCCGGTGCGATAGCATTGACCATTATGTTGCGGCGGGCGAGCTCCTTGGCACACGATTTTGTGAACGCGATTATACCGGCCTTACTCGCTGCATAGTTTGCCTGTCCAAAGTTCCCGATTATTCCAATCACCGACGCTATGTTGACGATTCTACCGTGACGTTGCTTGATCATGTGCTTGGCCACGGCTTTTGTCATCGAGAACGTTCCCGTGAGATTAACCTGGAGAACACGTTCCCAGTCTTCCTTCGTCATACGTATCAGTAATGTATCTTTAGTAACGCCTGCGTTATTCACAAGAATGTCGATTCGTCCAAATTCCTTGAAGATATTATCTACTACTGCATTGACCTCAGTTTCAGCCGTGATATCAAGCTTGTAAAATCGGGCCGCCGCACCTATTTCGGCGACCAGCTTCTGGCCGTTTTCGGAGTCAATATCACAGATTGCTACCTGTACACCTTGTTGCACGAACCTTCTGGCAATTGCGGCTCCAATACCTGTGGCACCTCCTGTTATTAACGCCAATCTGCCCTGTGTAGCCATTTGAAAATTCTATTCAATTTTACTTTGATGTCAAGTGTATGGGCAAATTCACACCCTGGAGTGTGTTATCCAAAAAAATGCCCCGCCTTGAGGCGGGGCATTTATGATGTTATCGAACTAAACTTGTTGATATTGCTGCCAGCGTCTTTCCAAGTTTGAATCGGACATCGTCGTCATTATGTAATCGCAGAACTCATTACCGGTTGCGCCCGTCGAACGTCCGGTCATCACCAGCTTCTTTTCATACTGACCGCATATATCAAGGGCCATTTCCAGCTTCTTTGCCAACGCCACATAACCGATATGATTGAGAAGCATGGACCCGGCTCTGATAACACTACTAGGGTCTGCATACTGGGCGCGTCCTTCCTTCACCATGCGCGGGGCACTACCGTGAATAGCTTCAAACATGGCATAGCGCTTGCCGATATTCGCGCTGCCAGCCGTGCCTACACCACCCTGAAATTCCGCGGCTTCATCAGTGAGAATATCACCATAGAGATTGGGCAACACCATCACCTTGAACTGTCGACGCCGCTTTTCATCAACCAGTTTTGCGGTCATGATGTCAATGAACCAATCGTCGGCGTTGATCTTCGGATATTCTTTCGCGATCTGATAGAAAGTCTTTAAGAAAAGGCCATCCGTGGTTTTCACAACATTCGCTTTGGTTACTGCGGTCACACGATCGATATTGTTCTTCTTGGCGTGTTCGAAGGCCAATCTGATTATGCGATCGCTGCCCGGTTTGGTGATGAGTCTGAAGTCGATAGCCACATCCGGTGTTACCTCGACGCCAAATGGTCCAAGCGCATAAACATCTTCGGTGTTTTCCCGAAAGAACATCCAATCGATGCCAAGAGCAGGAACACGTACGGGCCGTACATTGGCAAACAGATCCAGCTCCTTACGCATCGCCACATTCGCACTTTCAATATTCGGCCAGGGATCGCCCTTTTTTGGCGTTGTCGTTGGTCCTTTCAGGGTCACGTGGCATTTCTTAATCTCCGTCAGGACATCATCAGGAATCGGTTTCATGACTTTCGATCTCTTTTCGATCGTCAACCCTTCAATCACGCGAAACTCAATCTTGCCTTTCGCAACCTCACCTTTTAACATATGCTCTAGAACCCGCTGTGCCTCATTCGTAATATAAGGTCCGATTCCATCACCGCCAATCGTGCCAATAATCACCGGCCTGAGGACCGCATAGTCGATCCAGTTTTGCGCCTTCTTCAAGCGTCTGACTCTTGCGAGCTGGGTCTCGAGAATTCCTTGAAAGTGATGCTGAGCTTTGATAATGGAAACAGGTACCTTAGCTTTCGGGACGGCCTTTTTCTTAGTGACTTTCTTGGTCTTTTTGGCTTTTGGCGATCTTCTCATCTTCTTAGCTCTCCGCACCTTTTTCGATGTCCTTCTTTTGGTCTTTTTCATCTTGTCTTCTCCTTTTAACTAGTCTAATCTAAAATCACCATGCTTCTCAATATGGGCCAGAAGTCCGCCATCATTCAAGATATTCAACATCGCCTTGGGCAATGGGTGGGCTTTAAGTTCGATACCTTTTGTCCTATTATGGATAGTACCGGTCGCAAGGTCGATCGCTATTTCGTCATCCTGCTCGATTTTATCGGTATCACATTCGAGAAGCGGGAGACCCACGTTTATTGCATTACGATAGAAGATACGCGCAAACGACTTAGCCAGTACAGCCGAGACTCCAGCAAGTTTTATAATCGTAGGAGCGTGCTCCCGAGAACTTCCCAATCCAAAATTATTACCCGCTACTACAAAATCCCCTTCAGCCATCTTTGATGCGAAGTCCTGATCGGCGTCTTCGAGAACATGCTTGGCAAGCTCTGGCAAATTCGAACGCAGGTGGAAGTATCGACCTGGGCATATTAGATCAGTCGAGATGCTGTCGCCAAACTTCCAAGCCTTTCCTTTTAGAATCATCACAAACCTCCTGGCTCTACTGGTTTCTCTAACCCTTTGCCACTGCCTGCTTTACCCATTCAGTGGTTACCGACTTTGGTCTTTCTATCGCCTCACCCAACGCACGACTCACAATGAGTTGCGCGCACATACCCATTGCTCGCGATACTCCAAATAGAACTGTGTAATACTCAAACTCAGTTAAACCAAAGTGGTATAGTAAGCAACCCGAGGCCGCGTCCACATTTGGCCAGGGATCTTTCGCCTTGCCATGTTCTTTCAGCACTCCAGGTATAACCTTAAACACCTTGTCAACGATCTGGAAGTAAGGATCCTCGGCACAAGCACGGGTGCCGAATTCATGGAAGGCAGCATAACGGGGATCGGTCACGCGAAGCACGGCATGACCGTAACCGGGAATAACCTGACCAGAATTCAAAGTATCCCATGCAAATTGCTTCAGTTGCTCGTCGGTCGGCACACCACCGAACTTCTCCTTAACCATCATTACCCAACGTAGACACTCCTGGTTCGCCAAACCATGTAACGGCCCGGCCAAGCCATTCAGTCCGGCCGACACAGCATAATAGGCATCAGAAAGCGCCGACCCGACACAATGACAGGTATGGGCACTGACGTTTCCGCCCTCATGGTCAGAGTGCAGAACCATATATAACCGCATGAGATTCTTGAATTCACCGCTCGGGTCTGAAATACCCAGCATGTGTGCAAAGTTGGCTGCCCAATCTAGATTCGAGTCAGACTCAATCCTTGGGCCTTTGTCAAACCTCATACGATAAATACCTGCTGCAAGGTTAGGCAGCTTGCCAATAAGATTCATGCAATCTTCCAGTGTATACCGCCAGTATTCTTCTTTCTTGATTCCCTCGGTGTATTTCTTTCTGAATACCGACTCCTTCTCCATCGCCAGAATACCGAGGCTGAACATCACCATGGGATGCGAATCCTTAGGCATCGCTTCCAACGTCTTCCATACATAGTCGGGAACCTGCGCACGGCCTGCTAAATCTTTCTTCATCGACTCCAATGCCTCATCGTCGGGCATCTCGCCGGTTATCAGCAAATAGAAAACAGCCTCGGGTAGTTTGTCTTTCAATTCTCCGATCGGGCGACCACGAATGATGAGTCCCTGGTCAGGCGGCACCACGGAAGTGTCGCAGACGAGCGCTTTCACTCCCCTCATGCCTCCATATGCTTGCCTGACCTTGACTTCAGATATGGTCACCTCGGCATTCTTTTTCACAAAAGCTTTAATTTCATCCCGGAGTGCCGGGACTTTCTGATTCATTACATCCATGATCTTAGCCATAGTATATCCTCCTTACTTTTCATAAAAATCATTGAAACATCATCTCTTTTTTCCTTTTTTAACAGTCTTCCTTATCGTCTTACGTTTTCCCTTGGAAAAAAATTCTCTCGGATCACTAATCTCCCCGTTGATCGCTGAATAGGCAGCGGTGGCAGGCGAGGCTAGGTACACAAATCCTTCAGGATTACCCATACGACCACGAAAATTGCGGTTAGCGGTCGAGAGACAAACCTCACCATCACCGAGGACACCTTGATGCACGCCAACACACGGACCACATCCCGGACCCATGACAATACCACCAGCGCGCACAAAGACCTCCAATAAACCCGACTTCATGGCTGAGAGATAAACCTCACGGGAAGCGGGGACCACCACCAGCCTCGTATCGGGTGCTCGCTGCCTGCCCCTGAGTATTCTTGCCGCGATCTTCAAATCCTCTATACGCCCGTTGGTGCACGTCCCAAGGAATACCTGGTTCACCTTAACACCCTTTGCTTCCGTTACACTCCTTGTATTATCCACGGTGTGCGGAAAGGCAATTTGAGGCACTAGTTTGCTTGCATCTATTTCGATTACGCGTTCGTACTTCGCGTCCTTGTCTGGTCTTAGTAGTCGCCAATCTCTGATGCGGCCACGAAGTCTCAGGTATTCTTTCGTCTTCCTGTCGGACGCAATCAGTCCAGTTTTGGCACCTGCTTCGACTGCCATGTTGGATAAAACAAAACGTGCCTCCATAGACATCTTCTCGATTGCCCGACCGCCGAATTCCAACGCCTTATAAGTTGCACCATCGGCTCCTAGCATACCGATGAGATAGAGTACCAAGTCTTTTGAATATACCCCGGGTGGAAAATCGCCTTTGACCTCAACCCGGAAAGTCTCCGGAACCTTTAGCCACGTCTTACCCATCGCCATCCCAATTGCAACATCTGTCGAACCCATGCCTGTGGCAAAGGCGCCCAATGCACCTGAAGTGCAGGTATGTGAATCGGCACCGATCACGACATCTCCTGGCTTGGCATGAGATTCAACCAGCCGCTGATGAATGACACCGTCACCAACTTCCGAAAGTAAAGCACCTGTTTTCTTACTGAACGCACGCAGCAGCATATGGTCATTGGATAATTCTTTGCGGGGCGATGGTGCCGCGTGGTCGATGAAGAGAATCGATTTCGGAGCCCGAACCTTTTCAAGATGCATTTTCTGAAGCTGACGCACGCCGAGTGGACCAGTCCCGTCCTGGAAAGCAGCAACATCAACGCTAGCGATCACTATGTCACCAGCATGTGCATCCTGACCGCTTTTCTCGGATAGAATCTTTTCCGCTAAGGTCTTACCCATCTTGCCTCCATTCTATGATTAAACGTGGGATATTTATTTAATATTAACAGATATCCGATACAACAAGGCGCATTATTATAACGAAATATGTGATGAAGTCAAGATTTCTGAGCTACATAATTGAGGACTACGTTGCTCTCCAAATCAGTGCAGGTACTGTATTCCGAAATCCTTGAACTCACCGGTTGCCTCTTCCCAATAGATTTCTACGTTAGCGACCGACGCCATAGCCGGACCCTTATGACACCAGCGAATGAACTCCGCTATCCTGTCACGCCCTCCTTCGGCAATGACCTCAACACGACCATCAGGCAGATTCCTCACCCAACCGGTCAGGTCGGATGCTTGTGCTACATTTCTCGTATGAGCTCGGAAGAAAACACCCTGCACAGTACCCGCTATGAACAAATGTATGCGGAACTTTTCTTTCATGACATCATACACTCTGTTGACATCTCATCGAACATCCACATCAAAACAGAGGCAGCAATTGTTCGTCACCCCTTAACTCACACCGCGCCCGAGAGCTGACCACAGCCGGCAAGAATTTTCTGGCCGCGCGATTTCCTGATGACCACCGTATGATGTGAGTCCAAGAGGAATTCGTAGAAACTTTCGATATTTTTGTCAGCAGCGCGTTGGTATGGCAGCCGCGGGTGCTCATTATAGGGAATCAGATTAATCTTGGACGGTATTCCCTTGAGCAGCCGAACGAGGTTCTTCGCATCCTTGATACGATCATTGATGTTTTTGATCATGACGTATTCGAAAGTCACCATCTCCTTATCCATCGAATAGATCCTGGCGATTCTTAAGACTTCAGCAAGTGGATTGCTGCTGGCGATCGGCATAAATTCTCTCCTCATATCCTCATCAGCAAAATTCAGTGAAATCGCAAGCTTAACCCTGAGCGCTGATCTCAAGAGCATACCCATTCCTTCGAGCAGACCGACCGTGGAAACTGTAGTATGCCGCCAGCTCACACTGAGACCCAAGGGTGAGGACATGGTCCCGAGGGCATCGATGACTTCTTGAAGATTGGCCAACGGCTCACCCATTCCCATGAATACGACATTGGTGCATTTCTCACCAATGTCTTCCTGAATCAGTCGTACTTGATCCGCGATTTCGTACGCCAACAGGTTGCGCTTGAACCCCAGCAATGCAGTGGCACAGAACTTGCAACCAAATGGACAACCCACTTGGCACGAGACACAAATAGTCCTTCGTTGGCCCTCTCGAATGAACACTGATTCGACACATTGACCGTCTTGTAATCGCAGCAAGTATTTCTTCACACCCCCCGCTTCCTGCCTCACGTTGGCAATTTCCAAACCAGCAATCAAGAATCTACAATCCAAACTAAGCCGCAATTCTTTGGAGAGATCAGTCATCCCCGAGAAATCTCGGGCATTCTTCTGCCAAATCCACTTGAAGACCTGTTCGCCTCGGTAACGCTCAAGACCGAGTCCAGCCATTGTGTCTTTGGCCTGCAACAACGACTTCTGCTTGAAGTTTTCCTTCACACAGGATTATAGTCAACCAGCCACATCAATCAACTCTCATGATGTCACAAAATCTTGACGTAATATGATATTTGTTTATAATATTTTAATAGGCTTAAGCCCTGAAATGAGAGGCAGGGAAAGAAAGACTGAAATATAACTATGAAAACTTGTCCAGTCTGCAATAATCAGAGCGTCCCCGGCTACGCAAATCATTGTCCGAATTGCGGCGTAACACTCACGGCATACAAGAAGCAAACCGTAGAGGCCGAGCGCCTCCGGCTGTTGGGTGGTGAACTCAGACTGCTAACAGTATTCTTCGTGCAATTGATAGGCATCGAAAAGTTGATAAAAAGGGACACCGATGAAACGATAGAAAAACACATCCAGGATTTTCTGACCAACATCGAGAAGATCATTCAAGACTATGACGGAACGTCAAATCGTATCATTCCTGACTTCCGCATCCTGGGTATCTTTGGCGCCCCACATGCACACTATGACGACCCCTTGAGGGCAATACGTTGTGCAAGCAATATCCAAGACTGGTGGCTAAAAAGCAAAAAGGAATCTAAGTTCCTCAGGAACGTCGATACGAGAATCGGAGTTAACACCGGCCGGGCATTTTTCGGTTTCGTGCTTAAGGAATCACCATTCTTGACTGTCATTGGAGACACCATCAACACCGCGGCGCGCCTCACCGAAATAAGCCAGCAAAATGAGATACTAATGACCAAGACCACGTACAACGCGGTGCTACGATATGCAGACGTCACACATATTGGCGAACAGGCGGTTAAAGGTAAAAAAACCAAAGTCGATATCTACCGGCTCAGCAAAATCAGAACCACACCAAGAGTAACTGAGCCGCAGAGAATGCCGCTCTACGGCCGTGAGGCCGAATTGAAAAAATTGATTGCCCTTGCCGATAGGTTAGCCGACCATCGTGCAGTCTATTGCGCTATCAACGGGCAAATGGGCAGTGGGAAGAGCAGGCTTAAGGAGGAATTTGCATTTCATTTAAGCAGGAATGAAGCAATCAATCATTTTGAAACGAACTGCTCGGTCGATGTGCAATCACCATACTATCCTTTCAGGTCCTTACTCAGACGTTTTTTAGACCTGCACGAGTTCGACAGCCAGGATACCATGACCAAACGGATTCACGATGTGGTTGGTCAGAGAGAGCTTAGTCCACCCATCGCCAAGGGTATTAAGCACTTGCTCTTAACCGATATCGGCCGGTTGCGCAGCGAAGACATACGCGCGGTCAACGATGAAATCTACGCCTCGGTGCGCAATTTCATAAGGAGTGAATGTCGGCAAAAAGCTCTGGTACTGATCTTCGAGAATTTTGGCCAAGCCGATGTGATGTCCAAGGAGTTAATCACATATCTGATCTCCGAACTCGAAGACGAACCAATAATGTTTCTGCTGATAAATGCGCCCGACAAGTTTCTCCAAACGGCCTCAATTCCCGTCGATAGAATTGACCTGAAACCTTTATCAAAGAAAGACATCTATGCGCTGATTCGACATATGCTCACCAATGTTGATAAACATCTAGCCGACTTCATATATCGTGAAGCAGGCGGTAGTCCACTCTTCACAATCGAAGCCATCCGCAACACACGGCGCAATAAAATTATAAAAAAGGTCTCGGGAACGTGGTGTTTGGAAAAAGAACAGGTACTGGTTTTTCTCGATGACCTTTACGGATTAGTCATGTCGACGATCGATTCCCTTGCCTCTAACGCGCGTCTTATTATTGATTATGCCTCGGTCATCGGCTACCGTTTCAGCTTCCGCATATTGAAAGAGCTCCTTGCTTGGCCTGATTTGAAAGCACAGCTGGACTACCTGATTGCTGAGGGATATGTCGTACTGTCGTCAGACGGCGAAGATCCAGTATACATTTTCCGTCACAATCTACTCAAAGACGCCGCCTATCAAGTGCTCCCGGTTAGAAAACGAAAAGAAATACATCAAAAAGTGGCGTCTCTTTTCGAACAGGTATACCGCGACACTTTGTCCACGTTTTACGAAGACGTCGCAAGGCATTATCAGGCCTCCGACCGACATGCGCGTGCTGCCGAGTATTTTAAGCTGGCCGGCGATAAGGCAAAGAACCTCTACGCGATTGATCAGGCATTGTCTTTTTATGAACAAGTTCTGAATACGAAGAACGAAATCGGGGATGAACTACCAAAAACCCTATACCAGGACGTCATGCTGAACTTGGTAGACATCTATGAAATCAAGGGTGACATCAAGAAGATGGAAAGAACGGCGCGGGAACGACTTGCTGATGCACGTCAGGACAAGGACCTAAAAAATGAGGTATTGTTTGCGGAACGTGACGCATATGCGCTCATACTACTTAACAAAACAGAAGAAGCGGAGCAACTATTAATATCCAGCATAGACAGATGCGACGAGCAAATGGTAAGCATCCTAGCCATCTTGTATTCGGATTTAGGCATGCTCTATGCAAACAAATATGAATACGATAAGTGTCTCATAAACTACAATCTGAGTTGGAGAACGGCACACGCTAACAACATACGAGAAGCTGAGATAGTGTGCCTGTTCAATCTATCGAATCTGCACAAGAGCCTGGGCAACTATGAACAGGCATTGGACTATCTGCAACATGGTTTGGAGATCCTTATCGATGCCGAGGATATCAGAAGGAACATCGAACTGCAATATCTGATTGCGAACATCGACTATGAAATATGGAATATTGAAAAAGCCAAGGGACTGCTAGCAGAGTGCTTCATGACCGCGGATTCTATTGGCAGTTTTGACGCATACATAAAGTCCGCGTTGGATCTTGCTTTCATCCATTCACTCAACGGCGATGTACGGCAGGTAGAAAAATACCTGCAATCTGTCGATAAGAAGATATCATTCCTCATTCGTGAGAGCCTGCTTGCCGAAATCGACCTAAAAAAGGCACTGGTCTATTTCAACAATCAGGAATACAAGAAGGCACGTGATTACGTAGTGAACAGCATGAGAATTGCCGAAAAGTCATACCGCGCAGAGATCGTGTTCCAATGTCAAAGGTTATTGTCCCTGATCGACAAACAACATGACCTAGAACATGCCAAAAAGGCACTCGAGCTAGCAGAACTAATGAAACTACCACCTTTGATCGCCGCCGCTCTGTATAGGGTCACCGAAATCTTTTCAGAGAAGGGTGATATTGAACGGGCACGCTACTACGGAAGAAAAGCCTTGCTAGTCTATGATGACATAAAATCGCGACTCAATGATAAGAACCAGCAACATTATGTGAATCGACCTGAATATACGAGGCTGCTGGAGATTTAGGATGCTCTGCATGACCTGCAAGAAAGAAGTAAACCAACCGCTCAACTTCTGCCCATGGTGCGGCACCACGCTACGTGCCGAGACTCCGTCACGTTTTGAGAACGTAAAGCTGACATTCCTGCGCGTCGATCTGTCCGGGTTCACTAAGATGAGTGAAGCCATGATCGCTGAAGATGTCATGGCAGTCCTGAACGAAATCTTTGGGGTCTTCGCAAAAATCGTAGAGTCTAACAAAGGAATAGTATATCAGCTTATCGGAGATGAGATAGTCAGTATTTTCGGACTCAACATAGAATCGGGTTTTGCACCCCATATGGCGATTCTGACCGCGGATGAGATGTTCAGCAAGTTGCTCGATTTCAATAAGAAGGGAGGTTTCAAAAGCCCAATAGGACTCAAGGTTGGTGCCGAGATCGAATCAGCCTCGATATTCGATCTGCACTATGACCTAAAGAGTGCACTAATTCTAACCAAGGGCTTTAGGAAAAGCCAGATACTACAGAAAAACGCGGCCACTAATACGATCTTAGTTGGTGAAAATCTTCATAAAGTAACCAAAGGCTTCTTCGACTACCGCGAGGTCGGCGAATTCGTTGAGGAATCATTTGCAGTAAAAGCATATGAGTACAAACTAAAGTTGAAAGGCTAATGGAAGAACATATATTAGACCTATACAATGATTTACTTAAACTTCTAAGGATGGGTGTATACCTAGCAAGAACCTATCCTGACGGTCATCCTTCGCAGATGCGCACGGTGCAGCGGTTGCACAAGCTATTCAACGAACTCCGAATCGAAAAACGCGTTGTATCGATCGTCGTCATCGAGAATGTCTTAACGATTGAGAACGAGAGATTCGATTCACAGAAAATAAGCATCGTGAAATATCTCGTGGATAGGTTTCATCAAATTGGCGTCAACAGTATCACCTTCAATACCGAAGTCTCGGAAAGCGACCTCAATGAATTCTTCTCTGTGATGTCGATGCAACCCTCAGACATCGAAGACTTTGGCGATGTCGTTGCCGTGATGCGAATGCGGGACATTACCGGCGTAAAAGTTAATATCTACCGTGTAGGTGTTGTCTCCTCAGACGAGGACATGAGGGAATTGGATTGGGAGAACTTCCTCGAATCACTTATAACTGCGGAAACACCCAAGACAGAAGAAGAACGACTCAAGGAATTAGGCAATTTCCTCGGCGTGCTTGGTGTTGACGGCAGCGACAGTACTGAAATTCAATCTAACAAAATAGTTGGCGGCCTCGAAAAACTCGCCCTCATGGTCGTGGACCGGTACGGCGAAGAACGATGGAATGAATACTCGTTAGTTTTTTCGAGAATCCTTGCCGTGCTATCACCCTCGGTCAAGAAGAATATCGTCCGGTACCGCACCGAGAATAAGAAACTTGCCGACCTATTCCGCAAGTTGGTGCCGACCATGGACGACGAGGACATCGTCGACATCGTCGTGACCATCGCCAAGAAGAAATCGCCCAGATCCGAAGATGACGTAGTGGACATCCTATCAAACGTCTCGAGCGTCAAGTTGCCAGATATCCTGACTACCTTAAGACAACGCGCTCCTGAATTCTACACACACAAGTTCGTGGACCGATTAATGGGTCAGGTGAAATCTAGGAAAGGTCCGGAAGCCGCGACCAAATTCGTGATTAGGAATCTTGAACTGGAGATGAAGAGCCAATTCCCCAAGCTGCGCAGCGCAAAAGCCGAGGAGCGAATAAAAGCAATCGAGGCTCTCATCAAATTCGCGGGTAAATTATTCGAGTCCAAGAATTACGACTTGGTTCGCCTCATGGCAAACCGACTGGATACAATGGCCGAGGCAGAATCTGACCTCAATGCCTTTGCCAAAGCCATCGACGCCATGAAGATTCTCTACATCAAGGCACACGAAGATGAGGCCAGTGAGGTAATGGATTTCATTGCCAAGAAGTATGCAAAGTATTTGATGCGTAAAGACTCGATATTCCTCGAACGTAAGCGGTTCGTGATCAAGGCAATCGGTGAAACGAAGGATCCCACTTACATCCCTGAACTGATATCCTCACTGTGGGCAGCCGGCACTTACGCAGAAGCACGGGAAGCGTTGATTGCGCTTGCCGACCATTCCGCTCCCCTGTTGATTCAAACCCTCCGGGAGACCGAAGACTATTCGGTCAGAATGAAAATCCTTGATATCTTGAAGAGGATGACGGATAGAGTTATACCCGAGGTAATCGGCTTGCTTAAGGCTGAAGAATGGTATGCGCGGCGTAATGGTGTGTTCATATTAGGCGAATTAAAGGCCGAATCGACGGTTGACGACATCGGGGCATTATTAAATGAAGATATCGAGCAGATACAGCTTGAGGTAGTGACGAGTTTAGGTAAAATCGGTGGTACCAGGTGTAAAGAATATATTCAGAAAGCACTCGGCAGCAAATACACCGACGTTACACTCGAGGCCATGAAGAACTTGGACCCAGAAGATTTCAAAGAAAAAATCCCCGACGTCCTAGAATGGTTGAAGAGACAAAAGAGATTTCCGGATGAAGCAGAAGAACAGTTTAGATCCCGGGTCATCGATGTTTTGGCCAAATGCAAATACGAATCGGTGATCAATGCACTTACTGCAGTGATCAAAGAACGCGCCTGGTTCAAGGGGAACTTACTTCAAGCGACCAAGACGGCCGCCCTCAACGCACTTGCGCAAATCGGCACTCCAAAAGCAATGCAAGTCCTACAAAAAGCCGCCAACAACCGAAACCAGTTCATAGCCCTAACCGCACAGGATGTGCTCCAGCGGGTTACAACCATACCTGAGGAAACCACGAGATAGAGATATACCCAAAACTGCACCGCCCGAGGGTTTACGAAAAGCATACTAATCTGAACCGGTGTGAACTTGACACCTAGGTAATTTCCGTTATAATCAACTATGAAACGCCCAGTCTCAGAAAAAGATCTAGAAACGCACATTGAATTCATCATCGACGACAACATTGATTACGATGACAGTAACGTCTTCCCAGAATTCGCTAACTGGCAACCACTGTATAATCTATACACTACACCTGAAGGTATAATGATTCACCTTGAACTAGCAGGAGTAGATACACGCGACATAGTTATCTATTTGCGCACCAGACATATGATTATCATGGGCAACCGCACAACACCCCCCGGATTGACCGGGGATTGCTGTGTTTTTCACAATCTAGAAATTCCATATGGCCGCTTCATCCGTCGAATCGACTTTCCAATCCCAATCGAGACACGACAACATCAACACGAAATGCGCGACGGGCTTCTAACCATACATTTAAAGACATTAGAGGAAAAAATCATCCCCATCGAAGGTGAGTAGTGAAGGGATTTACAAGAACGATAAACATTAGTTGTCCTATTTTGTCAAAACAGTGAATGGTTGATACGCTAATCAAAATCCCTGAAGAGCTTGGCATCATTCCTATCAAAGGTGGTGTCATATTCCCGGACCAGGTGGTGCCACTCATAATTCACACACAGAAGCTGGCAAAACTCATCGATGAAATCCTGACCACTAATAAGCTAGCCGGCGCCCTAACCCAAAGAAATCCAGACATTGAAGAACCGAAGCCTCATGAGGTATTCGACATCGGTTGTGTCATTCAGATCACAAAAATGCTCCGCTTCCCCGATGGCACCATCAGATTACTCATTAAGGGCCTTAAGCGCTTCCGGGTCACGGAATTCACTCAAGATCAACCGTATCTAAAGGCGAAAATAAATATTGTAACAACGAAATATAAGAAAACCGTTGCGCTCGAAGCCATGATGCGCAACGTCGTGACCATGTTTCAACATCTCGTATCGCTCGCCCCTTATTTACCTGACGAGTACGCTGCTGTGATCCTAAACATGGAATCTGCGGATAACCTCATCGACTTTGTGACCAGCACGATTAACTTCGACTACCACGAGAAGCAAGCTCTCCTTGAAACGACAGAACCAAAAGAGCGCTTTGCAAAACTCATTCCCATGCTACAAAAGGAAATCAGCATACTCGAACTCGGTGCCAAGATTCGCTCCGACGTGAAGAGCGAGTTGGATAAAGGTCAGCGTGAATTCTATCTGCGCGAACAACTGAAGGCAATTCAAAAGGAGTTGGGCGAGACCGACGAACACGCGCGCGAGATCGATGAATTGAGAAAGAAAATCTTGGAAGCAAGAATGCCCAAGGAGACCAATAAGGTAGCCCTGAAAGAACTCGACCGTCTGGCCAAGATGCCCCCCCACGCCGCCGAATATACGGTATCGAGAACCTATATTGATTGGCTAATTTCTTTACCCTGGTCGCTTTCTACACAGGACAACATGAACATCAAGCGGGCCCAGAAGATACTTGATGAGGATCACTACGATCTGGAAAAAGTCAAGGAACGAATACTCGAATACCTCGCGGTGAAAAAATTGAAACCGGACTCGAAGGGGACAATACTCTGCTTCATCGGACCGCCCGGTGTGGGCAAGACATCGCTCGGCAAATCCATTGCCCGCGCCCTGGGACGTAAGTTTATCAGAATCTCTTTGGGCGGAATCAGAGATGAAGCGGAGATCAGAGGGCATCGCAGAACTTATGTGGGCGCCTTGCCCGGAAGAATTATCCAGTCGGTCAAAAATTGCGGTACAAATAATCCTGTATTCATGCTTGACGAAATTGACAAAGTAGGCACCGACTTCCGCGGGGATCCCTCTTCGGCTCTTTTGGAAGTACTCGACCCCGAACAGAATAATGCCTTTTCCGACCACTATCTAGAAGTACCTTTTGACCTCTCACGTGTCATGTTTATCGCAACTGGGAATATTATTGACCCCATTATCCCAGCACTTAAAGATCGCATGGAGATGATTGAACTACCTGGTTATATACTAGAAGAAAAACTTGAAATTGCGAAGAAATATTTGATTCCGCGCCAGATACAAGAAAATGGCCTTAAGTCCAAGAACATATTGTTCGATGATGCAGCTGTCAAGCGCATTATCAGTGCCTACACAAAAGAAGCAGGGGTACGGAATCTCGAACGTCTTATTGGCTCCATCTGCCGCAAGGTAGCAAAGCGAATCGCCGAAGGCAAGCGGGGTAAGGTTAAGTTAAGTGCGAAAAAACTAACTCAATTCCTTGGACCTCAGAAAATTGTGCCTGAGGTTGCGGCCCGTGATGGTCAAATCGGTGTCGCAACCGGGCTCGCCTGGACTCCCTACGGTGGTGAAATTTTGTTCATCGAAACGCTTAAAACGAGAGGCAAGAAGGGTTTGATTCTAACCGGCCTTTTAGGCGACGTCATGAAGGAATCGTGCCAGGCGGCGCTTTCGTACTTAAAGACAAGAATGCGTGGTTGGGGAATTGCCTTGAGCGATCTCGAAAATCAAGAATTGCACATTCATATTCCTTCCGGGGCTATCCCTAAAGATGGCCCCTCTGCGGGACTCGCCGTCGTCATGTCACTGGCCTCGCTTATTCGGAACAAATCAATTGATTCCAAGATCGCCTTTTCGGGTGAAATCACTCTTGCCGGCCGGGTTCTTCCAGTCGGAGGCATCAAGGAAAAGGTAATTGCCGCAAAAAGGGCAGGTATCGAGAAGATTATGTTGCCCAAGGAGAACGAAAAAGATTTGCAGGAAATTCCCAAGCACGTGCGTGCCGGCCTGTCGTTCATCTTCGCGTCGAGAATCGATCAAGCGTTGAATAATATCTTTCACAACAAAAAACATAAGGTCAAGAAATGATATTGCTTCTTTTTTTTCAGATAGAGTACCAGGTCATTAATAGAATACACGGCGATTCAGCACAAGAATTGGCGCTATACTACAAAATGCCTTCAAGAAGTCTTCAGTATTATGCAAAAGACACATCTTTTCAGGGTGAATACGAGATCCAGGTAATAATATTCGACAAACACGATAACCAATTAACCGGAGATTACTGGCGCAAAACCGCAACTGAGGATACCGTTGACATACAAGATTCGATCAAACTCTACATACCAAGCAACAGCGACTACTATGCTTTCAAAATCATCGATTTGCATGCTGGCGTAATATTTACAGCCACAGAGAAACTCATACAGGCAAGAAATTTGGGGAACGTATTCTGGGCGATTTCAAACGACAGGCTCAAATTATCATTTACGATCCTCAATCGGCAAGGCGTTATAGACAGTACCGTTGCAACAATCGGTAATCTGAAACAAGCAAAAGCGGTAAGAAAAGGTTCGTATAATGACTCCATAATTTTTGACGTCGCCGGCTTATCCATCGATGAGCATCAGTTAAAACTCGAGTTGTACTCGGAGCAGGGCAAAATCGATGAATTAGTCATTCCAATCAAGGTTTCACGTCCGTTCTACCTAGACGAAGAAATGTGGTCCTTGAGGGTCGATCAGCTGCAGTATATAGCGACCCCACGGGAGATGGATAGGCTGAATAAGACCCTTGAACCGGAAAGGGATTCATTGTGGCGCGAATTCTGGAGTAAATTCGATCCGACACCAAACACCAGGTACAACGAAAGAGAAGCCGAGTATTTTGAACGCATAGCTTATGCGGAAAAAAACTTCTCAAATGGAGATCTGGGCTGGCGCAGTGACCGAGCGAGAATCTTTGTGAAGAATGGACCTCCTGATGAGATTCAGCGTTATCCGTACGAAATAGATTCTTACCCTTACGTGATCTGGTATTACTATCAAAACAATCTGCGCTTCTTGTTTGTGGACCGTTATGGCTTCGGTCAGTACATACTCGCGAGTCCGGATGTTTTAGGCTTATGATCATTTCAATCTGTCTGCTCATCGCCACCAGCGGAATAGAATTTCACACTGACCCTGTCGTGTATAGAACGACACTTGAGATAGAAGACACAATAAGCCATACCATAGAAACTGGAGAAATATTCTATGCCGAGTTCAACTGTGAAATCCCTTACAATGAGTTGGACTACGAATCTGCCGAAGACATAATCTTTGCAAATGTAATCATACCATTCAAAATACGCGACCTCACCCGTCCCGATTCACTTATCGATACATTGTATCGCCAATTTACACTTCCCTCGTTCTCTTATGCGGCAAAGCAACGCGTGTCGTTCATCGTTCAGTTTGGTACTTATCTGACCGAAGGTAGATTCAATTATTCCATCGAGATACTATCGGGCGACAAAAGAGGAATCAGCGAGGCGGTTCTTGAGATAACCGATGAAGATTATGGCATGAGTGATATACTGCTCTCCAGCGAGATAACTATCGATACCGCAGGCACCTACTTGAAGAAAGGTAACCTGAGAGTGATACCGCGTCCCTCACATTCATTCGACGAACGATTCGAGAATCTCTGTTTCTACTACGAATTGTATGACGTAGTTCCAACCTACGATACGGTAACTGCAACGTACCTAATCCTCAGTAGAGAGGGCAAGATAGTCCGGAAAATCTCAAGACCGATAGACAAAGTCTTCCCATCACAAGCAGCCAACTGCGGATTCAATGTGCTGGGCCTCGAACCCGGTGAATACGACTTGCTTATTTCAATAGAAGATGATGAATCGAATGTCATAGTGCAGAAAGAAACTAGATTCAATATTTCCCGGGCTCAACGTAAGGAAGTGAGCTACGAGGGTATGCCCTACTACGATGAAATAGAATATCTTGTGGGTCCCCATGCTTACGACGAATTCAAACATCTTCCAGAAGAGGGCAAGAAGAGGTTCCTGGATAAATTCTGGCAAAAATATGATTATTATGAAATCGCCGAGCGGTTTGAATACGCAGACGAGCATTACCGCTACGGTGGAAAACCAGGTAGCAAGACAGATCGGGGACGTATCTACATTAAGCGTGGCGACCCCGATGAAATAGATAGACCACAACCCTTGCAATTGCAGGAGAGCAGGCCATATGAACACTGGCAGTACCTTAATGGTGATGATTACATCTTCGTGGACATTGCCGGCACGAACAACTACGTCCTGGTCTGGACAAATGATCTTGACGAGCAGTCTCAACCTACTCTTTACAAGTATCTGCCACCCGAAAAACTCGACATTGTCCATTAAATCTTGCGCACATGGCCAATCGGTAATAGCCGGGCGGGGAGGATAAAATGGCAACGAAGGATCTGGAAACAAAAATATCCGAAAAAATCCAAAAAGATATCACAGAAAAAGTAGCACAGCATTTACAGACTTTGAATCAAAATTTGAAATCTTATTTTATCGAGAATAAGGAAATCTGTGGCAAATTATTTGAAGAAATCAAATCGTTAAGGGAACTATTAGAACATTCGAAGATCGTTAAGAAAGAAACTATTGCAATCTTCGTTGACTCCCAAAACCTTTATTACTCGGCACGCATGGGCTATGCCGCCAAGGTCAACTATGAAAAACTACTTCGCCTTGTTACCGGAAAGCGTAATCTCATAAAAGCATATGCCTATATTGTCCAGCCCCCTGAAGGTGATGTCAAACCGTTCGCCACGAGCCTTGAGCGTATCGGCTATATTGTGAAGACAAAAGATGTCAGGACTCGTGCCAATGGATCAGCCAAGGCAAACTGGGATATGGGAATCGCACTGGACATTCTCGGCATCATCGACCGAGTCGACACCATCGTCTTAGCCTCAGGCGACGGAGATTTTGTGCCCCTTGTTGATTTCATAAAGGGCACGGGTAAGCGCGTTGAGATATTCGCCTTTCCCGACAACACGGCGTACGACCTGAAGGAGAAAGCGGACCGTTTTGAACCGTTAGGAGAAAACGTCATCCTCACGTGACGAGCTTCATGTTTCTGGTGCATCAGAACCAACACCGAGGTTTCTGATCGACACCCACGTCTGATGATTGACTATCACATTCACACACACCATTCCATAGACGCTGCGGGCACAGTAACCGAATACTGCGATCGTGCCCTTGAAATCGGCCTCAGGGAAATCTGCTTCACAAACCACTGCGAGCTGGATCCAAAACGCGACGATTCATTCATCAGTTTTGACGGCGAACGGGAACCCTTCTCGAGAGAAGGTCTCAAGAGATTGCGAAAGGAGATATTCGAGGCGCGTGACAAATACAAGAAACAAGGTCTCACCGTTAAATTTGGAATTGAGGTTGGTTATTATGAAGGGATCGAGCTTCGGCTCCAAGATATAATCGAGGGAACCGAGCTTGATTTTGTCATCGGCGCGGTCCATTGCCTCGAACATATTTGCATCGACAGCTCTAAGGAGTGCAAGAAATACTTCGATCAATACGATGCCCAACAGCTCATGCAAAACTATTTTATGACTGTCGAACACTTGATAGGAAGTAATACGTTCGATTCCCTCGCTCATATAGATGTCTACAAGAAATATGGAAAGGATCACTATGGTAATGTCATCAACAACGTCCCTCGTGATATCATGAACCACATCTTTCGCCTGATTAAAGAGAATCACATCGCCCTAGAAATCAATACGGCCGGCATGCGCTTCATGAACGAATTCTATCCGGCACCGAGGTTGATGAAAATGGCACATGAAAAAGGCATCGAGTTAATTACCATCGGCTCAGATAGTCATCGTCCCGAAGATCTCGGGAAGGATCTAACATTGGCATTCGAATATTTAAGAACCAACGGCTTTAATACCGTTTGCACGTTTGACAAAAGAAAACCATCCAGACAGAAATTTTGAGATTTTTACGAAATTCACCACGTCGACACACAAGTACCGACAATGCGATTTTTCCTTGAAAAATGGGCGTTTTTGGCAATTCGCCTTATTGACTGAGGCCGATTTTTGGGTATAATTCTGTAATGGACCAAAGAATAACAACCGTCTACATTGAAGATGAAATAAAGTCTTCTTATCTCGACTACGCGATGAGTGTCATCGTGGGTCGCGCGCTGCCCGACGCACGTGATGGTCTCAAACCCGTGCAGCGCCGCATCCTCTATGCAATGTCCGAAGCTGGTTTACTGTCGAATCGTCCCTATAAGAAAGCTGCTACGGTGATCGGCGACGTTCTCGGAAAGTATCATCCGCACGGTGACATGGCCATCTACGATGCGCTTGTCCGCATGGCTCAGGATTTTTCTATGCGTTACGCGCTGGTCGATGGGCAAGGCAACTTCGGGTCTATTGATGGAGATGCACCTGCAGCCTATCGCTACACCGAAGCCCGACTCACTTCTTTGGCCGAAGATATCCTTAAGGATCTAGGCAGAGATACTGTTGATTTTGTACCCAATTTTGATGGACGGCTGAAAGAACCGGTAGTGCTACCCGCTAATACTCCTAATCTACTCTGCAATGGAGCATCGGGGATCGCGGTCGGCATGGCAACGAATATACCACCCCACAATCTCAGCGAAGTAACAAACGCACTGATCGCCATTATCAAAAATCCGAAAATCAAGGACGACGCCCTACTACAACTCATTCCTGGCCCAGACTTTCCAACCGGTGCAATCATTATCGGACGAGCCGGTATAGATCAAGCATACAGGACTGGTAAGGGAAGAATAATCATCAGAGGCAAGGCGCGCATAGAAGACATGAAGGGCGGCAAGCAAGCGATCGTCATCACCGAGATTCCGTATCAGGTAAACAAGAGTTCTTTGCTCGAAAAAATCGCAAATCTGGCGCGTCAGAAGAAAGTGGAAGGTATCTCTGACCTCAGAGATGAATCTGATAAGGATGGCATAAGGATTGTCGTGGAGCTGAGGAGGGATGCGAATCCTCAAATCGTGCTAAACAATCTATATAAATATACGAGTCTGCAGGTGCCGTACGGCATTCAAATCTTAGCCTTGGTGTCGGATACGCCGAAGACCCTATCGCTGCGCGAAGCCTTACAGCAATTCGTCGATTTCAGATTCGAAGTCGTGTCTCGAAGGACCAAATTCGAGCTGGCCGAAGCCGAGAAGCGAGCGCATATCCTTGAAGGTTTGAAAATAGCAATTGAAAATATCGACGAGGTAGTCAAAATAATAAAAAAATCGCAGGATACCAAAGTAGCAAAGCAGAGGCTAATGAAGCGTTTCTCCCTTAGTGAGGTACAAGCACAAGCGATTCTCGATATGCGCCTGGCAAGACTTACTAATCTCGAAAAAGAAAGCCTAGAAAAAGAGTATCTTGGGTTGATCAAAGAAATCGCTCGTTTGAAGTCAATACTTCGGTCGCCCAAAGGAGTATATCAAGTAATCGAGCAAGAATTGAAAACACAAGAAGAGCGCTATCGGGACCCACGAAGAACGATCATAGTTGACGCTGAGCCGGAAGAACTCACGATTGAAGACTTGATTGGCGAAGAGGATATGGTCATCAGCCTAACTCAGCGTGGTTACATAAAGAGACAGCCTATTACTACCTACCGGAATCAGACCCGGGGCGGTCATGGCCGGAAGATCCATGAAGTCCGGGGTGAAGATGTAGCATACCAATTACTAATTTCGAAGACGACGGATACGTTGCTCTTTTTCTCAGATAAGGGAAAAGTATATGCGTGCAAGGTCTATGAGATACCTGAATCAGGGCCGCTCTCCAAGGGACGCTCGATTGCCAATTTGGTTCAACTCGCTGCGAATGAACGAGTTACCGCCTGCCTGGCCATCAAGGATTTCTCATCCAAGCACTACATATTCATGGCAACGAAAATGGGGAAAGTAAAGAAAACCGACCTCGTTGATTACGAAAATACGCGGAAGAAGGGCATTATCGCGATCAATCTTGCCAAAAACGATCGACTCATCGCGGCTCGACTCACCACGGGCAAGGATTCTGTGCTCCTCACGACAAAGGATGGATTGAGTCTACGTTTCAGCGAAAAACAGATCAGACCCATGGGAAGAAATGCTGGTGGAGTGAGAGGCATACGGCTCGCCAAGGGCAACGAAGTCGTCGGCTTCAACGTCGCGCGTGCTGATGAGGACATGCTTGTCGTCGGCGAGCGAGGTAGGGGGAAAAGGGTCAAGTTCGAGGCGATTGGAGAAAAGGGGCGCGCTGGTAAAGGCATGAAGGCGATGACAATTGATGCCAAGACTGGCAAGATTGCCGGCGTGGCGAGTGTTAATGATGATGACGACCTCATCGTCATGACTAAAATCGGCAAGGTCATAAGAACACCGGTGAATGAAATCAAGGTTTTGAGCCGTCAGGCCAAAGGAGTCAAGATAATTGCCCTGGCCAAAGATGACAGCGTCGTCGCGATTGCCCCGGTCAAGGCGCAGGTATGAGACCGGCATCCACCTATTTCAACGAATAGCTTCTGGAATGAGAAAACCCTGGGATCAGTACTTCATGTCGATTGCTGAGCTGGTTGCACAGCGGTCTACGTGTCTGAGACGCCAGGTTGGCGCCGTTATCGTCAAGAACAAACGTATCTTGGCCACCGGCTACAACGGGGCGCCAGGTGGCATTGCCCATTGTGAAGAAGTTGGCTGTGTACGGGGCAAAATGGGGGTTGCCTCAGGCGAGCGTCATGAACTGTGCCGTGGTGTTCATGCCGAACAAAATGCGCTCATTCAGGCTGCTACCTTTGGCGCCAGCGTGATAGGCGCCACCATCTACTCAACGCATCAGCCCTGCTTCATCTGTACGAAAATGTTGATCAACGCCAAGGTCGAAAAAATAATCTATAAAAAAGAATATCCTGATGAACTGGCGATCGGCATGCTGAACGAAGCAGGAATCGAGTTTCTGAAGCTGTAAGAAAAATCCTCTACAAGATTGTTGGTGATTTCTCCAGTAAATCTATAAGCTAATACCTCTTGAAATATCACTTCGTGCTTGCACTTACGAACTGCCTTGTAACGCCTGTAACTATCGTGCCACCATCAAGGATTTTGTTTCAATATATTGGCCAGCCATAAAACGATAGAAGTACACTCCATTGGCTAGTCTTCTGCCGGCAATATCATCGACATCGATACTTATCCCGTAATAACCATATGACAGATTTTCATCCATCAACACAGCTATTTCTTGGCCGGTGACATCATAGAGCCTGATTTCTACCCTGCACGGTTCTGGGATTGCGTATTTTATCAACGTTCTACTCGAAGATGGATTCGGGCAGTTCTGCTGAATAGAAAAGACGGTCGGCCGACCGGCTGATTGATTCTCTTCTATTGCCAACGGCGGGATTGTGAAGTCTCCGTCACTTTCATCATAATTGGCAGAAAATGCTAGGTAAGTAACCTTCACCCTGCCTTCGGTCGTCGGTGTGTTTGGTACGGACCAGGTATGAATACCGTCGTCCGGGGTATCGGAATCGATTATCAGCCAGCTCGATCCACCGTTGGTAGAATATTCGACAGCAACGTTGCCGTCGATGCCTGCCGGCGCCCAAGTGATATCGTGACTCTCTCCGATATGCCAGGTTTCACCACCATTGGGTGCGGTCACGACAATCTGACTGCAGACAGTGAAGTCAGCGTCACTCTGGTCAAAGACCGCAGGATCACTAATACTAGTAATCTTGACCTGATAATCAGTGCCCGGCAGTTGTCCCGCGGGTATGTTCCAACTGTACGACCCACTGTTAGCCGTGCTGCTCACTATCGTGCTGTTAAAAACGCCGCCCTTGTAGAGTTCGATCTTCACATCGCCACTCACTCCGCTACTCATCCAGGTAATTTCGTAAGAATTTCCGCGTATCCAACCCTCACCACCATTCGGCGATGTGACGGTGATGCCGTATTCTGTAATTGCGAAGTCACCATCACTCTCATCATAATTGGCAGCGCAAGTCAAATGAGTTGCCTTGACCCTACCTTGAGTTGTCGGTGTAGCGGGTATGGTCCACGGGTAACTACCGTTATCTAATGTGTCCGAGGTCACCGTATTCCAGGTCGACCCAGCATCGGTCGAGTACTCTATCGAAACGTTGCCGCCGATGCCTGCCGGCGCCCAGGTGATATCATAGGTCTCACCGATATGCCAGGTTTCACCACCATTGGGTGCGGTTACGATGATCTGACTACAAATGGTAAAATCTGCGTCACTATGGTCAAAGACTGCAGGATCATTAATACTAATTATTTTAACCTGATAGTCAGTGCCCGGTAGTTGCCCCGCAGGTATTACCCAATTGTACGACCCACTATTAGCTGTGCTGCTTACTATCGTGCTGTTAAAAACACCACCCTTGTAGAGTTCAATCTTCACGTCGCCGCTCACCCCGTTACTCGTCCAGGTAATATCGTAGGCATTCCCCCGTATCCAGCATTCACCGCCATTCGGCACGGTCACTATAATATAATCACCGATATTGTAAGAAATACTCATTTCATACAGACACGGCAACAAGGCAGGATTAGTATAGATTAGCGATGTCATATACTGAATGTATTGAGAATTCAATGAATCTGGCACCGGTTCACCGTTACCTAACATGCACCAATCCGACCAGGTCGGGTCATAAGAAGGCGTATTACCAGTTCTAACACAGCACTCAATTGATGCCCCAGATGGCAGACTATCATCCCACTCAACCGTACCCCAGTCGCTGGTCTGTCCAGCATCGAACACCGAAGAGATATATGGTTCGTTGTAGTTGCGATCATAGACATTACCGATCTCACGAAACATGCCGTGATGATCATTGTTCACTGGTAATTCCGTGTAAGTCGTGAATTCACTTCCCCAAAACACATAGCTGTGTGAACCGGGTGTAATCGCGTTGCTGAAGATATCTAAGTCACCATCATTATCGAAATCAGCGACTAGCCCTCCACTAGCTTCGATTGGAATACCGATATACGATATACTAGTATCATGATAACCGGCAGCACTGCCCCAGTATATTTCCTGCTGGTGCTTTCCATACCCTCCACGGTGAAAGACGATATCCAAGTAGCCATCTTTGTTAATATCCGCTGCAGCACTTCCTCCGTAACAATAACCTGGATTCAGCACCTGCATATTTGAACCGGAGTAGCCAGTTGAATCACCCCAATATATGTGTGCCGCCGGATCATACCAATAAGTATACACAATATCGAGGAAGGCGTCGCAGTTCAGGTCGGCCACAGTGACACCATGTGAACCCCAAATAGCCGGGAAGGAAGTGAAGTTCGTCGGTGAAAATCCCGTACTCGCTCCCCAATATATTCGGTAGGTTTCAGTTGGCCACGTTGCGGCCACGAATAGTACGTCGAGCCAATTATCCTTGTTGAAATCCGCCACTTCAATGTTATGCTGACCCATTTCCACAGGTAGGTCGATGCGATTGCTGAAGTTGAAACCAGACGCGCTTCCCCAAAAGACAGATCCGTATCCCGGCAAGGTTACATCCATGGCGATATCCAGGTAGCCATCCTTATTGAAGTCGGCTACAAAGCAGGCCTCACCTTCTGCCTGTAGAAGCATTATATCTGAATAACCATAAGGACCGGGGCCCGTGGGGCTACCCCAGTACACCGTGAGCTTCGGAGTGTACTTATGAGTCACAATGAAATCAGCGTAGCCATCATTATCGACATCAGCGGCATCGCAATTACCGGAACCACTACTTGGAAATTGGGTCAAGCTGCCAGGTGAATAGCCACTCGCACTGCCCCAGTATAATTTTACGTATGGACCATGACGATCCGCGGTAAATAAGTCGATATAACCGTCGTTGTTCAGGTCGAATCTGGGCGCGAATTCTACGGCGCCTCCGTCAAGATGTGAGGCGTAGATATTTCTTTCGAAAATACCATCTGCGAAATCTTCTTGAGTGGTCTCGGTCCAAAGGCTTGCGTGGGCCATGCACACAATAAGTATTGAACACACGAATGGCCTCACAATCATATACCCTCCTTATACTATGTATTTACCTCAACAGGAAATTACTGCACACGAATTAGCGGAAATTTAGCAATTACCTAGATCATTTAGATACGTCTACCCCCTTTACCGTGACAGGGCCGATACTCCTCAATCGAGTACAACTATTTTCTCAGTCTTGTTTATTCCTTCACCTTCTACTTTGTATAGATATACACCTGCTGGTACCTTGCGCCCAGAATTGTCTCTTCCGTTCCAAATTGCCACTGCGTGGGTTTCTGAATATTCAATTTCATCTATTGTGCGCACCAACTCTCCTATGATATTATATATCTTCACGGAAATCGCTGCCTCGCTAATTGGCGTAACGGATATGACTGTCCGGGCGCTAAAGGGGTTTGGACGGCATGTTATGTCTATATAGTAATCGGTGCCGATCACACATACCGTATCATACCCATGGAACGATGTTCCATCATACAGCTGACCCGTCACCTGAAACTCCACGGCTGACGCGGGCATGACTCCGGATAAATCCTGAACATTGAACTCGGCAATGAAGAATTCAGGCGTCGCGCTACCCAAAACCGCTAGTGCTCCCTCGCACCCGATAGTTGAAAGGTCAATGTCTTCATGATCATAGCCAGTGGGTAGAGTAATAAGCGCAGTGAATCTACCTTGACTCCCCAGATTGATCGTCTCCGGCTTAATACTGACGACCGCGTTTATCTGTGCCGCACCGTCATACGTGATGCTCACCTCTTTGAGCGACGGCAGGTAGCATGGATTATCGTAAGTAAACCCTGCTTTGTATTGCAGATAACGGGCGTTTAAGGCATCGGGGATCGAATCGCCGTTATTGACTGAACACCAATCCGACCATGTCGTGTCAGGAATAGCCGTGCTTCCACTACGCACCCAAAACAGAACAGCTGAACCGGTTGGAGTATCAGCACACCACTCGATCGTGCCCCAATCAGTACATGCATAAGCATCGAGTATTGAAGACGCATAGTCTTCGCAGTATGCACGATCGTAGACATTACCGATCTCTCGGAACACACCATGATGGTCTTGGATGGCCGGCAGTACGTTACAAGTGCTGAATGAAGGACCATAAAAGACGTAACTGTGTGTGGTAGGCGTTCTCGTATTGCAGAAGATATCTAAATGTCCATCGATGTTAAGATCTGCTACGAGGCCACCTGATGTCTCAAGGGGAATACAGGCGTCAACATAATTGCTGTTCGAGTAACCCGACGCACTTCCCCAGTATATCTTCTGGTATGCAACACCATACCCTCCTCTATGGTATATTATGTCCAGATACGAATCTTTATTCATGTCAGCAACTGAACTGCCTCCGTAGCAATATCCCGGATCCAGAATCTGCATATTTGATGGCGAATAACCCGACTCATCACCCCAGTATATGTAGGATTGTGGATCATACCATCCTGTGCTCACTACATCAAGCCAGCCATCAGCGTCAAGGTCTGCAATCGAGGTGCCGGTGTTGCCGCCCGGACCCATTATTACGCTCATGTTTGACGGAATAAAACCGTTGCTACTTCCCCAGTATATTCTAATCGGGCTCGAGTCATAGCCGTAGTACTCTATGAAAAGAATATCGAGCCACGTGTCCTGGTTAAAATCAGCCACCTCAATATTATGGATACCGAAATACACAGGTAAATCAGTACGGTTGTTTATGTCGTATCCGCTGGCACTTCCCCAGAGAACCGCACCGTTACCCGGAGTGAATTCCTGTGATGTTGCAATATCCAAGTAGCCATCTTTGTCGAAGTCTGCCACAAACACACCTTGTCGATTGTAAGCAACCATCGGAAAATCAAGAGAGCTCTGCGGGTTAGGCCCGGCTGCGCTACCCGCATAGATCGAAACCTTCTCAAAGTAGTGTGCAACCACAAACTCAGGATACCCATCACCATCCAGGTCTGCTGCATCGCAATTCGCTCCACCGCTACTCGGAAACATAGTCACGTTGCTTGGCGAATAACCGCTTGCATCACCCCAGTAGATCCTCACATATGGACCGTACCGGTCCGCAGTGAACACATCTATATAGCCATCGCCGTTGAGGTCAAATCTGGGCGCGAATTCTACAGTACCGCTATCAAGATGCGAGGCGTAAATATCCCTTTCGAAAATACCATCTGCGAAATCTTCTTGCGTGGTCTCGGTCCAGATACTTGCGTAGGCTGTACAGATAATACATACTGCACTTATGAATAACCTTGTGATCATAAACCCTCCTCTTTTACAGCGTTACTCTTTCATGCTTATTTACAACAAAATTCTCTATTTATATTATAATATTCACCCCTGCAAAGTCAAGTGAACATATGTTTACATGGTCGATTAAACCATTGTCTATTTTGCAACAACGGTTAAGTGATGAGCAAAATGTGATAGCGGCGTGCGAACGAGAAACTCGTTCAGAGGCCTCAACATATTATACAAAGGGTTTACGATTTTATAAGGATGATTGAACAACATATCCACCCTTTCCGAATAGACACTTCGAAATCCTCCAGCACGCAGCAGTTCTTCGATACCCCTGAGATTCCACAAATAGGGATGAGCTTCCAAGCCCATGTTCCGCGCCAAGAATTCTGTATACGAATTACGACGCGGCAGTTGAAAAACATAGAACAGTCCACCGGGCCTCAATACCCTTCTTATTTCGCGCAACACCTGCGGCAGTTCTTCAGGTGGGATGTGTTCGAGTACTGCATAAGCAAAGACAACATCAAAATACCTATCTGGAAATGGCTGTCTTGCACCATCATAGAACCTGAAATCTACGGAAACCTTAGTTTGAATCACGCTCCAAACACTTTTCATACTTTCATCACGGGTACTGATATGGGACTCAGCTTTGCCCCGGAAAAAGTTGTTCAAGGACTTATCCTCAACCGTCTCTAAGCCGTAAACCTCATAATTGTGCTTGGCCAAGAGATAAGATTGCAAACCGATACCACAACCGAAATCAAGAATTTTCTGTGGTGGTGGTGATAGTCTTTTCAGCAACTCCAAATCATGCAGGACATTGCGCACGTGAGCTTTTGAAGAATAAGCACGAAAACACTTTCTTAGAAAAGCGAGATCGGTTGAAGAGACCCTTCCTTTCAGTTCATCCCAGATAGGAGCGATTGGATTCGCCATCACACGATTATAGACGAATCATCCATGCTGTCAATGCGCCACGTGGTCATTGACAACGGTGTTACCCGACATATACTACTTCTGTGCAGACTTTCAGAAGAATCACCACTATCGCTATCGTTGTAGTAGTATTCTTTTTTCTCATAAGAAATCTTGTACTGAATTGGTCAAAGATACCTTTCGAAAGAATCCAATTCAATGTTTGGCTGCTTGCCCTATCTTTTTGTGCTTTGGTTATCTATTTCGTGATCTACAGCAAAAGCTGGCAAGCGATAATGCAAGCCTTAGGTGCACCCATAACATTTTCCCAATCGACCTGGATGATCGCAACAACGCAGATAGGTAAGTATCTTCCGGGCAAGGTTTGGTACATAGTCGGTCGTGTCTATGTAGGTAGGAAAGCCAACCTAGAAGGCAAGAAACTGACACTTAGCATGGTGCTCGAACTCGGTTTGGTCTATATCACTGGAGGCATAGTCTTTGCCTTTACTACCTTAATCGCGGGCGATTACAAAACAACGTGGCTTATCATTTCCATTATGCTAACGATAGCTGGCATAACCATGCTTCATCCGAGAATCCTGAGTCGTGTCTCTAACTTCTTCCTGCGGATGATGAAAAAACCCGAAATCAGAATAACCCTGACATACAGGCAAATCTCGCAAATTTCTCTTTACTTTTTTGGTATTTGGATCGCGCAAATAATTGGCTTTTATTTGCTGATCAGCGCGATATTTCCCGTCCCCTTATTCAGTGTATTTAGAATCGCCTCGGCATACGCCTTAGCTTGGATGAGTGGTTCCGTGGCGATATTCGCACCGGCTGGGCTGGGTGTACGTGAAGGCATAATGACACTTCTCCTTTCATCCATTCTACCAACCCCGCTAGCTATCGCCATCAGTTTCATCGCGCGTATCTGGGTCACGATTTTTGAGCTCATGATATTCTTCGTAGGATTGATCATCCGACGCAAAACGCACTTAAAGTCCGGTTCTTGACTATAACGTGAATATTCCTATACTTGAAACATGAGTAAGAAATCCAAGTCGAAGAAGAATATTCCCAAGCAAAGCAAACCACTCTTTATCGAGGTCCAATGGGAGAAATTGGTCATCGGACTTCTGCTGATCCTGCCTCTGATATATTTCTCATCATTTCTCAGTGCCGACCGCATGATCGGCGGTTCAGATTATCTCATCGGGGGCTATCCTTTTGAGAAATGGATCGGTGAACAGGCAGAACTACCGCTGTGGTATCCTCACGTCTTCGGCGGCGTGCCAGTGCTTGGTTCACCGGTCGGCGGACCCTTAGCACCCCTTGCCCAGTTACGCGAAATCATACCGCCCAACGTTGTATTGACTCTTTCCCTTATATTTTTCTTCTTCCTCGCCGGTCTGGGAATGTATCTTTACCTGAAGGCAATCGGTCTCTCGCCGTACACCGCCGCGGTCGGCGCGGTCATCTATCAATTCATTGGAAACCTGGCAACGACGCCGGCGGCCGGTCATGCAGGCAGGGCAGCCAGCATCGCTCTTTTTCCACTAATGCTGTTCTTCATTCACTCAGCATTGAAATCAAAGAAGTTACTCTATTTCCTTTTGATGGCACTAGCAACTGCCTTTGCCTTTTACGAAGGGCATTTCCAAATAACCTATTACGGGCTCTTATTTATCTTGGGGTATGTAATCTACTATCTTGTTGCCCACCGAAAAGAGAATACGGGCAAAGATCTCATCAAAGTTCTTGGCTATGGTGCTCTTTCGGTCGTACTGATCTGCTTGCTCATGGCGGCGATCTGGTTACCGGTGTTGGGTGGATTGGGGACCGCTGCACGCGGGGTCGAACGCGGCTATGAGTATGCGGCGTCTTGGGCAATGCCTCCATTAGAACTTGTAGACCTCGTCATTCCCACATTTTCTGGCGTTCTTGACAATTACTGGGGATTGAACAGCTTCAAAATGCATCTTGAATATTTCGGCATCATTGCCCTTGTGTGTGCCCTGTTGGCGATTACCCTGTGTTGGAAAAAGCGCTACGTGAAATTCTATGTACTCGCAGCACTCGTTACCTTCCTGGTTGCCATTGGCAGCGCTACTCCTTTCTTCAGAATCCCCTATGTACTCATTCCCGGGTTCAGACTCTTCAGGGCACCTGCCCTAATATTCTATCTGGTGAGTTTCAGCGTCATTGTTTTAGGTACTATCGGATTTGAAAACGTCCTGAGCGGAAAGCAAGAAATACCATCCAGAAAAATATACATCGTGAGTGGAATCATCATCGCGGTCTTGGGACTGGCGGCGTTTATATTATCAATCGGCGGTGATTCGATCGTCCAATCTATGCAGGATTCCATCTATTCAAGACTCGCCTCGATGTGGGGCGAACAAGCCACACGCGCAAAGATTTCAAACCTACGTGCAAATTACTCATCCCTGGTAAATGGTACCTGGCGTACCGTATTACTTGCCGCTGCAATACTCGGCCTTGTATACTTTTCAACGAAGCGAAAGGTGAAACTATGGATTTTCGCAATTCTGTTTATGTTTTTAGCCTTGATCGACCAATTACCGTTCGTTACCAAATTCTTGCCCGAGGCTCCGGCACCAGAGAAATACTACGCCGCGGATGATATTACGCGTTTCATTAAAAAAGACCCTAGCATATTCCGGGTATTCCCCACTCCCTGGTATGAACACACAACTGATCTTTATCTTTTGTATCACAATATTCAGAGTGCGGGCGGTTATATTCCAAATCCCCTCAAACGCTACCAGGAATTTATCGGCGCCGGACGCAGCGTAATGTTCACTCCTACCAACCTGATCCAACATCCCAGATTCCTCAACATGCTTAACCTAAAATATGTCATAGCTCCCACACTTCCCGATGATGTATCACAATATGATTTACAAACACGGCGTGCAATTGAACAGATACGATCCTTTCTATCGAGATTCCAAAGAGCTTTTGTCGGCCGCAAATATACCGTCTACGAAAACCAACACGCGATGCCAAGAGTTTATATGGTTCATGATTATGAGGTGCATAATGAATCAGATATACTCGATATTATGAAATCAGATGAATACGACCCATCACACACCGTGCTACTTGAAAACGACCCAGACGTACCACGACTGGACATTAAGGATGAGTCCCTACCGCCCGCGGTCGAGTTAGTCAAGTACACACCAAATGAAATTGTCTGCAACGTAGAATCTGAGCATCCTGGTTTTCTGGTGTTGGCCGACAACTGGCATCCGGATTGGCAGGCCTTTGTGGACGGTGAGATAAGCAAAGTCTACACAGCCAACCACACGTTCCGGGCAGTCTACGTGCAATCAGGAATGCATGAGCTGACCTTCAGGTACGTCTCCTCAGGTTTCGCCACCGGCAGAATAATATCAATCATTACCCTGATCCTTTCGGTGGGGCTCGGCGCGGTCAGTCTCAAATACAGATTCTAGCCACATACCTTAATAGTAACTCGAAATAATATTTGAATACACTCAAAGCTTGATTTATGCTTTTTTTTGTGTATTATAATGGCTAATGAAAAAAATCGACAAGGTCTTAAAAAAATATGATTACAAATCATCGAGAATCATTCAAATATTGAACGAGATTCAAGAGATTGAAAATTATTTACCAAAACATGTGTTGGAATATGTTAGCAGGCAGTTGAAACTGCCCTTAAGCAGTATCTACAGCATTGCGACATTCTATTCTGCCTTCAGCTTAAAACCGCGTGGCAAACACTTGGTTACGGTCTGTATGGGCACGGCCTGTCACGTGCGCGGCGCTCCTGCGGTGCTGAACCGTCTGGAGGAGAAATTAAAGATAAAAAGCGGTGATACAACGGTCGACAACCGATTCACGTTGAAGACCGTGAACTGTCTTGGTGCCTGTGCCCTGGCCCCGATTGTCGTTGTCGACGATGAATATCATGGTCAGACAACGGTAAACAAAGTCGACCAGCTCGTGCAAAATTATGAAAAAGACTAAGCAGAAATACCGCCAACACCTTTTGGTCTGTGCCGGGACCGGCTGTGTGGCGAACCATTCATTTGAAATCAAAGAAGCACTCGAGAAGGAAATCACAAAACAACATTTGCACGATGAGGTTCAGGTCATTACTACCGGCTGCCAAGGATTCTGTGAGCGTGGACCAATCGTGATCGTACAGCCCGATGGAATATTCTATCAGCGCGTAAAGAAGAAAGATATACCACATCTCGTCGAAGAACACATGCTAAAAGGCCGACCAGTAAAGGATTTGATGTACATGCCTTCGCCTGAAGAAAAACCCGTACCCAAGATGATGGACATCGATTTCTTCAAACACCAGCGCTTAATAGTGCTACGGAACCGTGGACGATTAGATCCGGAAAACATCGAAGAGTATATTGGCTTTGATGGTTACCAGGCATTGGAAATTGCACTTACCCGGATGACACCCGAACAAATAATCAAAGAAATAAAGGCGTCGGGATTACGCGGCAGGGGTGGTGCAGGTTTTCCCACCGGGGAAAAATGGGAATTGTGTCGTACGGAACCGGGTAGAACCAAGTACATCGTATGCAACGGTGACGAGGGTGACCCCGGTGCATTCATGGACCGCAGTGTCCTTGAGGCCGATCCCCATTCGGTGATCGAAGGCCTGGTCATCGGAGCCAAGGCGATTGGCGCGCATCAGGGATTTGTCTACGTGCGCAGCGAATACCCCCTCGCCGTAAAGCGTCTCAAAATTGCTTTGAAGCAATCAGAAGAATACGGACTGCTCGGACACAACATTCTTGACACCGGCCTCAATTTCAACATTGACGTTGTCCAAGGAGCAGGCGCTTTTGTGTGCGGAGAAGAAACTGCTTTGCTTGCATCAATCGAAGGACGGGTTGGCCGACCTCGACAGAGACCACCCTATCCATCAGAAAAGGGTCTCTGGGGCAAGCCGACCAACATCAATAATGTGGAAACGTGGGCAAACGTACCGATGATCATCCTACGCGGCGCCAAATGGTTCTCATCGATTGGTACTAAGACCAGTAAGGGCACCAAGATTTTCTCACTCGTCGGCAAGATTAACAATACCGGACTCGTTGAAGTACCCATGGGTATCTCGATGCGCGAAATAATCTACGATATTGGCGGAGGCATTCCCAAAGGCAAGGAATTCAAGGCAGTTCAGACCGGCGGTCCTTCGGGCGGTTGTATACCGAAAAGCCTGCTCGAGCTGCCCATCGATTACGAAAGCTTGACTAAAGCCGGCTCGATGATGGGTTCAGGCGGCATGATCGTCATGGATGAAGAGACGTGCATGGTGGATGTTGCACGCTATTTTATCAATTTCACACAAGAAGAATCATGTGGCAAATGTCCGCCCTGCCGTATGGGCACAAAACACATGGTCTACGTTCTCGATCGCATCACTCAGGGTGAAGGTAAAGATGGAGACATCAAACTTCTCCATAATCTTGCCGAAAATGTGAAACTCTCTTCGCTCTGCGGTCTGGGTCAAACCGCACCCAACCCCGTTCTGACAACCCTGAAATATTTTCAAAGAGAATATGAAGCACACATCAAAGAGAAACGTTGCCCAGCACTAGTTTGTAAAAACCTGATTTCATACACCATCGACGCCGAACTGTGCGGTGGTTGTACAATATGTGCTAAAAATTGCCCGAGCGACGCGATTTCCGGCGAACCGAAAAAAGCACACACCATCGACCAAGTTAAATGCACGAAGTGCGGTATCTGCATATCTGTCTGTCCACCTAAATTCAATGCGGTCAAGAAAGTATCTCCAACTTTAATATGATTAGTATTACGCTCGATGGGAAAAAAGTAAGAGCCAAAAAAGGCGAAACAGTATTGCAGATTGCCCAGCGCAAAGGCATCAAGATTCCAACTCTCTGTCATCACAAAGATTTGTCCCCGTTCGGAGGTTGCCGTCTTTGTATTGTTCAAGTCAAGGGAAGAACTCATCCCTTGACCGCATGCACGTTGTACCCTGAACATGGCATGGTTATCAAAACCAACACGCCACGCCTGCGAAAGCAACGCAAGTTCACACTGCAGTTAATACTCTCCGAGCATCCGAATGCGTGTCTCATATGTGAGCGCGAAGCAGAATGTGACAGCTTTCAGGAATGTATCAAGAAATCAGCCGTGACGTTCGGCTGCAAATCATGTCCCCAGAATGGAAATTGCGAACTGCAGGACTTGGTTGAAGAATTGAAGATAAAAGAAATACCTTTCGATTTCCGCTATCGAAATCTTGAGGTCGAAAGACATGACCCATTTTTTGATCGCGACTACAATTTGTGTATTTTGTGTGGCAGATGCATCCGTGCATGCCAGGAAATCCGGCATGCCCATACCCTTGACTTTCATCACCGTGGGCCGGATACACTCGTGGGTACTGCGTTTGAATTGCCCCATCTCGAATCGGGCTGTCAATTCTGTGGAGCGTGTGTTGATGTCTGCCCGACCGGAGCATTGCGGGACCGCTTCAGCCGTTATGAAAAACCGGCCGAGAAGACTGTGAAGACGACGTGCGTGCTCTGCAGCTTGGGCTGCTCAATCAATCTCGGCGTCAACAACAACAAGATTACTTGCTCAACGCCGAGCAATAATCAAATCTGTGTGCGTGGTCGTTTTGGCATAGCGCCATTAGTAAACCATCCCAAGCGTATCACAAAACCCATGCTGAAAAAGGACAATCAATTGGTTGAGGTCGAATGGGATGAAGCCGTGAACTTTGTAGCACACAAACTACAAGCAAACAGGAGTCGTGCTGGCATTTTATTCTCGCCTCAGTTGACGGCTGAAGCAATCGAGAAACTCTATTCCTTGGCTGACTCTCTCAAAGCCAGGCTAGCCACTCCGATTAACCTCAATCACACTCTCAGCACATTACAACTGAATCAGATAAAAGGCAACGTTGTTTTCATTATTCTTAACACCGATATGGTCGCCGATTTCTCGGTTCTACTCCTGAAACTCCGTAAGAAGTTTAAGAATAAGGCCTCATACGTTGTCATCGACGCAGTGCAGAATACCTCAAATGGTTTCGCTGATGTCCGGCTGAATCTAAAACCGGGCGCCGAAAAAGAGTTGTTGCAAGCCTTGGTTGGCACAGGCAGAGTACCGCGCAACGCAGGGATATCTCATGAAAAAATCACACATACGAAGAATTTTATTACAGATAAACAAATTATCTTGATCTACAATGCATCGAATTTTCAGGAATTGCAACTGCCTAAATCCATAAAACAACTACCGTTACCCAGTCAAGTTAATACGCTGGAAATAGCAAGGTATGGCGTCGAAGCAACTTATGAAGAAACATTAAAAAGCCAAAATATCGATTGTCTGTACACGGTCGGTGTTGCACCAACGCCACATAAGAAATACGAGACGGTCATTGTCCAGGACTGCTTCATACCGGATTTTGATTTTGATGTCTTCCTCCCGGCCGCAACGTTTACTGAAACGAACGGTAGTATAATTGATATCGAAGGCAAAACAAGACGGCTCCGTCGTGCAATAGCACCCATGGATGAATCACGACCAGATGACTGGATAGTAGAAGAAATAGCTANTCACCTGAACCTAAGGCTTAAGANACCAAGAAGAAGAAAGCTAATGACCAAGAAGACAATCAAAATGAAACCCAACAAAGATTATCCCCTACGACTAATCATTCGCGAAAACACATATCTTTACAGGAATAAAACCCTATCCTCAATATTAAAGGGCTTCGAACGGCTACGGTACGACCGACATGTCTGGCTGAACGAAGGTACCGCCAAGAAATACAAACTACAGGAGAACATGCGCGCGAGAATCATCGGACGAAAAATATTGTTCGACATGCCCGTGAAAATCAGTTCAGTAGTACCCGAGGGCTCGGTACTCATCTTCCATACTCCTTCAATGGGCCATATCGAAAATCAACCGGTGAGGATTGAATGTACAAAGTTCTAAGAAGAGAGAAAATTGTACCCAATATTCATCTTCTAGTCATTGAATCAGATGCCATTCACCAGAATGCTCAGGCTGGTGAATTCGTTGTCGTGCGCGCCGATGAGAAAGGCGAACGTATTCCTCTGAACCTTGTCGACTGGGATGAAAAGAGCGTCAGCATGGTCTTCATGGAAATCGGAACATCAACGAGAAAACTTGCCGCCCTCACTGCCGGTGACGAGATTGCCACCCTGGTTGGCCCCTTAGGCAAACCCACCGAAATGGTGCAGGGCAAGAGAATTCTGTGTCTTGGTGGCTGTTACGGAATAGGCGCGCTGTCTCCGGTAATCCGTGCCTATAAGGAGCATGGGAATACAGTAATCACTGCCATTGAAGCACGCAGCGCGTTTTTATTGTACTGGCAAGAAAAATTGAAAAAATATAGTGATGAGTTTTATGAAATCACGCGCGATGGTACACAGGGTTTACAGGGACATGTTAACGATTTCGCAAATGAGTACCTGCGGACTAACCAGGTTGATCTCGTTTACGCTCAGGGATGCACATACCTCACTTATTTAACGTCAGAGACAACACGGCACCGTGGAATCAAAACAATCGTTGGTCTCAATCCTATAATGGTCGACGCCACGGGCATGTGTGGTGTCTGCCGCGTCATCGTCGGTGGTGAGACAAAATTCGGCTGTGTCGATGGGCCAGAATTCGATGGCCATCAGGTCGACTGGGAAAACCTGCTGGCGCGTCGCAAGATTTACTTAAGTGACGAAGTATACTCGTTGAGCTTCTTCGAGTGTGAAACATATGGCTAATAAGATTGAACCCAAGAAAACTCCGATGCGCGAGCGTTCACCCCAGGTTCGGGTCAAGGACTTCAACGAGGTTCCCTACGGCTACAACGATGAAGAGGCAATCCGCGAAGCCAAGCGATGCCTGCAGTGTAAAAGGCCAACCTGTGTTCAGGGCTGCCCCGTGGAAATCGACATCCCGGGGTTCATAGAATTCATCGCCCAAGGAGATTTCACGAGTGCAATAAAGAGACTGAAGGAAAAGAACATTTTACCCGCGGTGTGCGGCAGGGTCTGCCCGCAAGAAGACCAGTGCGAGAAAGTATGCGTGCTGGCCAAGAAATTTGAGCCCGTAGCAATCGGACGCCTTGAGCGCTTCGCCGCAGATTGGGAAGCGGCTCAGGGTGAATCACCGATTCCCCAATTGCCCGAGTCTACGGGCAAGCGAGTTGCGGTAATTGGTGCTGGTCCGGGTGGCCTTACAGTGGCCGGCGATTTGAGCCGATTTGGCCACGCCATAACAATCTTCGAAGCCTTGCACAAACCAGGTGGCGTGCTAGTCTATGGCATTCCAGAATTCAGATTGCCCAAAAAAATCATCTACGGCGAGGTTGATTATCTTGTTAGGTGCGGTGTTGAACTTAAACTGGATTTCGTAATTGGTAAAACGGCAACCATTGATCAGCTATTTGAGGAATTCGATGCCGTATACATCGGCACCGGCGCTGGTCTACCGTGGTTCATGAACATCCCTGGGGAAAACCTCAACGGCGTATATTCGGCCAACGAATACCTTACACGGGCAAATCTGATGAAGGCGTACCTCTTCCCTGAATACGATACACCGATCGTACGCGGTAAGAAGGTCGCGGTCATCGGTGGCGGTAATGTCGCCATGGACTGTGCACGGACTGCACTCCGGCTGGGTGCCGATGAGGTCAGGATAGTCTATCGCCGCTCACGTAAGGAAATGCCCGCACGTGAAGAAGAAATCCACCACGGGGAACAAGAAGGTATCATCTTCGAATTTCTCACCCTGCCCGTGAAATATCTCAGCAATGAATACAGCTGGGTGAAAAGCATGGAGTGTCTACGCATGAAACTCGGTGAACCGGATGCTTCGGGTAGGAGAAGGCCAGTGCCCATTGAGGGGTCGAACTATATTACCGAAGTAGATACTGTAGTATGTGCCATCGGCCAGAGCCCCAATCCTCTTATCCCACAAACCACGCCCGATTTAAAGATCGGCAAATGGGGTAACATCGAGGTCGATGAGAAAACGGGCAAGACCTCGAAAAAGGGCTGCTGGGCAGGAGGCGATGTTGTGCGCGGTGGTGCCACAGTAATCCTTGCCATGGGTGACGCCCGCGTTGCTGCCCGATCGATGCATGAGTATCTGACGACCGCGGTCTGGTAGACCACTCTTACGACAAATCCTACCAGAAAGTACTTCAGACCTAAGGGTCAACCCTAAATATCAAATCCGAAACCCTAAGCACGAAATCCGAAACAAATTCAAACTTCTAATATCAAAATTCAAAACTATAGTCATTAGCCGAAGCATTGGAGACCAAAAGGTTTATCCAACATTTCCTCCGTTCTCATGTTTGGCATTTGGTATTTTGGATTTTGAGATTGTTTAGGATTTAGATATTAGTGTTTAGGGTTTGGACGAGCTGTAGCGAGGCCGTTAGATTTCGAATTCTCCGCGCCCCGCATATGCACACTTACCGCCGATCTGCACCGTATATTTGTTGTCCTTCTTTCGCCCCCGCATCAAAATCTTCGACGGGCGCCCCATTTCGATACCCTGCTCATTCACAATCTCGAATTCGTTGCCAAAAACATTGTGCTTCAGCAAATAGGCAGTGAGCGGACCCGCTGCCGAACCCGTAGCCGGATCCTCCAAGATTCCAATATGGGGTGCGAAGAACCGTGTATGTACCTTGGCCCCCGGGTTCACCGTTTCCAAGGAAAAGAGATAAGGGCCAATCAATGTCTTATCGAAAAATTTTCTCAGATTGCCTACGTTACCCTGAGCACGCTGCATCGCATCGAGTGTCTTAACTGGGATAATCAACATCCGGTTCCCTGTCGAGACTTCTTCCACGGGCAATTCTTCAGTAATTTCGTCGGCAGATAGATCGAACAGATCTGCAATCTGTTGCCTATCTGTATGTTGATCAAAGAATTCAGGTTCATTCTGAGTCATCCATATCGCGTCTTCCTGCTTTTGTAGTGGAATGACCCCAACTTTTGTCTCCAGTCTCAAGACATTTTTCTTATCAGTCCAGATACTGAATAGTTCCCAAATAGAATATGCTGTGCCCAATGTGGGGTGTCCGGCAAACGGNAACTCGCGGCTCACTGTGAATATTCTAACCGCAAAATCTGCCTTTGATTTGTCAGCGTCAAAAACAAAGGTTGTCTCTGGATAGTTTATCTCTTTAGCCAAATTCTGCATTTGTTCGGCACTCAGACCACTACCGTTAGGGAACACTGCCAATTGATTCCCTGCATATGGAGTGTCAGTGAAAACATCAATGAAAATACATTCCTTTTTCATGGTACCTCCATGCTCCAACATTACATGATTCTACTTCTTGTATGCAGACCTCGAAGGACCCAATGCTTGGAACTCCATATTCTCCGTAATTTCGGAAAAATGTCGTCTTGTCGTTAATAGAGCTTTTCTTCTTTCTCTTCTTTGGGTGCGTAGTGAGAAAATTGCATGGTGTGTATTCCGTGGCCCTGGGTGATCGACCTGAGGTCAGTTGCATAACCAAACGACTTAGCAAGCGCCAAGGTTGCATCGATTATCTTTTCCTGTTTGTTTGTTTCGATTTTTTGAATGTTGCCTTTGCGCGCATTGACGTCATTGATGACGTCACCGAGGTATTGCTGAGGAACAATGATTTCCAGCGCCATAATCGGTTCCAGCAGTATCGGTTTGCCCTTGGCAAAACCATCGCGCAACGCCATCTGAGCAGCAATCTTGAAGTCTAAGTCCGATGAATCGGTGGGGTGGTGCTTGCCGTCGAGTATGGTTAATTGAATATCGATAATCGGATAGCCGTAATAAACACCCACCTCAGTCTGTTCTTTTATACCCTGTTCAATCGCGGGCACAAATTGCCTCGGTATGACACCCTCTTTCAGTCTGTTTTCAATCTTTATGCCACGGCCACGCTCGGCCGGTTCTATTTTCATCTTCACGACACCATAATGACCTCGTCCTCCGGTTTGTTTTATGAATCTACCCTCCACGGTGACCGGCTCGGAAATCGTCTCGCGATAAGAAACCTGGGGTTTGCTTACATGACACTCAACACCGAATTCGCGCTTCAGACGGTCAACAATGATCTCGAGGTGCAATTCGCCCATGCCCGACACTATTCGCTGTGCTGTTTCTTCATCGGTTCTTACCTTGAACGTAGGATCCTCAATCTGAAGATATTTCAGCGTACCATCGAGCTTTGCATCATCCATTTTGGTCTTGGGTTCGAGACTGACAAATATCACCGGCTCTGGGAATCTCATGGACTCAAAAGAAATGGGATGTTTTGTATCACATAGTGTATATCCCGTTTTACACTCACGTAAGCCGGTTACCACACCTATTTCTCCGACCATCAGGCTCTTCGATTCCTCCCTCTTGTTAGCATGCATGAGCAGCAGCCGACCAATGCGATCGACTCTTTCCGGCGGGTAGATCAGTACCTTAGCACCACCCGCTACTCGCCCTGAATACACGCGAACATAGTATATCAGCCCGAGATGAGGGTCGGTCTGTGCCTTGAATAACAAGGCAGAAAATGGTGCATCGACTGACGGTTGCCGAGTTTCTTCTTTTAGAGTTTTGGGGTTCAATCCTTTAGTAGCACGAAGGTCGATTGGCGATGGTAAATAATCGAGCACCGCGTCGAGGAGTTTCTGCACGCCCATATTCTTAAGGGCTGCGCCACATAGCACCGGGAAAAAATGCAGATCAATTGTTCCCTTTCTGATTACCCACTTGATTTTGTTGACCGGTATAGCAATTTCGCCAAAATAGCTCTCGAAAATTTCCTCGTCATGTTCAGCCAACATCTCCAGCATTTCGGTGCGATACTGCTCACTCAATTCCCTGTATTGACCGGGTATCTCTTCTTCTCTGTACTTAGCGCCGAGCGTCTCTTCTTCCCAGTAGAATGCCTTTTGGTTAACGATATCAACCAAACCGTAGAATTTATCCTCATCCGCAATTGGTATCTGTAATACCAATGGCTTCATGGATAATTTAGTTTTCATTTGTGCGATAACACGATAGAAATCAGCGCCGACACGGTCCATTTTATTGACAAAGGCAATCCGCGGTACCTGGTACTTATCAGCTTGACGCCAGACGGTCTCAGTCTGAGGTTGCACGCCACCCACGGCGCAGAAGATCGCAATCAACCCGTCAAGCACCTTCATCGAGCGTTCGACTTCAACGGTGAAGTCTACGTGACCCGGGGTATCTATGATGTTTATCCGGTAGTCTTTCCAGTAGGATGTGGTTGCCGCCGATGTGATCGTAATGCCCCGCTCACGCTCCTGGTCCATCCAATCCATAGTTGCCGAACCCTCATCCACTTCACCCATTTTCCGAATTCTTCCTGAATAAAAAAGGATACGTTCGGTGGTCGTCGTCTTTCCCGCATCAATGTGCGCGGCGAGACCGATGTTTCTTATCTTTGCGAGGTCAATCATAGGTCTTAGTATACCAAAATATAACTGATAGTCAATTATCTAGGAAATTTGGTGTGGATACTATGGAATCCTTCGTTCACGTTTGACAGCCGATTTTATCTCTTTACCATTGAACCTGCCTACACCTATCGGCAGATTCTTGTAGCGAACGATCAAAAAACCTCTTTCGATATTGGTACGACTGCTGAATTTTACAATTTCGCCCTTCAGGAATTTCTTCAGTTGCCATTCCTTCAAATCGACAGCATTCCTAGTCGCATCTCGCCCGAAGAGTTGTACCAAATCGTTGTCTGGTTTTATTTGTTGATCATAGATCTTACCAAACTCCAAGCCCTTGCGGACCGCATTAACTTCACGAAAAGAGAAGACCTCCGGGGTAGAGATATAATTCATGTTTCTGCCCTTAAAAATTGCAAACGGTTCAAGATGTTCTTGATTCGTACCATATTGCTTGGCAAAGGTCTCGGACAAAACACTATCGAACTCAATTTTGCCCAAATATTGCATGCGGTGTCTTTGAACACCCCTCTTGGTGATCCGAGCAATGAAGAATGGTGCAGTATCGTTATCTTGAGGTAATATCCGAGCACATTGCTTGACCCTCTTGTCGAAACTACCACCCTGCCAATGTGTAACACCGGCACGCGTTTTGAACCTTGGTATCTCTACTGGAAGTAACTCTGCTTCAGGGTATTTCTCCAATAAATACGAAATCACTGCTTCATTCTCCTCCGGCGCAATGGTGCACGTTGAATAGACCATTGTACCACCTGGTCGTAGGGCCCGGAACCCAGACGTGATGAGGCCAATTTGCAGCCTTGACATGCGCAGTACGTTCTTAGTGCCCCAATGGTACAGCACGGCTTTGGATTTCCGAATCGTTCCCTCCGCACTGCAGGGTGCGTCGATGAGAATCCGGTCGAAATAGTCCGGAAAAATACGATGTGTCTTTTGCCCGTTGATGCTGATCACTGCCTCGTTTATCAATCCACAACGCTTGATATTGTGCGTCAAGCCCCTCATACGCTTGCGACTAATTTCATTGACGATGAGCAAACCCTCGTTTGCCATCAGTTGGGCAATCTGAGTAGTTTTCGAACCCGGTGCCGCGCACATGTCCATCACCACATCGCCCGGTTGTGGTTCGAGCAGAATCACCGGTATCATCGATGCTACTTCCTGCACGTAAATCAGACCCAGACCGTGAGTAACATGATTCCCAAGTGCGTACTTCCCTTCTACATAAAAACCATCGTGGTAAAACGGCAATTCTCGCAATCTCACATCGCCTAGTAATGATAGTATCTTTTCCCTCCCTGCCTTGAGCGTGTTCAGGCGAAATGATTGGACAAGTGGTTTTCTTATGCATTGCATGAAAGAATTGAAATCAGGAATTATTGATTCATAACGAGCAAATAGCCCTTCTATTTTCACGAACTAATATATAGTTGAATCCATGCGAATGTCAACAAGTAGCAAACTAAAATTCTTCGCTACCCTCGAACATAATTTCTATTGACTATTGACCCTGTTTCTGTAATCTTTAACGATGTCCGACACAACGGTTATCTTGCCACAATTTGTGGAACTTGGGACAAACAAAATCACTGGGCTGCTCCATATTTTGAAAAAACACCAGGTAGCATACAACAAGGCATTACTTCTACACGATGATAATACAATAAACATTGGCGGAAACGACATAATTACCACTCTGAGAGAAACAAATATCAGAGTAATCAATCAAACAGTAGAGAATAGCGACGAGAAGACTGCGAGAAGGATTAAAGGGACAATCAAAGAAAATTCACCCGATCTCGTGATCGGCTTTGGTGGCGGGAAAGTCCTGGATGTGGCAAAACTGGCTGCTGCCGATAATAACGTGAGATTCATCAGTATCCCGACAACACTTTCCAATGATGGACTTGCTTCGCCGGTTTCGGTTATAAAGGACGATGATAACATCCCAATCAGTCATATCACCAAACCACCCCATGGTGTGATTATCGACATTGACATTGTGAAAAAAGCCCCATTAAGACACCTGATGGCAGGAGTAGGTGATTTGCTCTCCAACCTCTCTGCGGTCTTCGACGCCCGGCTCGCACATGAAAAAAAACAAGAACAAATCGACACCAATGCTCTCGAATTGGCCGAAGTAGGTGGTAAAAGACTCCTGGAACTAGGTGCAAAAAAAATCGACAGTCCTGTATTTCTCGAAAATCTAGCGCAGGGGCTTGTCAAGAGTGGTTTTGCGATGTGTCTTTTTGGCACGTCACGTCCCGCCAGTGGAAGCGAACACAAAATCAGCCATTCGATCGATCACTATTTTCCACCGAGCAAAGGCTTGCATGGCGAGCAGGTGGGCATCGCCGCGCTATTCACCATGGCCCTACAGAAAAACAGCTATTATGAAGCGGTGAGTAGTTTCTACAAAAAAATCGGATTCCCAGGCAAACTGAGCCATCTCGGTCTGAATCAAGAAGAATTCATTCGGGTCGTATTAAACGCGACGAGGATCCGTCCCGTTCGGTATACAATACTTGAACATGTCAGGCCAAGCGCCGATGACATAAAGGGATTACTGAAAAAGACAAACCTCTAAGGAACGAAAAAACGTGACTTTTTGTGATCGTAATCCACGCAAGACAGGCCACTTTTCGCCAAGGCATCAATCGCAAGCATGCTCGTAGCGATGCCCTGGCGCAAAGCTTAATACCATTGACAAGTTTCAATTTATCAATATAATAATAGTCTGTCTGGATTTTTCGCCCAGGTTGCTCGTCCCGCACTTTTGTGCCTGGATAGCTCAGTCGGCTAGAGCACGTCCTTGGTAAGGACGAGGTCGCCGGTTCGATTCCGGCTCCAGGCTTAGAAGCCAATGCGGGATAATTTATCGCCGGTCGGAGCACGAATATGGGCTGGATGATATGAATCAAGGAGGCTTGATATGGCGAAGCAAAAGTTTGAGCGGACCAAGCCGCATGTTAACATTGGGACGATTGGTCATGTGGATCATGGTAAGACGGCGTTGACCGCGGCGATTACCAAGGCGTTGGAGAAGAAGGGTTTGGCGCATTTTATGAGTTATGATGAGGTGGCCAAGGCTTCGGAGGCGCATGGTCGGCGTGATGAGACGAAGATTTTGACGATTGCGATCAGTCATGTGGAGTATGAGACGGACAATCGTCATTATGCGCATATTGATTGTCCGGGGCATGCGGATTATATCAAGAATATGATTACCGGGGCGGCGCAGATGGATGGTGCGATTTTGGTAGTCAGTGCGGTGGATGGTCCGATGCCGCAGACGCGGGAGCATATTTTGTTAGCGCGTCAGGTGAATGTGCCGGCGATTGTTGTATTTATCAACAAGGTGGATTTAGTGACCGATCCGGAGATTTTGGATTTAGTGGAGTTGGAGGTGCGTGAGTTATTGACCAAGTATGAGTTTCCGGGTGATGATATTCCGGTGGTTCGGGGTAGTGCGTTAGCTGCGATGCAGGCTTCGGGTGGGGTTGATGATGCGGCGTTTGAGTCGATTTGGAAGTTATTGGATGCGGTGGACAGTTATATTCCGACGCCGGAGCGTGATGTGGACAAGCCGTTTTTGTTAGCGATTGAGGATATTTTTTCGATTACCGGTCGTGGTACGGTGGTGACGGGTCGGGTTGAGCGTGGTCAATTGAAGCCGGGTGAGGAGGTTGAGATTGTTGGTTTTGGCAAGCGTTTTAAGACGGTGGCGACGAGTTTAGAGATGTTTCGTAAGATTTTGGAGTCGGGTCAGGCCGGTGACAATGTTGGTATTTTGTTGCGTGGTGTGGGTAAGGATGATGTTTATCGTGGGATGGTGGTTTCCAAGCCGGATAGTATCAATCCCCATCATCGGTTTAATGCCGAGGTTTACGTTTTGAAGAAGGAGGAGGGTGGTCGGCATACGCCATTTTTCAATGGTTATCGGCCGCAGTTTTATGTTCGGACGACGGATGTTACCGGGGTTGTGAAGTTGCCCAAGGGTGTTGAGATGGTGATGCCTGGTGACAATGCGAATTTTGAGATTGAGTTGATCAGTCCGGTGGCGATCGAGCAGGGTCTACGTTTCGCGATTCGTGAAGGCGGTCGCACCGTCGGCGCCGGTGTGGTCACCAAAATACTAGAATAATAATGAATAAACTAAGAATTAGGTTAAAATCATACGATCACCGCATTCTCGATCAATCGGTGAAGTCAATAGTAGAAACAGTGAAACGGTTCGGCGTAGCCATGTCGGGTCCTGTACCTCTACCCACTGAACGATCATTGTATACGGTGCTTCGCTCACCCCACGTTGATAAGAAGTCGCGTGAGCAATTTGAGCTCAGGGTGCATAAGCGCTTAATTGAATTGAATGATGTAACTCCGGATATTATCGACGCATTAAACAAACTGGAAATACCAGCTGGTGTATACATCGAAGTGAAGGCAATGTGATTATGATCGGTCTGGTTGGTAAGAAAATCGGCATGTCACAGGTTTTCTTAGAGAGCGGTGAACTTGCTGCAGTCAGTATCATTCAAGCCGGCCCGTGCCCAATCTTGCAGGTCAAGGATGATACCACCGATGGTTACCGAGCCGTGCAGCTCGGCTTTGGCAATAAGAAAAAAACCAGCAAACCCATGGCTGGGCACCTCAAGAAGTCAAATACAAAATCGGCGGCTCGGATATTTGAAATCAGGATTAACGAACCAAGTAAATACAAGGTTGGGGGAAAAATAGATGCCACGATCTTCGCCACTGGCGATAAAGTATCAGTGGTCGGCTGGACCAAAGGACGAGGTTTCAGTGGCGGCATGAGAAGATGGGGCTGGTCAGGCGGACCCGCTTCTCACGGATCAATGGCACATCGAAGAATCGGTTCTTCTGGAGCCGGCTCGGCACCGGGTAGAATATGGAAGAATAAAACCATGCCTGGCAGATATGGTAATGAACAGATAACGGTTAAAAACCTGACAGTAGTCAAAATCGACAAAGAGAAAAATATGTTATACCTAAAAGGTGCGGTTCCTGGTGCGCGCAATAGTTTCTTAATAATAACCAAGGATGAATGATGCAGACCAAGCTCTTTGATACACAAGGCAAAGAAAGTGGAACCGTTGAGCTGGGTAAGGATGTTTTTAGCCAGAAAATAAATGAACCCTTGCTCTGGGAGACAATCAATACAATACTGAAAAACCAAAGAAGAGGAACCGCCAGCACTAAGAACAGAACTGAAGTCAGAGGCGGCGGCAGAAAGCCGTATCGTCAGAAAGGCATTGGTTGGGCGAGACATGGTAGCATACGCTCGCCCATTTGGAGAGGTGGTGGTGTTGTTTTTGGCCCAAAACCAAGGGATTTTCACACCAACATACCTAAGAAGAAAAAGATGAAAGCACTCCTCGCTTCACTCGGTGCCAGGGCGAAGGAAAACAAAATCATGGTTATCGAAGATCTCGTTCTGGAAGCACCGAAGACAAGAAGTTTTGTTGAGATCCTGAAGGCTATTAAGTTGGACCAAGCGAAGACTCTGATAGCGGTTGATGAAATGAATAAGAATTTGTTGCTGGCCAGCCGCAATGTACCCAACGTGAATGTGAAGAGAGCGAGTGATATCAATTGTTACGATGTAATCAGTACTGAATATTTACTTTTTACAAGAAAAGCACTGCAGAAATTGGAGCAGCGATGCGCCACGAAAAAGTAATCCGGAAAGCATTGATAACGGAAAAGGCAGATCGGCTAAGGGAAATGAACTGCTATCAGTTCGAGGTTGCGCCTAATGCAAACAAGCATGATATTAAGGAGGCGGTTGAGAAATTGTTTAATGTTACAGTAATCGACGTTAAGACAGCAAATTTCCGGGGTAAGCCAAAAAGGTTAGGACTATCTTCTGGATACAAGACAGGATACAAGAAAGCCACGGTTACCCTAAAATCCGGGCAGAAAATTGAGTTGATAGAAGGTGTATGATGGCGGTAAAGAAATATAAACCAACCTCACCTGCACGAAGATTTTATTCCACGAACAAGCCGCTGATTACCAAATCCAAGCCGGAAAAATCATTGGCTTTTTCCAAGAAAAGAAGCGGTGGCCGCAACAATCTCGGCAGAATCACCACGCGCCACCGTGGCGGTGGACATCGCAAGAAGATTAGAATAGTTGATTTCAAGAGAAACAAAGACAGCATTCCCGCAATCGTGAAGGCGATCGAATACGATCCAAACCGCAATGCCCTCCTCGCGCTTCTTGCCTACAAAGACGGTGAAAAACGCTATATCATTGCGCCAGATGGGCTACGAATCGGGGACACAATCGTATCGGGAGATAACGCGCCCATAAAGATCGGCAATTGCTTGTCCCTAGCTAATATTCCTTTGGGTGTCGAAATCCACTGTATTGAACTAACACCCAAGAAGGGTGCGCAGCTTGTAAGGGGAGCGGGATTGTCTTGCCAAATACTCGCCAAGGAAGGTAAACATGCCCATATCAAAATGCCCTCTGGCGAATTACGATTGATCGACCTGCGCTGCCGAGCAACCGTCGGCAAGGTTTCTAATTTCTTGTATTCAAGTCTTTCAATAGGCAAAGCAGGCAGAAAACGTCACATGGGAATACGCCCACACGTCCGAGGTGTTGCGATGAATCCAGTTGATCACCCAATGGGTGGCGGAGAAGGACGTTCGCATGGCGGCCGACAACCAGCTTCACCATGGGGTTGGCTGACCAAGGGTAAGAAGACACGGAAAACGCACAAACCGTCAGATAGGTTTATACTGAAAAGGAGAAAGTAATGTCGAGAGCGCTTAAGAAGGGTCCTTATGTCGATACTAAATTAATGAAGAAAATAACAAAACTGATCGATAGTGGTGACAAGAAAATCGTCAAGACGTGGGCGAGAAACTCAATAATTCCTCCGGAGTTCGTAGGATTTACAATTGCCGTTCATAACGGAAATCGATTCATTCCCGTTTATATAACCGAGAGGATGGTTGGACACAAACTTGGGGAATTCTCTCCAACCAGAACGTTTCGTGCTCATTCGGGCACGAGAAAAGCAGAGAAAGAAAGAGAGTTTGAGAAGTGATAGCACGTGCCGTAAAAAGATATGAGCGAGTATCACCCCGTAAGGTCAAAATGATACTTGATGTAATTCGAGGAAAGGGTATAAAGGAAGCACGGGCGACGCTACAGTTTCACCCCTCCCGATCGAAGATTCCAATTCTCAAAACTCTTAATTCGGCGGTGGCGAATTTCAAAAACAACGTGGGCACGCTTCGAGTCGACGACAGCGCGTTGTACGTAAAAGAGGCCAAAGTCGACGAAGGGCCAATGCTTAAACGTTGGAGACCTGGATTCCGCGGTACTGCAGATATGATAAGGCGAAGAACCTGTCACATAACTGTCACCATCGATTCTTACAAACCAATCGAAAGGAAGGGAGGCTAATGGGTCAGAAAACACATCCGATTGGGTTCCGATTAGGTATCACCAAGGACTGGAAATCCAAGTGGTTCGATCAACAGAATTACAGCAAGCTCGTCGCCGAAGACTATACAATTCGCCGTTATTTGAATCAGCGGCTTTCTGACGCAATGCTTTCGGATATTATAATAAGGAGATTATCTAACCGGGTAATCATATCAATTTACACCGCACAACCAGGCAAGGTCATCGGCAAGGGTGGTGAAGAGATCAAGAAATTGCGTGAGGAAATAAAAAGTTTGATAGAAAAAGACGTAGCAATCAACATCGAAGAAATCAGAATGCCCGAGCTTGATGCCTACCTGGTTGCCCAGAATATCGCTCGTCAGATCCGACAGCGCATCTCACACCGCCGCGCCATGAAGAGAGCAATCATCTCGGCAATGAAAATCGGAGCCCGCGGTATTAAGGTGGCCTGCTCCGGCCGACTGGGTGGTTCAGAAATCGCGCGAACTGAGTGGTATCCCGAAGGCAGAGTTCCCCTGCAGACAATAAATGCAGATATTGATTATGCGTGTTCCACGGCATTCACCATATACGGTACAGTTGGCATCAAGGTTTGGATCTACAAAGGAGATGCGCACTAATGCTCGAGCCGAAGAAGACAAAATTCCGTAAACACCACCGAGGACGTCGCAAAGGTAAGGCAACGAGTGGTAATTCTGTAGCGTTCGGCGAGTACGGTCTGGTTGCCCTCGAAGCCGCCTGGGTAACCGCACGCCAGATCGAAGCCTCCAGAGTTGCTATCGCCCATCAAATGAAGAAAGGCGGCAAACTCTGGGTGAGAATCTTCCCGGATAAACCAGTCACCAAGAAACCCGCTGAAACGAGAATGGGTAAGGGCAAAGGCTCACCCGAGTTTTGGGTCAGTGTCGTGAAACCGGGTCGTATCATACTTGAACTGGAAGGCATGGGAGAACAGGATGCTCACCATCTACTCCGCCTGGCGGCAAACAAACTTCCCATGAAGACCAGATTCGTGAAACGAGAAGCAGGTGTGAAATATGAAGGTTTTTGAGATTAGAGATAAAACGCGCGAAGAACTAACAGACATGCTCAATGGCTTACATCGAGAGCTATTCAACTTACGCCTGCGCCGTGGTGCTCAGGAATTACCCAATCCGCTGAGGCTACGCACTCTACGCCGAGATATCGCACGTATCAAGACCATTTTGAGAGAAGACGAACTGGGCATCAAGAAACTACTCGAGCCGAAGAAAATAACCACCAAAGCCAAGAAAGGAGACAAGCGTGCGCAGAAGGAAAACCGGTAAGGTAACGAGCGACAAACCCGACAAAACAGTCGTGGTGAGAATTACCAACTATACAAAACACCCGCTGTACAAGAAGTACATCCGGAAGAGGACGAGTGTTTACGCACATGATGAGAAGAATGAATATAAGCCAGGCGATAAAGTCCTTATCGAGGAAACACGGCCGCTCTCGAAGCTAAAGCGGTGGCGTGTGATAAGGAGAGTTAAGTGATACAGATATACTCCCGACTCAAGGTCTGCGACAACACGGGTGCCAGGATGGCAATGTGCATAAGAGTAAGTGGTAGTTCAAGGACAAGATACGGTTATGTCGGGGATATAATCAATGTATCAATCAAAGATGCAATGCCTAACGCGCCAGTTAAGCGAGGCGACAAGGGTAGAGCAGTCATTGTCCGCACCAAAAAGGAATACCGACGTATCGATGGGTCGTACGTCAGATTCGATGACAACGCCTGCGTATTGATCACGGAACAAAAGGAACCAAGAGGCACTAGGGTATTTGGTCCAGTAGCACGCGAACTCAGAGAGAAAGGATTCACAAAAATATTGTCATTGGCGAGCGAAGTGGTATAAAAAGAAAGAACGATGAGATGCGTAGTAATAAAATAAAAACCAAAAAGTTGAAATTCCATATAAAGAAAAACGATCTGGTTGAGGTAATCACCGGCGAAGAGAAGGAGAGACGTGGCCGGGTTCTCGAGATCATATCAGAAAAAACCATGGCGATCGTCGAAGGCATCAATCTGGTCAAGAAACATCAGCGTGCTCGTTCCCAGACAAAGCCTTCCGGAATCGTCACGGTACCAGCGCCTATCCATGTATCCAATCTTGTCTTGATCTGTCCAAAATGCGGCAAGAAGGCTAAGGTACGGATGGAGAGGATCGAAAACAAACGTGTGAGGATTTGCAGGAAATGCGGGGAGAGCATTGAATAAGAAAAAGGGCGATACGTACACAGCGAGATTAAAGCAGTACTTTGGTCAAGAATTGAGAAAAGGCTTGATGAAAACGTTGGGCTATGACAATATCTACCAAGTGCCAAGGCTTGAAAAAATCGTCATCAATGTCGGCCTCGGCGAGGCGGTCAACGATCAAAAAGTCCTTGATATTGTGCGCGACGACCTGTCCCGGATAACTGGTCAGGTTCCAGTGGAGACGCGCGCTAAACGGCCCATATCTAACTTCAAGATCCGTAAGGGTATGGTCATCGGTCTTAAGGTTACTCTCCGAGGCACACGCATGTATGAATTCTTTGACCGCTTTGTCAATTTTACCGCTCCAAGGATTAGGGACTTTCGGGGTTTCTCAAGAGATTCCTTCGATGGACGGGGCAGCTACAACCTGGGACTTTCCGAACAAACCATATTCCCCGAGATCGAGTACGACAAAGTGAAGAAGGTGTTCGGCATGGACATTGCAATAGTCACAACGGCGAGGAAAGACGCTGATGCTGTGGCCTTGCTCGAAGGACTAGGAATGCCTTTCGAACGAAAAAAATAGAGGAGTTATGGCAAAATTAGCGTTGATAAACAAACAGAAGAAACAGCAGAAATTTAAGACACGGAAATACAATCGTTGCTTCAGATGTGGTCGTGCCCGTGCGTATTACCGCCGGTTTGGCCTATGCCGCATCTGTTTCCGTGAGCTTGCCCTCAAAGGCGAAATACCAGGTGTGCGAAAAGCAACCTGGTAAACCTCGCTTCGCTCAGAGAAATCCTAAATTCTAATTTCTAAATCCTAAACAAATCACAATCTCTAATTTTCAAAATTCAAAAGCGTGTTTAGAAAATTCGGACTTTGGTCATTTGGATTTGTTTAGGATTTATGATTCAGTGCTTAGGATTTGAGTTGTAATTCGCCTTTGCGAATTACAACTCTCTCCTTCCTTCCAGCGCTCTCGATAGGGTTGTCGTATCTGCCAAATCCAAATCACTGCCCATGGGTAGACCTCGGGCGATTCGTGTCACCGTTATTCCCAGAGGTTTGATCAACTTGGCAATATATATCGCAGTGACATCGCCTTCGGTGGTTGGATTAGTCGCGATGATCACCTCTGCGATATTACCATTTCGCAATCTATTGACCAACGTATCAACACGCAAATCCTCAGGCCCTATGTTGTCGATCGGTGATATTTTGCCATGGATGACATGATAAAGTCCCCGATATTCACTGGTCTTTTCGATAACCATAACATCCGACGGCTGCTCGACAACACATATTCTGTCTCGCTCACGCGAATCATCGGCACAGATTTCACATGGATCTTTCTCACTTAAATTATGGCAGGCTGAACACTCCTTGAGTCTGGTGCGCGCTTTCACGATTGCATCGGCTAATTCCCGCACCTTTGCCGACTCCATCTTCTGTAAATAGAACGCAATTCGTTGAGCCGATTTGCGTCCTATGCCTGGCAACCATTGTAGTTTTTCAATCAGATCCTTGAGCAGTGCCACACCATATTCTAATGATATGTGGCAACAAGTCAACAGAAAATACAACAAACTTGATTTTTTCAGGACTTTAGGTATAATACAACAAGCCTATGGAAATTCATGTGGCATGATGAGGATCCTGGATTCAAGGAAAGGAGTACAATATGAAAATCAGATTCTTGGGACATTCTTCCTTCCTTATAACGTCTGAAAAAGGAGTCAAAATTATTACCGATCCTTACAAAGCTGGATGCTTTGGTGGCGGCATCAAATATGCACCGATAAACGAAGAGGCAGATATCGTCACGATTTCCCACGAACACGACGACCATAATTCAACCGAAATAAGCGGCAACCCGACGTTCGTTCGCGGCGTGGGCGCCAAACAACTCAAGGGTATAGAGATAAACGGATTCGAGGTCTTCCACGATGAATGTGGTGGTGCGGAAAGAGGGAAGAATACAGTATTCAAGATGAACATCGATGGCGTGAGTGTTGTTCATTTAGGCGACATCGGCCATCAACTTTCAGATGAAGAAATCCAACGAATCGGTAAAGTTGACATCTTGTTTATACCAGTCGGTGGTTATTTCACTATCGATGCGACTACTGCCGAAAGCATTGCGGCCAAGTTGATGCCAAGAATAATCGTACCGATGCACTTCAAAACGAAAGGCTGTGGCTTTCCCATCGCCCCGGTGGATGATTACATAAAGAACAAAGAAGTGAAGACATGTGACGGTGAATTCGAAATTACCAAGGAAAATTTGCCTGAAAAAATGATGACCTACGTGCTCAACCCAACCAAATGATGCTCAACCAGTTGGAGTCGGGATGCTAGACGGAATCCTTTTGCACGCATCCGCAGCATCTTCCGGCTGGTTCTGCACCAAGCCGTCAGGCTGAAAGGAGAGTGCATGAGAGAAGTTCCCTATCAAACAATCGTAGACACGGTCGCCAAGCTGTGTATGGATGCAAACTATTTCATTGGTGACGATATAATCCAGGCATTTAAACAGGGCATTGAAAAAGAGGAATCTGAGACGGGGAAGGATATTCTGCGGCAGCTGCTCGAGAATGCGGAAATCGCAAAAACCGAGAAGGTTCCGTTGTGTCAGGACTGCGGTTTCGCCGTCGTTTTTCTCGAGTTAGGAAATGATGTACGAGCCGAGGGTGGTATAATTAAAGCAATAAACGATGGGGTCCGAAAGGGATACACAGATGGCTATCTTCGGAAATCAATTTTGTCTGATCCTGTAAAGGGAAAAAACACTGGGGACAACACACCGGCGATTATCCATACTACGCTCGCACCCGGCGACAAAATCAAGATCACCGTCGCACCAAAGGGTGGTGGCAGCGAAAACATGAGTGAAGTCAAAATGATGAAGCCAGCCGATGGCATCGAAGGCGTGAAGAATTTTGTCGTCGATCGTGTCCTTCGCTCAAGTTCCAACCCCTGCCCTCCAATCGTCGTGGGGGTAGGTATTGGTGGGACATTTGAATATGTGGCATTTCTAGCTAAGAAAGCGCTGCTTAGGAATATCGGTGATCGCAATCGGGATCCCTTCTATGCCGATGTGGAGAAGGAGCTGCTTGAGAAGATTAACAATCTTGGCATCGGACCGCAGGGATTAGGTGGCCGAATCACCGCGCTGGATGTCTTCATCGAAACTCACCCGCGCCATATTGCTTCGTTCCCGGTTGCCGTGAACATTAACTGCCATGTCGCACGCCACAAAACGGCGATCATATAGCAATCACGGTAACGCCTCACGGTCATCGGTGACGATGCCCGTTTTGTCTAATGGTTACGTCAGCCGGCATGAATCAGTAACTCAACGACGACTGACCATGCGGGCTTCGCTGCCGTGCACCGATTAACGCAAGACAATATTTATGAAAGGAGTCGTCATGTCCGAACTAGTCAAAATAACGCCCCCGTTGTCCGATGAAGATGTGATGAAACTGAAGGTTGGCAACCGGGTACTAATAACCGGCAAGATTCTGACTGGTCGCGATAGTGCCCATAAGAGGCTGTACGACCTTATTCAGAAAGGTAAGGCTCTGCCAATAGACATTAAAGGACAGATAATTTACTATGTTGGACCAGCTCCAGCAAAACCAGGCAGTGTAATCGGCTCGGCTGGACCAACAACCTCATACCGTATGGATCCTTATGCACCGCTTTTGATGGAACACGGATTGAAAGGGATGATCGGCAAAGGTGTCCGCTCTCAGCCTGTCCGTGATGCAATGCAAAAACATAAGGCAATATACTTTGCCGCAACCGGCGGTGCTGGAGCACTTATAGCCAAGAACATAAAAGCGGCGCGGATTATTGCCTACGAAGACCTCGGGCCCGAGGCAATAAGGGAGCTCGAAGTCGTAGATTTCCCGGTTGTCGTTGCCAACGACGCTTTTGGCGGCGACCTCTATGAAGAAGGCATGAAAATGTTCAGGAGATGACTACTATTTCTTGACTTTTATCTTTACGAGACAGAGAATTATCCCGCCAAAAAGAACTAACGCGGTAATCGCAAACATGATCCATGCAGAAATAGGCATTATGTTCTCCTTTTCTTCTTGTAGAGGAACACCGCAACGATCACAAAGGCAATGATCACCAGCCAGCCACCAAGAAACTCGGCGGTGCGTGCGTAGCCACCGTAAGCTGATTTCACCCGGTCGACAACGTTTGTGATAAAAAGAATGCCGACTACTACCGGTGTGAAATATTTGATACAGAAATCCCACCATTTTCCGATCGTGAAATCAGACTTGCTATTTGCGTACTCGCGTATCTCTTCGTGATTGTAAAACCACCCGACCGCAACACACATCAACACACCAACAACCAATAGCCCGAAGTTATTCATGAAGTAATCAACTACATCGAGCCAGTATAGCCCACTTCTTGTCGTATAGATTAGACCGATAACGCCAGCTACGATAGCGAACCCGATATTCACATGTAAACGCTTCAACTTGTATTTCTGTATCAATGAAGCAGCGCCCGCCTCAACCAGAGAGAATGCCGAATCAATACCCAGCGTTAAAATCATAAGAAAGAAAAGCACACCGAATATCACAGAGCCAAAGGGTAGCAGCTTGATGATTGTCGGATATGTCACAAAAGCGAGCTGCGGGCCGGTTTGTACAACTTCACTGACCGGCAAGCCGGTTTGGTGTGAGTAGTAGCCTAGTGTAGCGAATACTGCAAATCCGCCGACGAACGCAGTAGCCGCGTCGGCGAGACTAACCAAGAACGCATTATTCACAACATCCGCATCCTTGGGTAAGAAACTGGCATAGGTTATCTGGACACCAAAACCGATCGTCAATGAGAAGAAGACTTGTGAGTAGGCATGTAACCACACTCGGTAGTTCATCAGCGCGTTGAAATTTGGTGTCAAATAGTATTTCAGCCCTTCGAGTGCACCGGGTAGCGTCATCCCCCTGACCACGAAAATCAACAATATGATCCAGGGAATGATCACCGTGAAGTACACCACTTTACCGACTGTTCTCGCACCCTTCCAAATTGCGGCAACGATTGCAATCCAGGTTAATAAAAGACCCAAAGCGATCATCCATTGAACGGATCCTATCTGTAAAGGCGATTCTGATATCTTAAGGAATTGGTCGAAAAAGAAACCCTGTGTGTTGTCACCCCAGGCCAGATTGAAAGAATATCCGAGGTAGTTGAAAGCCCAGCCCATTACGACCGCGTAGTATGTAGCGATACCAAAACCGACAAGTAATGCGAACCAACCCAGTATCTCAAATCCCTTTTTCAGACTTCCCAGGGCAAGGGGCGCGCCTTTCGCGAATTTGTGCCCAACCGCGTATTCTAGAACCATCAGTGGTATTCCTGCCGTCAGGAGGGCAACAAGAAAAGGAATCAGAAACGCTCCTCCCCCACATTCATAACAAACATAGGGGAAACGCCAGATGTTACCCAAGCCAATCGCTGAACCTATAGATGCCAGCACGAATGCTGTTCTACTATCCCATCTCTCTCGCATTTGAGATTATACCAATATCTTGTATCATGTCAATTACTATTGACTTCGCTACCATTCAAGATACACTAGTCCATGCGATTCATCCTGCCGGAAATAAAGGAACTACTTGCTTCCAATAAGAAGAAAACAATAATGAAGGTAGTATCATACTTTGAACCGGCCGACATCGCCGAGGTCTGGTCAGAATTAACACGCCACGAAAAACTGAAGTTATTCAACAGCCTGGATATAAAACTCGCCACTGACATCTTCGAATTCCTAGCTGAAGACGAGATGGTAGAATTACTCAGTAATCTTGCTACTACCAAAACAGTCGATATCCTCAACGAGATGTCACCTGACGACCGCACCGACCTGTTCGCGATACTACCCCATGAGGAAGTCGAGAAATTAATTCCGTTACTCGAGGAGAAAGAACAGAAACGGGCACGAGAGCTACTCGCCTACACGGCGAATACGGCCGGAGGCCTGATGACCACCGACTATATCACAGTACCCGACACCGTAAACATTGCCCATGTCATGAGAGAACTCAGAGTAAAGGCTAAGGACATCGATTTCATTCAGAACGTCTATGTGGTCGACAAGGTCAATCGATTACAGGGCATCATACCGCTGATCGATCTGCTCACGGCAAGCCCACAACGCAGGGTAGAAAAGGTCATGGACACTTACTTCCCGAGTGTTGGCCTGGAGATGGATCAGGAGGACGTCGCCCATGTTTTCGAGAAATACGACGTTGCAGCGCTTCCGGTACTAGACAAACTAGGGCGCATCAAAGGTGTCATTACAGTCGATGACGTGATCGACGTTATTGAGGAAGAAGCAAGTGAGGATATATATCGTTTCGGTGCTTCTGAAGTTACTGATCAGTACCTATCGGCAAGCCCCTTCAATATCGCGCAGAAACGAGTTATTTGGCTGGTCATCCTCGCCCTTGCCGGCTTCGTTTCGGGTTCTGTATTGGAACACTATTCATACTTGCTCTCTAGTATCGTGACCCTTAGTTTTTTTATTCCGATACTAATGAACACCAGTGGCAGCGCGGGCACGCAGGCAGCAACCGTTGTCGTCCGTGGACTTGCCACCGGGGAGATCAAGCTACGCGACATTTGGCGCGTTGTCCGTAAAGAATTTCTCATCGGGGTCTTAATGGGTATCATCGCCGGCGCCATCACGGCACTGCGCGCCTTCGTGCTTCAGGGCGATGCGGGTCTAGGGCTCACGGTAGCAATTGCAATGATCGTAGCAATCGTCATCGCCACATCAATTGGCGGTATGCTCCCGATTATTTTCAAAAAGTTGGGCGTTGATCCAGCCCTGATGTCGGGTCCATTGATTGCAACAATCCTGGACACAACTACCCTGCTCATTTATTTCAATATCACAATACTGCTGCTTTATCGATTTCAATGAACCAGAAATATATAGTAGTCTATACAACATTCCCCAATAGACGTATCGCTGAGAAAGTCATCGACGGCTTAGTCAACGCCAAAATGGCAGCATGTGGGAATATATTTACTCTTTTCTCAATTTATCGATGGCAGGGTGAGGTCGAGAAGACCCCGGAGTACGGTGCGTTCATCAAGACAAAAAGGAGTCGATATCGTGCGGTAGAGAAATATATTAAGGAGAATCACCCCTACGAGCTTCCCGAAATCATTGCCTGGGATATTGGGTGTGGGCAAAGAACGTATTTAAACTGGATCAATAAAGTCACAGATTAGTACTCAGTACAATACTACTCAGAAATAAGGAAATTCAGCGATGTTCTGATACGCGTAGAGAATATTGACTATACCAGCCTGCGCGTCTATCGATTCGACGTAAATTTTGACATAATTACCATCTTCGGTCTTAGCAAAGAGGATATCACCGGCGTTGAAATTCACCTCAAACAACTCAGGCTCGGTTGTCGCCTCAGGAAATGCATCGAAATCACCTGTGCCCATATTGTAAGATCTCGTCATGCGGGCATCGACACCATATAGAGGATGAATATGCGGTGACACGACCGATACAGTGTTACCGGCAATTCTGACCCATATGTCAGCCCCGCTATCTGCCATAACCGAATCCGCCGTGATCGTCGCGTCGGATAGCCTAAGCGCACAGCTATCATTCACATTCTGTCCTACAACCGCCAACTTCATTACCACCGTAAATTCAGGCCGTGGTGATACCTGCATGAATGGCATGACACTGCTGTATTGACCAACCCTGTTGTCTTTGTTAACTGTGCGTACTTGAATGTAGTATATACTATCTTGAACCAAACCATCGGCTTGAAACATGGTATCCTGCACAGGTTGGCTGTTGAACTTGTTCAACTCCTCGCCGGTTTCAGTAAGCAATGCGATCGAATCGGTATACACATAGATGTTGTAACCTAAGAAATCCGTATTATCTTCGATTGCGCTGTTCATTTCCCATATGACAGTAACGTGTGTTTCATTCATGATTACCATCTTCATCTCTGGTGCCTGAATCAAAACTGCACCATTGCAGTTAACAAAAAGCCATGCCGCAACAAATTCTAGGATAAGCAACGTTCTTTTCATCCTTTCCTCCTTCTATCAATATTCACGTACTTCGTACCACAGCATTATAGACGCATACCAAGCGGTGTCAAGTCATCCCTATTCTATTTTAGAACCTCGGCTAATTGCATAAATTCTTCAAGCTCCATGCTCACGAGTTTCAACGAACTCAGGAATTTTACAAAACCAGGTATGTCTAGGTTCAAGAAATGATCCTCAATCTGATACGCTATTGGCAAATCATAGAAGTAGGCACCACTCCCCAATGCGTCCTCGAGTCGTCGTATGTTTTCACCAATAACATCCCTGATGGCATCAATGCCAGGTATCGGAAAAGAAGTATCGGCCACGACATATTTATTGAGCACCAGCATCTTACCTTCTACATCCATTGCCTCAACGCCTTCTTCGAATAGCGCATCGGCAAGGACGGAGCCGTATATTGATCCAAATAAATGCAGGATATGTGTATTATCCGCCTCCCTAGCATAAGGAAACTCATCTAATGCCATGTCAGGTACAAATTTCTCCTTGATTATTGGAGCCAGCCGGTAATTGTATGATCCAGCTCCTTTCCCTTCAAATATTTTTGTGACCGCAGAGGCCTCACCCACACATTTTGCATACACCTTCTTTTCTTTCTCGGTGATGCTCGCGATTTGCCAGCACTTGCCACCCAAAACAAACTTCTCACGTAGGTGAAAAATGCGTCCGAGGAGAGTACCTGAGGTGACATTAAAAACATCATATTCACCGAACGATGTTTCGGTAATATTGGAATGAATCTTACCCCAGTCGATCTTTTTTTCTAACCGAGCAGAGTCAAAGTATATGCCGGGCCTAGTTTCTTCTATTTTATGTTCTTCGTATAGTTTCTTAAACACAGCTTTCACCCTATCTTCGCTGTGCACTGGAAAAAATATCCCACAAAGGCTCTTCACTGTTGTTCCAATCCGGCGTCGTTGATAAAGGTAAGAATATATCTGCTGTGGGATCACCGATAGCGTAGGTGTGTAGCGCTTTTCGTACAATTGACCTTGGCGGGCACATTCAAAATAGGTCTCGAAAAGCAATCTCTCCCAATCATCCGTATATACACCAACCGCAAAGAGCCCCCGGGCCCGCCGATTACCACGACCGACTCTCTGAAGCAGCGATGATACGTTGAATGGCGGACGATATAGAACAATGCAATCTACCGACCCAATATCAATACCCAACTCTAGCGTCGATGTTGCACACAGAATCGCACGTTCGTTTATGTTCATCATTCTTTCCACTTCTTCACGTCTCGGTTTAGGTAAACTCGCATGATGAACAAAAACCAGATCTTGAAATGGTGGTCTATCTAATTTCTGCGAAAAGAGCTCGGCTAAGCTACGTGCATTGAAGAAAACAAGGATTTTCTTGAGATTCCTATCCCTAGCAATTTCTGCCAAGTTCTCTATGAAATTATCAGCCCGTATGAGCAGAAATTCGATCTCGCGGGGTGCCTTCAGGAAACAGACCTTGGGTTCAGGGAAGTACCTAAGACCGATGTTCAAATCATCAATTGTCGCCGACAGAGCACAATACTGTAATTGGTCGTTGATTCTGCGTAATCTGTTCAACAGTACCCGCAACTGGTCACCACGTGGAGTGTTGTCTATAAGATGTATTTCATCCAGTATTACCGCTTCGAGATTAAGAAATAATTCTGGGCGACGCGTCAACAGAGAATCAAAAGACTCCGGTGTGGTGAGCAACACATTGGGCACCTTCTTCGAGGTAACCTGTGGCCGATCACCAGTCTTTACGCGCATAGCAATATTTAGATAACTCACTGGATCTAATAATCTCCTATATAAATCGTTGACCAAAGCTCGAGTTGGAGAGATGTACAATATTCTTAGCTTGTTGACCGCGTTCGTGAAGCTTCCCTTCGACAATAGGTTTTCAAGCACCGGTGCAATAACTGCCTCAGTCTTACCGGTTGCCGCAGGCGATATCACAATCACATTGTGATGCTCTAGTATCCGTGGGATTGTGAGTTCTTGAATTGACGTAAATCTTCCAAAATGGCCAAAAAAAGGCAGCCACGTTCTCTTCAGTGCCTTCTTGATATCTCCACTATCCATTTTCGATTCTATAATTGCTGACAGAAGGGCTGTAGCTTATCATGCTACTGATTAGGCCTGCTGAACCTGAACCAGTCAAATGCCTCGACTGAAAACTTGATGAACTCACGCAGTTCACCATAGCTCCTTTTCAGTGCGGCATTGAAAATATTTTCTTTCTGCGACATAACGATCGAAAAATTAGGGTATGCACAAATGTATACATCATGGAGGTTATTGTATATCAATTCCAGCTCCGGCTTACTGAATTTCCTGAGCACGGTTCGCTTTGCTACCAATTCACGGACACCCTCAAAGCCACGCAATCCGTGAACCGGCGTCGAAGCCAGGATCAAAAGAATATGCGGTTCCTTGTAGATGTACGGAGTCGGCCGGACGCGGTTATGCAACATCCGGCTATCCATTTTTTTCAAATCCTCATTATCGAGTGCAGATTGAATCAACCCTTCGAGAAAGTTGAGTCCTCGATTGTATGAGCTGTAATTCCATATGTGAGTAATGGTTTCAACCTCATCGAGGATAATGACGAGACCCCCAAGGCCAATTCTGTTAACAAGAAAACTGAGACCACTGAGTATGTATGAGTAGTAATCAGCGGCCGTCGAGTAATCATAAAGGGCTGGTATCTTCTGACCACCGCGCACCCTAAATGGCGAAAGCGGATCAATCGCATATTCCTTTGTTGATTCACCCTCAATCCATTGCCAGAACACTTCATTCTTTGAATCATCATCTTCAAGGTTACGCAGATATCTCAAAACTGGCGTAAGAAAACAGTGATCACTGATTTTTATCCGTGCCAGCTCCCTTAACAGATCCCGAAATCTGCACTCACAACTTTCCCGGATGTACCTGAGATTATGAACCAACTCTCGATAAACACGTTTTGGCCGGTACAATGGGGCTTCCTGGACACTCAATTCACAATATGCAGTAACAAATCCGTACCTAACCGACAGATGGTGTACATATTCGAGAAGATGAGTCTTTCCCGAACCATAGCTACCCTCAACCAGATAGACATCTCCCTTGCCCTGTTTCAAGCGTTTTAGAGCCCCTTCTAATTCTGACACCTCATAGCTGCGACCAAAGGTAAAATATTCAATATCTTGATGAGGGACGATGCCCAAACGGAATGCTTCCAGTAAACGCTTCGAAGAAATTTGATCCAGCTTGACCTGTTTGACCGTTATCGGCTTAAACCACTTGGCGGGCAACCACAGCCGCAACCCGCTACGGAATTTCACCCGCAGCTCTAACCCTTCCCAACGTGATGCCTCAACTATTCCCTCACCGAATACGGGATGCGCTACAATGTCCTCTTTTTTATTCACGATATTAGTCTAGCTAATGCGTTGGCAATGATGTTGAAAAATTAGAATTCTTCGCTCTCTACTGCCTGCTTCTCAGCATCGGTCAGCATTTTTACCTTGGAACGGAAAATCTGCTGTGCCTCCTCCTTTTTGATAACCACCGTTCGCTCCTTCAGGCGATGAAAAATTTCGACAGTTCCGATCACAAATATTCTCCGATAACTGATATCAAGCGCCTGGAATTCCAGGGCCGCGTCGACCATATTTTTCAGCGATTCGTGCAGCGTTTCTACTTCGAGTCGGCAATCATAGGCAACCTGGAACACCCTTGCCAGCTTATCACCTAGTTCGGTCAAAAAACCAGTTGGGTCCACCCCAATATCTTCCAGATTGACTTTCACACCCATCGGGTTAACACGCGTAAAGCTCGAACGTAGTCTTTGCTTAAGGGCCTCGTACACACCTCCACTTCCCTCAAGAAGAAGGTTCTCATCAGGAATCGCATAGAAGAACATGGCCCCAGGCAGTCGGGAGTTGCCACATTCATCGACAAGCTGTCTCAGGTTATCGAGCGCACGGCGCTTGTCACGCGCCGAGGATATGCTCATTCCCCTTTCCGCCTCATCAAACAGCAACAGCAGGCCGCTATAGCCAATGGAACTGACAAACTGGACTAGGCTGCGCAGCATTCTGAATGCGTTGCTTCGGTCCATACGCTCGGATATGCGGTATCGTAACCTTAATTCGCGTGGAATCTCTTCTCCCTTCAACCACTGAATAACTTCCAAAAATCCTTCGTCATCATCACTCACCAGATTCACAACGGCCGCCTTAATGGCGTTCGTGAAGCTGGAACTCTCAAAACTCCGAACTTGAGCAAGGATATTCCCTTGCTCGGCCGACTCAACCCAATGCCTCAGCAGTACGTCAATTCCGACGTCCCACGGTTTCGTCCACATATCGGGTTTCACTGGCAATCTTAGATTAAGTACGATACTCTTATAAACGAGCTCCAAACGATCAAATGGACATTCGGTCGGGCTCAGCGTAACATAAGTCGTGACATAGTTATTACGCCACCCGAGATTACGCACCAAATAGAGAAAATGAGTCTTACCACCACCATAATTGCCCGTGATCAACTTAAACGACGACAGGCTGTATTTCAGAATATCCTTCAGGTATTCTTCCTCTATGACCTTAAGATACTGTTCGACCCCGACACTGAAGTACTCAATCCCAAACTCCGGTGGTGTTCCAAAGCTGCCGAGTTTATGGATAATCGCCTTGGCCAGCTTAGGATCGAGTGCCGGCGTTTCCGTATTTCCGCCTTGTTCCATCAAAGATTCTTGTCCGTGTGGAATCCCGCTTGTGAAATCCCGAAAGAGACATACTCGTAATACGTGCCTTCGCCATCCTCATTCTCAGGTATCCAAAAAGATCGGGACTTGTCCACGGTTGCATCAAATGTGGCAACGTACAATCGCATATTCTGGGCAATGCCAGCCTTTTTGAGTTGATAAAGCATGTAACAAAGCTTCATCCTAGGGTAAGCACGATAGTTGTCCTTACGCGCGTCAATAACGAATTGCTTCGGTTGTTTAATGAAGACATACTCGCGTAACACATCACCGACCAAGATCTTCTCGCCTGATGTCTTGTTCGCCAAACGCAGGCAGCGTTGATATGCTGTTTGTAGGTCGTTCAACATCCTAGTGGCGTCAAATTTCGGGGTCCGGATGCCTTCATATTGTCTCCGTACCTCGACCATAATAGTTTCTGCATTGAGAGGAATCTTTGATCTTATTTTATCCACTTCGGGGCCGAAGAAAAGTGTCGCTTCGCCAAATTCGAAGTTCAACTTCAGGGTGAAGAGACCAAATCTCAACAAGGGATACTGGCCGCGCATCTTCATGCCCTCTTGTTCGAGCAATATCTTCAGCCGCTGCCCGAATTGAAACCGAAAATCTTCCTTTGCGTTCTCTATTTCCTTACCCGTGTTGTCCATCCATGTAGACAACGCATTCTTTGCCCCGAATTCAGGCAACGCATCAACCGACTTGGAAATCGCGGCCATTTGTCGCTCCATACGAAATGCGTTTTCTATCGGATTACTCCTGAGTTTTTCGTAATCCTCAATGTATTTTGTCAGTTGCTTGACGTTTTTCAAAAAAATCTTGAGTTCTCTCAATATCTCGTCACTCATTTTCACTCAACATTGCACTTCATGTCATCGATTACGCACATACCCATCAGCAATGATAGCAAATATTAAGGAAGTGTCAAGCTAAGATTTTCCCTTTACTCTCAAGAGGTAGAACTCAGGTCGCCTTGTCTGCTTCACGATTTCGTATGCTTCAGGTGTTTTCTGCAAAACAGGAAAGAGATAGCGCCGCGAGGTCCCTGTCCAGTAAAAATTATCGAGCACGACGAAATCGCATCTTGCTATCGCCCTGGCTACTTCTTCTTGGTTAGTTGTGAAGGGATAGCGAAAAGATTTGTGCCCTGACAAAAGATACACAAACTCTGGCTTTCGGGCCATGATGATTCTGTCTTTCGGGATGTTGTGCTGCATCCATGCGATTAGCTCGAAGTATCTTTGCCAATCCGCGGTGTAACCGGCGTGAAGATCACCCTTCAAGTAGGCCGTATTGTCCTGTATTGCTTGCCTTACCATTGGCAATATTTCAAGAATATTGAATAGAACGAAGATGCCGGCAAAGACCTCGATCATGTATTTGAAATTAATCTTCTCTTTCAGCCATGAAAGACCAAAATACGCGTATATCAAGAAAATCGGCAAGATCGGCAACAAGAACCGGTCCGAGGACCAGACCTTGGGCCAGCCAAGAAGTACCAGTACCCCAAAAGTAAAATAGAACTCGAATACGGTCAGGTTTTTCGCACGCCAAAAGAAACCAATACCTGTCAACGCCACGAAGAGCAGACCAACCATCACTGCCACGCTACCCTGCTTAAGAAACGGCATCAAAGACACTGGCAGAATCGTGAACGCGTAGAGCACAAGATTATCCCACACCCTTGTCATCAGTCCAAGAAGGGTAATCCTTCCCGCTTCCATCTGGTAGGGGTTTTTCGCAAGTAGCTGGTCGAGGTAACCTCCACTCGTTGTGATACCGGCGTTTCTTATCTGCCAAGGCACAAAAATGATGAGAAACAGAATGATAAAAATGGCGAGTTGTTTATAACGACCCTTCACCAGTAACCACACCGTAATACCGAGTATAAGCGATATACCTGCTGCCCTGATGAAAAATGCAAAAATGGCAAACATGAATGCAAGGTAGTAGAAGTGTCCCCGACCGGCGCTTGTCTTCATCAGAAGATATACGGCGCCTAGAGAGAAAAAGAGAAACGGCATTTCAGAGAGTATCCAATGGTTATATATTGCAAAAATCGGTATTGAGATAAACATTGACAAGATGATATAGGATTTTCCTCTAAATAGTGATTCGCATATCTTACACATGAAATAGAACGCGGCCACGCCGGTCAACAGCACCAGGCACTTCAACATGAGCACGTTGGTACCAAATATAAGGACGAGCGGCGCGAGCAAAAGAGGAAAGCCAAATGGATACTGAGTGTGGGGTTGTTCGTCTGGTAGATAAAGGTCCTTATAGCCCTTGCCACGTGCAATCGACCGGGCAAGAATCGCGTAGACCGCGTTGTCTCCACCAGTGAAGAGCTTCGGGTCGAACAGCAAGAGAGATAGTAATAGAAATATACCAACAAAAAGTAGAAGAAAACGATTTTTGGTCTCTTTACTGTGTTTTTTCACCTTTTTACGTGACATTTGTTCATTATATACCAAACACAAGATATTGTCAATCGAGGAATGTTGACATTGCTACGAATCGAAGTATAATTGCATCAATATTGCCATGACCAAAATTACCCTATGTATTCTTCTAATTGTCTTAGGCGTCTCGGCTCAAGAAGAGGGTGCCAGATATCTAATCATCACCCACGATAACTTTTACAATGCAGTACTACCGTTAGCCAAATGGAAACACAAGAAGGGCATGAGAACAAAAGTCGTGAAGTTGTCTGAAACTGGATCATCCTCCGGTGAAATCAAGAACTATATAACAGGTGCCTACAACAACTGGCAAATACAACCGGAATTCTTGCTATTGGTTGGCGCCCCGAATTACCTGCCTTTCATAAATCAAGGCGGCGTAGTCACGGACAATTACTACACGAACATGGATGGCGACATTTTCAACGAAATACTCTCTGGCCGGTTAACCGTTCACAATACTACTGAGGCACAAACCGTAGTAAACAAAATACTATCTTACGAGAGAACACCGGATCTTACCGATTCATCGTGGTTTATCAATGCATGCTTGATAGTGAACGTGGACTATTATGGGCATGATAGTGTTTATTGGAATGACATCCGACATGCAGGAAACCTGATGTTGGCTAACGGTTACAACGTAATAGACGAATTATGTGACTCCACCGGAGATAACGCAAACACTGTGATTCAGGCGGTCAATGGTGGCAGGGCCTTTGTTTTGTACCGCGGTCAGGGATTAAATAACTGGTCCTATCCATTCAATGTTAACCCTGATTTGACGAATAATGGTGCGAAACTGCCGATCGTGCTCTCTATGACGTGCCGCACAATCGGCACTAGTTCGACCCCGGCAACTGCCGAGAAGTGGTTACTGACCGGCAGCCCGGCTACGCCCCGCGGCGGTGCCGGCTATTTTGCGACTACCACCACCGGCAGTGGTTTCATCACATTCCTGAGAAGCGCGGTATGCCGGGGATTTTTCAATGCATTATTTGTCGATGGAGTAACCACCTTTGGCGAGGCCTGCGAAGGTGGTCGCATGAATGTCTATAATCTCTACGGCAGTACGAGTGAGTACCGTGGTTTCACGACCCTCGGTGACCCCGAGATGAACATCTGGACCGACACGCCTTGTGCGCTGATCGTGAACCATCCAACCGCGATACCCGTAGGCAGTGCCAGTTTCACGGTGAACGTTTCCCGGGCCGATAATTCATTGCCGGTTAGTGGTGCAACTGTGTGCGTTGTCGGTAGGATAGATACAATGCTCTATGCCGTCGATTCCACCGATCCAAACGGCAACGCCTATTTCAGTATTGACCCCCAAATCATCGATGACACAATTGATGTCACCGTGACCGGTGTGAATTTAAAACCCTATGAAGGCTACATGTTTACGATCACATCAGGTATTTTTGTTGGGTACTTACGATCGGTTATTGATGATTCCCTGGGTGGTAACAATGATGGCATTATCAATCCGGGTGAGGAGATAAATCTTCCTCTCTGGGTAAAGAACTTTGGAGACAGCACGGCTTACGATGTAACCGGCACCTTGCACACCAATGATCCTTATACGACAATCACCGATTCGGTGAAACCATTCGGTACAATAACGGCTGGTGACTCAACCTTTTCTGGTGATGATGGATATGATTTCACGGTTGCACCAAACGCACCCAATAACCATGCCATTGATTTTGATCTGGTCTGCCGAGACATTGACGATTCGGTTTGGACATCCTATTTCAGCGAGGTGGTCCATGCTGCTGATTTGGTGTTCGAGAGTGCGGATATAAGTGGTGGTAATTTCGATCCTGGTGATACTGTGACCGTAGTCGTCTTCATCAGAAATGAAGGGAGTGCAGACATCGATAGCGTCGCCGCACGTCTGTACAGTTTGTCTCTTTATGCGGGAATTATCGACTCGACAGGAAGTTATGCTTACATACCTGCGGGTGGCAGTGTTGGTAACCCGGCCGATCCGTTCGTTGTGTACTCTGATATCGCAACGCCACACGGAACATTAGCAGATTTTCAGATGATAGTAAGCGCCGGTTATTACCTCGATACTCTAGATTTCTCTCTGTGCATCGGGAGGAAGGCTTACTATATATGGAACCCAGATGGCACGCCTGCCCCGGGGCAGAACATGCATGCGATCCTGAGTGGACTGGGTTATAGTGGTGACTATGGCACAACTCTTGAATCAGACTTGAATTTGTATCAATCGGTCTGGGTGTGTGTCGGTGTTTATCCAAATAACTATGTAATAACTAGTGGTAGTCCTCAGGCAACGGCGTTGGTTAATTATTTACAGGATCTGAACGGTCGTATGTATTTGGAGGGTGGTGATATCTGGTATTTTGATCCGCCCACGGGCTATGACTTTGGACCGCTCTTTGGCATCAATGCGGTTGCTGATGGTAGCAGCAACATGGGACCAGTCATCGGGCAGTCTGGTACGTTTACCGAGGGGATGAATTTCAATTATTCGGGTGAGAATAGTTTTATGGATCATATCAGTCCGGGTAGTGCCAACGCGTTTTTGATCTTTCGTGACAGCAACGATGACTATGACTGTGGTGTTGCCTATGATGAGGGTAGCTATCGCACGGTCGGAGCGTCATTTGAGCTCGGGTTATTGACCGACGGTGCTGCGCCATCGACGCGCGCGGCACTACTCGACTCGATCATGCACTTCTTCGGTGTCACTACCGGAATCCAAGAAACAGAAATCATGCGTGAACTCACGTATATCACCTTCGATATCTTCCCGAATCCCTGTCGCGGCAAGGTCACCATTAAATATTGTACCCCAGACGCTACCATATTACTAAAGATATACGATATAAGCGGCCGTATAGTCGACCAGTTCCAGCAAAATCCTAACCCGGGCATATCTGTACAGACAATAACCTGGCACGGCGAAGACGAGTTGGGCCGTCGTCTACCTAATGGGGTCTATTTCGTTGAATTCGATAATGGTGATCACGTTCTTACTGAAAAAATAATCTTCATTAGATAAAAAGCTCTTTTTACGACACCTGTCTGAAATCGAGCGCGAGTCTACTAAAGGGCGTCTCAGATCCTAAATTTCCAACCTAGATACAATTCTCGGGCTTTGGGATCATTGATCAGGGTCTGCGCATTACCAGAAAGCAGCACCCGTGCATCATATATCAAATACGCACGATCGGTTATCTCGAGTGTTTCTCGAACATTGTGATCAGAAATGAGGATGCCAATGCCTCGCTGTTTCAGCTTCAAAATAACTTCCTGAAGTTCCGCACGTGCGATGGGGTCGATGCCCGTAAACGGTTCATCGAGAAGCAAAAACTTAGGGTTGCTGATCAAGGATCGAGCAATCTCGACACGGCGGCGTTCACCCCCGGATAATGTATAGGCTTTCTGATCTCTCACGTGTTCGAGATTGAAATCTTTCAATAGAACACCGGCTTTCTCTTCGGCTGCCTTTCCCTTGACACCCACGATTTCGAAAATCGCAATAAGATTCTCGATGACTTTCAGTTTTCTAAACACACTCGGTTCCTGACACAAGAAAGCGATACCCATCCGGGCACGCTGGTACATAGGCAAATCAGTAATTTTCGTATCATCTAAGATAATATCGCCATTCTTCGGCTTCAAAAGGCCTACTATCATGTTAAACGTAGTAGTCTTACCTGCACCATTAGGACCCAATAAGCCAACGATTTCACCGCGGTTTATCACCAAATTTACTCCGTCAACAACCACACGCCGTCCAAATGCCCTGGTTAGATCCTTAGTCACTAGCATTCTCTTGACCCCTTTTCAACCACAGAACACCATTGGGCTTTCCCTCGACCGTAATTACTGCTGCCTTACCCTGTTTGAACATGATAGAGATGTTGTTTCCTTCAACGACATTCTTTGTACCCTCGTCGGTATAATACACGGACTGACCGTTACCAACACTCATAAATTCCATCTCCTTGTTCTTCAACCTAAACAGGCCATGCGTGCCCTTCAATTCATTGTCGCCTTCTTGAATAACTGGCTGTATCATCTCCCCTAATTCTTTCTGCAAGTCATAAGAAAAGGTATCGCAGTCAACGACGACGCTATCGATGATCGCTTTCACCGAGCCGAAGCCATAGAATAGATTATCATTTGTACGTAACTTGAATGCATTTGCATACACCATCATCGGTGCTTTGTCCTGCCGTGCAACCTCAAGATGTGGATTACCCAAGAGCAAGCCTTCATCCTTTGTTAGATTGTACCATCCACGTTCGCCATATACAATCAGGTTGTTCTTGCTATCCTCGATCGTGACATTTCCGTACATCTCAACCGAATCCGTCGTGCCATCGTAGTACAAGGAATCAGAACTTATCTTTTCATCGGAAGTGACAATGGTCACGCTATCACTCAAATAACCGCGCTCCTCATTGAAATAGTAGATTGCAGAACTAGCACTAACTTCACCGTTGCGATTCAATAGTCTCACGTCTTGGGAAAGCCATACCCAACCGTGCGCCTCGCTGATTTTGGCCTCAACGCACGTAATCTTTGTTTCACTGCCTTCGATAATCACGTTACCAATCAGATGCACAATCCGCTCATTTTTTTCTCTAACGATTTCAACCTTATCAGCTTGAAATGGGGTCAACGTAAGTAACAGGATTAATAGCATGAACTATAGCTGCGGTAACAAATGCCTGCCGCTCGCCTCATCATAGCCGCCGGAAATCACTCCCGGATGTCAGGAAGTTCTATGGGGGAAGCGCCCTTTGTTTCACCGATGATCTCGATTCTACTCAGATGGGGGTCGGTCCTCAATCCCCTGCCCTCGATCACTGTACCGTCTCCCTTGATTATTTTCACGTAGGCATCGGTCAATATCTTCGCCGAATCGTTCAGCCAGAAGAGTGACTCGGTATAGAGTCTCGTCGAATCGTTGGTGAGGACTGTGACGCTATCTTCCACCAGAATATTGTGGGTCTCAGTGTTGAGCTCACCACGGGGCGCATTCAAGACAGAAAATTCAACTTGATTTTCATCGAAGAAGCGCACCGTGACAATATCCACTTTAATAATTTCATCATAGACACCAGCTTTTTCCGCATTAAGGGTCCACAGCTTCTTGCCGCCCTTCGTTTCGGTAAGGCAAAGTTTTTCGAGAATTATCTTCGGGATGTCCTTGGGTAGCTTTTCCTCGATTTCTTTCTCTTTACAAGCGCCAAAGAGAAAAAGCAGCGAGGATAATAAAAGAAAAAACCCCTTTGATTCGATCATCGTGATTTGTAAAACCACATGTATTCATTCGGCATGGTCCTGACCAAATCTGGCAGATCACAGCCGACATCCAGAACGCCTTTCCCGGCACGGCGATAAGCGGCAAAAGGGATGAGTGGGACCCTGCAGAGCCGAGCTAACTTCTGCGTCTTGGGGAATTTCTGAAACATTGTATCTCCGTCAACCAATATTCCGAAAATACCACCCGACTTCAAGAATCTGACTATTTCCAAAGTGTTTTCTTTGTAGAATACTGTGACTCCAATCATCGAACGCCACCGGTGCAATAGGGTATCGAACAGCTTCCCAATTATTGGTCCGTTGGTTTCACTATTTCGGTTAACGATTATTCCTAATCTGTAGCCCATCTTGGCGAGTGTGGGCGGCATCAGTTCCCAAACGCCGAAATGGAAAGAGTACAGAATACAACCTCGACTCAGAGCGCTCGTGTCGCCGCTTATCTCAAGAGTATATCTCCGCAACATAAAAAAAATATTACGTCCGACATGGTACACGTTGTCGAACGCTCGCTTACCGATGCGACGGATCAAATAGCGCCGACGCTGCCGACAAAGCCAATAGAGAGAAAACATCAAAGATAAGAATGCGCATTCAGCGAGAAGATACATCAGATCTTCTTCACGGAAGCGCTGATAAAATGATAGAATATAGGATTGGGTGCCAATGGTCTCGATGTGAACTCGGGATGAAACTGCGTGCCAACATAGAATGGATGCCCATTTATCTCGGCAATTTCCATTAGCTTTCTATTCGGCGATCGGCCAGAAAAAACTAAACCCTTGTCATTAAGTGATTTTATGTACCTCGGATTTACCTCATATCGGTGCCGGTGTCGTTCTTGTACTAGGTCTTTACCATAGATTTTGCGGGCAAGCGTTTTAGGTTCCAACTGGCACGGCCAATCTCCCAATCTCATGGTGCCGCCCAGGTTCTTGATTTTCTTCTGTTCAGGCAAGAGATCTATGACCGGATATGCTGTGCTGTCATCGAATTCTGTGGAATTCGCACCCTTCATGCCACATACATTACGTGCATACTCAATGATCATGCACTGTAGACCAAGACAAATACCCAAGAATGGTTTTTTGTTTTCGCGTGCGTATTTCACAATTTTTATCTTACCCTCAACCCCGCGCATGCCAAAACCACCAGGTATCAATATACCATCAGCATATGCCAAGGTGTTCCCGAGCTGAATTTCATCTTCCATTCGGTCAGTATCGATCCACTTAATCTTTAGCTTTGCATCATTGGCCACGGCGGCATGATACAGTGATTCCATAATGCTCTTGTATGAATCTCTGAGTTCTACGTATTTACCACAAACTGCGATCTCGACGCTCTTGGACGGAGACTTGGCACGGTCCACGAAAAGCCCCCATTCCTCTAGGTCAGGTTCACCCACATCAATTCCCAGATTGGAGAGTATCAAGTTGTCGAGTCTCTGTTTATGAAACACAAGCGGTATCTCATAAATACATTCAACATCCACCGCATCGATAACAGCCTCGGTCGGGACGTTGCAAAACAATGAAATCTTTTTACGCTCATCATCAGTCAGCCACGAATCACTCCGGCAGACGAGAACATCGGGCTGGATACCGATCGCCCTCAATTCACGCACCGAGTGTTGGGTTGGCTTGGTTTTGAACTCACGTGCCGCCTTGATATAGGGAACAAGCGTAAGGTGGATGTACATGGTGTTGTTACGACCCTGGTCTAGTCTCATCTGCCTCGCCGCCTCGAGAAAAGGTTGACCCTCAATATCGCCCACCGTACCGCCAATTTCAGTTATCACAACATCAACATGATTAGCCTTTGCGAGTTTCATGACCCGAGATTTTATCTCATCAGTGATATGAGGAACAACCTGAACCGTTTTACCCAAATACTCGCCACGTCGCTCCTTGGTAATAACCGAGTAATATATCTGGCCAGTCGTTATGTTATTGTCACGCGTGAGCGAGTTGTTCAAGAACCGCTCGTAATGGCCCAAATCTAAATCGCATTCAGCACCATCTTTGGTAACGTAAACCTCACCATGCTGGTAAGGGTTCATCGTTCCCGGATCAACATTTATGTAGGGATCAATTTTTTGCAGCGTGACTTTAAGACCATACGATTTAAGAAGAAGTCCTATCGATGCAGTTGCGACACCCTTACCTAATGACGAAACAACACCTCCGGTCACAAAGATGTATTTTGTTTCCATGTATTAGAGTATAGTGGAAAAAACGGAGATGTCAAGCACAAGCCCGATCAGGACCACATCTTCACTCTTTACCATCGAAGTTCTTTTTGGATTCGCCTACTCTTAAAGTTATCCTTTCTTAAGATCATAATATTTTATCTTCATTCTGAGTGTGTTCCGATGTATACCCAAAAGCTCTGCGGCTGTTGACAGATTCCAATTGGTTTGCGCGAGTATTGCGGCGATGTGCGCCTTTTCAACATCATTCAACGACGCAGATGCCGAGTCTCCTCGTACCGCACCAATCTCCAATGGCACATCATTTTCATTGATGTAGTCTCCACGACTAAGAACCACGGCACGCTCCATGACATTTTCGAGTTCGCGCACATTACCGGGCCACTCGTAGCGTATCAGCTTGTTAAGCACGCTCTTTGAGATACCCTTAATGTTACGACCACATTTTTTCGAGAATCTCTCGATGAAGTGCTCGGCAAGTAACTTAATGTCTTCTTTTCTTTCCCGAAGCGGTGGTAACCTGATAGTAATGACATTCAAACGATAGAACAAATCTTCGCGAAACATACCCTGTGCAATGTTCTTCTTCAGATCTTTGTTCGTTGCCGTGATGAGGCGGACGTCTACCTTTATTGGTGTATTACCACCCAGTCTCTCGAAAACAAATTCCTGCAACACGCGGAGAAGTTTTACCTGGGTGCTAATCGGTATGTCACCGATCTCATCAAGGAAGAGCGTGCCTTTGTGAGCAAGCTCGAACTTGCCGATTTTCCTCTTCTCGGCACCAGAAAAAGCCCCTCGTTCATAACCGAAAAGCTCACTCTCGAGCAACGTCTCGGGCAATGCAGCACAGGAGATGGCAATGAAACGACTATTCTTCCGCAAACTCGCGCCATGTATCATACGGGCGACGATGTCTTTACCGGTACCCGATTCACCCAGCAACAGCACATTGGAGTCAGAACATGCGGTCCGTGAAATGAGACTCAACGTCTCCTGCATCCTGGGACTCTCGGCGATAAAGGAATCGAATTTGAATTTCTCTTCAGCCGCTTCACGTAGCATTTCCAATTCCTGATGCATACCCTGTTCACACTGGATGCGTTCAATTATTACTTCTAGCTCATCAAGATTAACCGGCTTGCTCAAGTAATCAAATGCGCCACGCTTCATTGCTTGAACCGCAGATTCGACCGTTCCGTAACCTGTAAGAATCACAAAATATGTTTGTGGATCAACCTCTTTCATCCGCTCGATTGTTTCAATGCCATCGAGCTCCGGCATCTTAAGATCAAGGATCGTGAGGTCAAAGCCGGTCATCACATTTTTTTCGATCGCTTCCTTGCCAGAGGCCGCGGTCGTAACGGTATAGCCTTTATTCCTCAAGAAGCCGGCAAGTAAATCACGTTGCGACGCCTCGTCATCAACAACCAGTATATGCATCTTAGACTATACCAACTCCTTCTCGCGCATCTCTTTGAGAAGATACCAGCTGCCCACAAGAGTGGCGCCGAAACCGAAGAGGAGGGTGAATATGCGTACTAAGATATTGAGTATCGGGATGAACCCGACGACCAATAATATCAAGGTGCCAATAATGAATGACAGGTAGAGGGATATCTCACCATCTTTTTTGAACAACTTGATCACTTTTTCGCCAATCACTAGGCCAATGAAAATCGAAGAAAGATACCAAAGCGTTGTATAGATGTACACTCCAATGATTCCGATTGGATACCCGACGACTATCACGAAAAGTAAGACAACCGACACCGGTATCACAATGATTCCAAGAAACCCCCAACCCAGAGACTTCCAAGTCTTGGTCAAAAGTGTATCCATGATCCTTCTAACATACCGTTTGAAGATTGCGATCAAGAGAATACCCACAATAATCTTGGCTATGAATACGATTATTTTGATTAATGTGATAAGGAAGGCGAGCGCGGGTGCGAGTGCGGCTAAAAATGCGCCGGCTTCCACTTGTTCCGGTTTCTTAATAATCATCTCGCCTCCAATAGTCGCACCTTGTTCAATCGTAGGTTCGTTTTCACTCGCCAACTGGAAATCGCCAAGAATCTGCGCGCTTGATGCTACTGTAGCCTTGTCGGCCTTGATCTTCACAAGACTGCTCTTGCCGGTCATAGTGAAGCTACCGACTGAGCCTCTTATCGTGCCCCTCGTATCCCCGCCAACCGTGAATTGACCACCATAGGCAGTGATATCCCTACCGACACCTGTATTTTCGCCCACTAAGAGATTACCACCGGCAAGCATGATATTATTACTGATGTCACCGGTAACTTTGACGTTTCCACCAAATGCCCATATCGTCTGTGCGCTCTGTGCATCAATAGTAATATTTGCTCCACCTGCGAAGATAGAACCGCTAACATCACCAGTGATCGTCACGGACTGCGCAAAAGCATACACATCACCAAGTACCTTTCCCTTGATGTCAACGTTTCCGGCAAAAGCAATGAGGTCGTCTTCAATCACCGTATCTGCGGAAATTTCGACCGACTGATCGCGTTTAAAGACGAGAGCATGGCCCGGAATGACGAGCCCAGCAATCATGAGTACACCCAATATCCATCTAAGGTTCTTCATAACACCTCCTTTTCAAAATGTTGCTAAAGGGCTAATAAAAGGCTGAGATAAGGCTATCAGGGATTGAGTTACAGCACTATACTTTGTTGCATGTCATTGCCATCGTTCGCCTTCTTAGCTTCTTTGAGCCCTTTCTTGCCTTTGCCAATTTTACCCAAATCTGTGATTTGGCAGTAAAATTGAGCAACCCGTTGCACATCAGTGCAGCGGGGCTTTGAGCCTTCTAAATTGTATATACTATCTTGAAAAAATCAACCCCACAAGATGAGCACGGCGCGCAATGCGCAGCATCGCTCGTCGGCCGAATCACGTGACTTCAAAAGCACAGTTTTATGCCCCTCACAATGCAGCAATACATATTTCCGTCATTTTGTCATTTGGGCAATTGGCAAAATTATTAAATGAGAATTTCGCAAGTTAGCGGCGAACGTCAGGATTGTGCAGATATACTGATTTTGCTATATGAAAGTGAAGCAACCAACGGTGTGCTTATTCGAATTTTATATGTAGGTCCTTGAGTTGCTTAGGGTCCACTGCATCAGGAATGCCCTCCAGAAGTCCTTGTGCAGTCGTTGTCTTAGGAAAGGCGATTACATCCCTCAATGATTTCAATCCCCCGAGAACCATGACGACACGGTCAATTCCTGGAGCAATACCGCCATGCGGCGGCGCACCATATTCAAGGGCATCCAGTAACATAGTATACTTGTTCTTGTCCATGCCCGCTATAGCGAATAGCTTTTCCTGCAACTGACGGTTATGGTTCCTGATACTACCCGAGGCCAGTTCATTACCGTTACATACCAAATCATACAACCTACCACGCACGCGTAGAGGGTCATTCTCTAGATATGGTATGTCTTGCTCCCTCGGCTGCGTGAAAATATGATGACTAGCAACGATTCTGCCTGTCTTCTCGTCAGTCTCAAATATTGGAAAGTCAGTCACCCACAGGAATCTGAATCCTGGCTCGTGCAGCTTCAACTCCACGGCTATCTGATTTCTCAATTGACCAAGAAACGAAAATACGTTATCATCACCAGCCGTGACAATGAGTAGACCCCCTCTCCCCAGATTCAACACAGCCGCAACTTCCGCGTCCATAAGTTTGCCGATACTACCGGTGAACTTCTCTTCTCGCTTGGTCCAAAAGACACCTCCTATGCCGGAGTTCTTAGCCTGCTCATTCATCTCCTCCAGCCTCTTCCGGGAAATCGCACTGCCGTTCTCAATCACTAATCCTCTGATGTTTTCTTTGTCCATAAACGGCGGGAATTCTTTGCCTTTGACCGCCTCTTTCAAATTCACAATCTCCATTCCAAAACGTAAATCCGGTTTATCTGTCCCGTACCGCACGATTGCCTGTTCGTATGGCAACCTGGGGAACGGTATCTTCAATTCCTGCCCCAACACCGTCTTACAGATATGCGCAAACATCCCTTCGGTAATGCCAAAGACATCATCCTCCTCGACAAAAGACATTTCAATATCAATCTGTGTATGTTCAGGCTGCCGATCGTGTCGCGGGTCCTCGTCACGCATGCAACGAGCAACCTGGTAATACCTTTCGAATCCAGCAACCATCAGCAATTGTTTGTACATTTGGGGTGACTGGGCGAGCGCGTAGAACTTCTCAGCATACAAGCGCGAGGGTACGAGATAATCACGCGCGCCCTCGGGCATGCTGCGGGTTAAGATCGGCGTCTCGATTTCTACGAAATCATGTTTGTTCAAGTATTCTCGCATTGCGGTGATCACTTTGTGTCGGAATATTATATTCTTCTGCATCGGGGCACGCCGCAAATCAAGGTAGCGATAGCGCAGTCGTAATTCTTCACCTGCCTTGACATCATTTTCGACGACAAAAGGTGGCACTTTTGATTTGGCCAGGATCTCTAATGCTTCTACTTCCAATTCAACATCCCCGGTTGCCATCTTCGGATTTCTCTGTTTCTCAGGCCTCTCACGGACCATGCCAACGCCATAGATGCAATCTTGTAATCCCAGGTCTTGAGCCATGGGGATCTTCTGGGGGTCAATAACGAGTTGTAATATCCCAGTGCGGTCTCTCAAATCTACGAATAGTAACCCGCCGAGGTTTCTTATTTTGTCAATCCAACCAAAGGTTTCTACCTGGCTGCCGGTTTTGTTTGTCCGAACCTGGTTAAGAAATGTTTTCTTGATGTGCTACTCCCGGTTTTTCTCACCCTCGATTACAATTTTGGAGAAATCAGCGAATTGCAGAAACAACGTATTAATGAAACTAACCAACGCAAGACGGTTGTTTCTCAACTTTGCATCCTTACACATCACCAAAACATCATCAAAAAACTTATCGATAACCGGCCTCATTTCGAGCAGTAGTTCCAGTACTTGCATGTAGGCTTTTTGCTCAATCATTGCCTCGAGCTTTGAGCTCATAGCCTTTCCCTTTTGTAGCAATGATTTCTCGGCTGTTTCTTTGATGAGCGTAGCATCTGTCGCTGTAATTTTTGCAGCGCCCTTCAAGATATTCCTGACCCTCTTCTGTCCAATGACTAGCTTCACAAACTCGGGTTTGTCCCTAAACCCTTTGAGCGCCTCGCAGCGTTTCCTGGTGTCAGCAACATTACCATTCCAGGTTGCCAAAACTGCATTGACTTCATCGTAGCGAAAACCTTTATCCTGCAGGTACCGGGTCAGCCTTTCGATGATGAACTCATTGAGGACTTCCTCGTCGAAGGATTTCTTGTATAATTCAAGCATTCCGTGCAAAGCCGCGTGCACCGGTATATTAATCTCGTGTGCATCAAGCACACTCATCATGCCATAACCATTTCTTCTCACCGCAAGCGGATCATACGAGCCGCTCGGACGATTCCCACTCAAGAACGCACCGATAACATTATCCAACTTATCCGCGAACGAGAGAAGCGCACCACTTTGGGTTTCGGGTAGTTTATCACCCACATATCTCGGCAGATAATGCTCACCGATCGCCTTAGCCACCTGTTCACTTTCACCACTTGCCTTGGCATAGTAACCGCCCATTATTCCCTGCAATGAAGTGAATTCTTTTTCCCTTACCATTTCAGATAGCAGATCTGCCTTACACAACAGCGCGGCACGTTTTAATTCTTCGATGTCCACCCCAGACACGGCCTTCAGCGTACCGGCAAAATCCCTCAAGCGTCTTGCCTTGTCATATAAAGTACCCAAGTCCTTCAACCACATCATGCCTTTTGTTTGCTCTTGCATATGCTGCAGCCCAACTTTCATATCATTCTGATAGAAGAAAAGAGCGTCCTGCAAACGCGCCTCCATGACTCGCTCGTAGCCTGCCTGTACATTCTGCAACGCCTTTTTCTTTGCACTGAAGACATATATGTATTTATTGGTATCTTTTATCCAAATCACATTACCATGTGCTCGCAGCACAGTCATGAGAACTTCTTTGGGAAGCTTCAAGTAGCGTTGGTCAAACGTGCCCGTGACAACCTCAGGATATTCTGTTGTGCAGTTAATCTCCTCAATCATTTCGTCGTTATAGACTGGTGTACCCGCCACGCTTTCTGCCGCTTGTTTAATCCTACCCATGATAATCTTCTTGCGCTCATGGGGATCGACAACGACACCCCCGTGTCTGAGAAAATTAATATATTCTCTTGGCTTTTCAAGTCGTATGGGTTTGAAGGAAAAATGCTGATTTGGCCAGGAATAGCGATTCGCCTGCACGTCGGCGTAGTCAAAGCGTAGTGGTTTCTTATCCAGCAGAGCAACAATCCAACGAATGGGTCGAGGAAATCTCGCCCTTTTCTCATTCCATACCATAGTCTTGGGAAATTCTAGGCTCTTGATTATTTTTGGAACGTTGTCGTGCAGTATCTCCTCGGTAGTTGCACCGGCGATCTCTTTTCTCCCGTATGCATAGTCACCCTTCTTTGTCCGCTTGGTAACAATCTCAGAGGATTTTAGATTATTAGCTTTCATGAAACCCACGAGTTTTTCAGTAGGTTTACCTTTTGTATCATAGGCATACTTCTTTGGGGGACCCTGTATCTCTACCACCTGGGGCTTTTGCCTCCGGCTCAGACCGAGTACAAGAGTACCCATGCGACGTGGGGTATAGACGGTTCTGATCGAACGAAAGAATATTTTCTTGCTCTTAAGCAGTCGTTCGACTTTCTGAGTAAGATCCTCGGACGCCGAACTTAAGAATCGCGGCGGAAATTCCTCAAATCCGATCTCCAGGAGAAAATCGATCATCTGGTATGATCCCTTACTCATCTTTTCTCCCCATATACAGTTTTGCTGCCTGATTGGCAAGGGCTCTTACCCGGCCGATGTATTTTGCCCTTTCCGAAATGCTTATGATGCCTCGCGCTTCCAGCAAATTGAATATATGTGAACATTTGACCGCGTAGTCATACCCAGGATATACCAACCCTTCTTTGAGCAATCGCTGTGATTCTTTCTCAAAACTGTTGAATAATGACAGAAGTAACTCAGGAGGGGCTGATTCGAAGTTGTATTTTGAATATTCGATTTCGTTCTGACGATACACGTCAGACCAGGTCAGTGTGTTATTCCACATGACATCAAATACTGAAGATACATCCTGTAAGATCATGGTTATTCTTTCCAGCCCATACGTGATTTCAACGGGTGTTATTTCAAGATCCACACCTCCAGCCTGCTGGAAATACGTGAATTGAGTAACCTCAAGACCATCGAGCCATACTTCCCAGCCTAATCCCCAGGCACCTAAAGTCGGAGATTCCCAATCATCTTCCACAAACCGCACCTCATGTTCCTTCAACTTCACACCAAGATGTTCCAGTGACTCGAGATAGTGCTGCTGGATGTCAGCAGGGGCTGGTTTCATAATCACCTGGCACTGGTAGAATTGTTGAAAGCGAAGTGGGTTCTGTGCATATCTGCCGTCTCTCGGTCTTTTTGATATTTCTAAGTAGCAAACGTTCCACGGCTTACGGTCAAGGATTCTCAAAAAAGTTGCCGGATTGAATGTACCCGCGCCGACCTCCGAGTTGTATGGTTCAAATATCAAACATCCCCTGGTCTGCCAATATTGTTTCAGACTGATAATCACATTTTCGAAAGTGTCTGTTTTCTTCATAGTCCAAGATCTTCTGAAACACCCTGCATGCCTTCGAGGCAGACCTGCATAAAATCATCCAGCTCCATACCTAAATTCTTGCAAGCCCCAATCTGCTCCCTATTAGCCCCAGCTGCGAACCGCTTCTCCTTGAATCGTCGCCGCAAGAAATCAACATCCAAAGCTCTGAGCTTTTTGTCCGGATGCATTAAAGCGCTGGCTACAATGAGTCCGGTTAAAGGATCGCAAGCAAATAATGCCCAGTCCAGGTTGGATGACGGTGGCAAATGGCCAGAATGAGCCTTGACCGCCCGTACCAACTGGTCATCCAGACCCAGTCTCTCCAACAATTCGGCACCCACCAGACCATGACGTGTGGGATCCGCGCCAGTTTCTTCATAATCAATGTCGTGAAGCAATCCAGCCAAGCCCCATATATGCTCATTCTCACCGAGTTTGCGAGCTAGTGTCTTTAAACAAGCCTCGACTGCAAGGCAATGTTTGAAAAGATTCTTGTTTTTCAAACGTTCTGCCAGAAGCCTAAATGCTTCATCTCTCGTCATAGATAATTATTATGTATATATTTCAAAAAAAGTCAAGAAAAAAACTAGTTTTTCGACATATTCCTATTAATTTCCACAAAATATCCTTGAATTGCGTTACTTTCTGACATTCAGTCAGAAGGTCCGGCTTTGACATAATTATCCACACATTTCTCCTTTCCAGGCTTCGCGTTTTATCAGGGGTTTGATATGAGAATATTGCTGTGTTCGTGCTCGCGAATAGCGACCCTGGCGTCAAGAGAGCAACGGCCAACACGTGATAATATTGACTTAATGCCTATTTTCGGGTATACTGAAGGTTGAAAGGAGGATATAGCATGCGGCGCGTCATCATCATGGGTGCAGCGGGAAGAGATTTTCATAATTTCAACCTTTTCTTCAGAAATAATCGAAATTTTAAAGTCATTTGTTTTACGGCCACCCAAATACCGAATATCGCCGATCGGCTTTATCCAAAGGAATTGGCAGGTAAGGGATACCCACGCGGTATACCGATAATGCCCGAACGCAAAATAACTCATTTGATACAAAAAAACAACGTAGACGTCGTCGTCTTTTCCTATTCAGATGTATCTCATAATTACGTCATGAGCAAGGCATCCGAGGTCTTGGCAGCCGGGGCAGATTTCTGGCTACTGGGACCAAAGTCTTCGATGTTGAAATCGAAACGCAAGGTCGTTTCGATCTGTGCCGCCAGAACCGGCTCCGGAAAGAGTCAGACAACCCGCCGCGTCTGTGAGATATTGCATGAACACCGCCTGAGGACTTCCGTAATACGACACCCTATGCCCTATGGTGATTTAAAGAAACAGATGATGCAGAAATTCTCAACACTAGAAGACTTGGACAAACATAAGTGCACGATTGAAGAGAGAGAGGAGTATGAGCCACACATCATGCGAGGCAACACGGTTTTTGCAGGCGTCGACTACGGCTTGATATTGAAACAAGCAGAAAAGATCTCCGATGTAATCATCTGGGATGGCGGCAATAACGATTTATCATTCTATGATTCGGATCTCCACATCGTGGTTGTTGACCCGTTCCGCGTAGGAGACGAGAGTACTTACCACCCCGGGGAAACGAACGTACGCATGGCCGATGTAGTATTAATAAACAAAGTCGACACTGCCCCTCGCCCAAGTATTGAAAAACTGCGGGAGAATATCAAGAAGTTGAATGCCGATGTCATCATTATGGAAGCAGCTTCTCCCACATCGGTAGACAAACCAGAACTGATCGAAAATAAGAACGTCGTAGTCATTGAAGATGGCCCTACGCTGACCCACGGCGGCATGTCTTTTGGCGCCGGCATTGTTGCGGCCAAACAGTATCGGGCAAAAAAGGTAGTAGACCCGAAGCCGTACGCAGTAGGTTCAATAAAAGACGCGTACATCAAGTATCCACAAATCGGTGACCTGATACCGGCTTTGGGTTATGGCAAGAAGCAGATAAAGGAACTCGAAGCGACTATTAACAACACTCCCGCCGACGCCATTGTGATGGCAACCCCGGTGGATTTGCGAAAATTCACGAAATTGAATAAACCAGCAGCTAAGATCGACTATGAGTTGGAGGAAAGGTTTGGTCCAGCTCTTGATGTTGTTCTGAAAAAATATCTTAAACTATAGCACTGGCATGTAGACAGCACCCTGTCTGAAAACGTGCGAGCGAAAGGAGTAAAAAAAAATGATGAAAAAACTCGTCTATGATTTTGGCGGTAAGAAAGCCCAAGGGAACGCAAGAATGAAAAACCTACTCGGCGGTAAGGGTGCGAATCTTGCGGAAATGACAAATCTGGGAATCCCGGTGCCACCTGGTTTCACGATCACAACCGATGTCTGTATCCACTACTACAAACAAAGAGGGGTAATTTCCAAGAAATTGAAGCAGGATGTCAAGAAATCATTGCGCAGGGTGGAGAGGCTCCTGGGCAGGAAATTCGGTGATCCTATTAAACCACTCCTCGTTTCAGTTAGATCAGGCGCGCGTCGGTCGATGCCGGGCATGATGGAAACGGTCCTCAACATCGGGTTGACCAAGAAGACAATTCCTGGTCTCGTGAAACTCAGTCGCGACGAACGATTCGTCTACGATGCATATCGCCGTCTCATCATGATGTACTCTGACGTTGTGATGGAAAAGGCCGCGGGCATAGAGCCCAAGGATGAAGAATCAGCGATCCGTCGGCAACTCGAGACAATCATGAATCAGATGAAGACTTCGAAGGGCTACAAGAATGACCTGGACCTCAACGCACAAGATCTCAAAGAACTTTGCGATAGATTTAAGACACGAATCAAACTAGTGTTGAAAGAGGATTTTCCAGATGATCATGACGCGCAACTCTGGGGAGGCATAGGTGCGGTGTTCGCTTCTTGGAATGGTAAGCGTGCCGTAAGTTATCGACGCATCGAAGGCATCCCTGATGATTGGGGGACCGCAGTCAATGTCCAGGCAATGGTTTTTGGTAACATGGGTGACGATTCCGCAACCGGCGTCGGTTTCACAAGAAATCCAGGAAATGGTGAGAACAAATTCTACGGCGAATACTTGATCAACGCACAAGGAGAGGATGTTGTTGCCGGCATCCGTACCCCGGCACCGATAAACGAGTATTCAAAATCTGAACACAACAAGGACCTTACGACTCTACAAAAGGCAATGCCCCGCAACTACAAGAAACTGGACGCATATCAGAAACGTCTTGAAAAACACTACAAAGACATGCAGGACATTGAATTCACGATCGAAGATGGCACACTATACATGCTGCAAACAAGAGTCGGCAAAAGGAACGGACCAGCCGCAGTCAAGATGGCTATGGATATGCTGAAGGAGAAACTGATATCAAGAGAAGAGGCGGTAATGAGGGTTACACCTCAACAACTTGATGAATTACTTCATCCGATGGTCGACCCGCAAGCTGAAATAGCCCAAAAACCTATTGCCAAGGGACTACCTGCCGGACCCGGTGGTGCTGCCGGTCAGATTGTTTTCTCATCCAATGATGCAGTTGAGTGGACAAAACAGGGCAAACAAGTGATCCTCGTTCGCGAAGAGACAAATCCAGAGGATGTTGAAGGCATGAGGTCGGCTCAAGCGATTCTGACCGCGAGAGGCGGCATGACTTCCCACGCGGCCCTTGTTGCACGCGGTTGGGGCAAGTGTTGTATAGTCGGTTGTGGTGCCTTATGCATCAATTACGAAAGAAAAGAAGCAGAGATTTCTGGAAAGGTGTATAAAGAGGGTGCATGGATAACGCTCAATGGCACGAAAGGCAATGTCTATGACGGCAAGCTCCCAATGATGGAATCGGCCGAGGAGAATGTACTCCTGCACAAGTATCTTGAAATCTGTGACTCGGTTCGTGGATTAGGCGTGCGGGCCAATGCGGATACGCCAGATGATGCGAAACGCGCGCGAAGTTTTGGTGCCCAAGGCATCGGTCTCATGCGCACGGAACATATGTTTTATGGCAAGGGCTCAGAAGAACCCCTATTCCGGTTACGCAAGATGATTGTCTCCAAGACTCAGGAAGAAAGACGCCGAGCGGTTGAGGAACTGTATCCATATGTCAAAAAAGACATCAAAGGTGTTCTGGAAGCGATGGATGGTTTGCCCGTCGTCATGCGCCTACTCGACCCACCGCTTCATGAATTTGTGCCTCGAGAGAAAGGCAAACTCGAGCAACTCGCAAAAGATCTCAACATATCATCGGAAGAACTCATCCAGCGCGCCGATGCACTGCATGAATCAAACCCGATGATGGGACATCGCGGCGTACGCCTCGGCGTAACCTATCCAGAAATCACCACCATGCAAGTGCGCGCGATTTTCGAGGCAGCGGCCGAGTTGATCAGGGAAGGCAAGGACCCATATCCTGAAATAATGGTACCAGTTGTCGCAGAAGCCAAGGAATTAGAGAGCCAGAAAGATATTGTCATCAAGATATACCAAGAAGTATTAGCGAAATATAAACTCAAGAAGATCAAACACATGTACGGGACGATGATCGAAATCCCGAGGGCATGCATCGTTGCAGACCAAATCGCGCAAACCGTAGAATTTTTCTCCTACGGCACGAATGATTTGACTCAGATGGGCTTTGGATTTTCCCGCGATGATATTGGCGGTTTCTTACCTGAGTACATTAAGAAAGGCATACTACCCGAGGATCCGTTTCAGAGCATTGATCAGGCCGGCATCGGCGAGTTGATAAAGATCGGAATCGCAAGGGGGCGTAAGACGAATCCTCAGCTGGAGATTGGAATTTGCGGCGAACACGGCGGGGAGCCGCGCTCAGTGCATTTTTGTCACCGCGTAGGCATGAATTACGTATCCTGCTCGCCATTCCGAGTGCCTATTGCACGCCTGGCAGCGGCGCAGGCTTCCATCTTGCACCGAGAAAAGAGGAAGGTTGGTAAAAAGATAAGGAAAAGGCGCATCAGGCGGAAGTAGTATCGCAGAGATACAGGAGAGTCTACATCTGAATCCTTAAAGGAGATGTGGACTCTCCTTTTTTAAAGATCGAAACTCGCGTGGCGCACAAAATCAAACCTTAGAATAATATGTAAGGGTAACAAAATGAATCACAAACGACTGCTGCTCACACTCTGCGCGGGAACTTCCTCACAGAATGGAATTATATGTCAGGTGCTAATACACATCTAGGAAAAGTTATGGAAGCGAACTACTCGGTCGTGGCCTGTCTTGATTTTAGATCTTCCAACAACTCAATGGCTTCATCAAACTTGCCCGCATCGATCAGTTTACCAATCTTTGATTTATACTCAATCCTCACTGCCCCATCGCCCGAAACACCAAGGCTGTCAATGTCGAACTCATGCATACCCTCGGTTCTGAATTCCCTAACTTCCTTCTCCTCGGTTGCATCGGCATCATCTCGAGATTGTTCACCGGCGACGGATGGTTGTGCAGGATTCAGTTCTCTTACCTCAATATCATCTGGTCTTTCCTCAACGGGCTGCTTCGCTTCTCTACCTTTCTTTATCACATCAAATACTGACCTGACTTTCCGTTCCTTTTTTAACTTCTCAATGATATCCATAGTCACGCCCAGGGATGTTACGCCCCAATTTTCCCTTCCTTATACAATTGCACTGCCTCTCTCGCCTCTTGATTAGATGGATCAATTTCCAGAGCGCGATTATATGCGCTTACTGCATCATCATATTTTTCCAGTTCGATCAATGCGTTCCCCAAGTTAACATATGCCAAGGCATTATTCACATTTTTCTTGATTGACTCTTCAAAGGAGAGAACAGCTTCATCCAGCTTTTTCATCTTCAAATATAGCAGGCCCAAATTATTATGCAACTCAGAAAATTCTGGCTCTAACTCAAGTGCCCTGAGATATGTCTTCTTCGAGTCATCATATCGTCCCAATTCAGCAAGCACCAGGCCTTTAAGATTAAGATATTCGGACGTTTTATCGATCTCTATGGCCTTATCTATTTCATTTAGGGCCAGTTCATAATTTGCACGATAGTAGTAAAGCGTTGCGCGATCGAAATGATCGAGCGCCGTCTTTTTCTTACGAAGCTCCTGCTCTTGCTCGAATCGTTGCTCTTCTTTCTGCAAGAAATTCCTCATGTTCTCAAGGATGTCTTTCGTGAAATCAGACAACTTTGTCTGGTGGTCGAGTGATTCCTTGAATTCCTTAGTTATTTCGCCCGTCATATCAGTCAACCGGTCTTTCACATCGTCAAATTTTGCCGTCAGCTTAGCAATATCACCAACGGCTCTCTCGTATTCTGCCGCAACTGCACCCATCTGGTTATGGGTGTCGGTGCTCATTTCAGTTAAAGCCTTGTTCATCGACTCACCAATCTCTTCTACCCCTCGCCTCATGCCTTCAGCCAAGCCGGCAATCTTGCTCAATGATTCCACATAATTGCTATTGAGGCTACTGAGCATACCACTCATGGCTTCCAAACTCGCCGATGACTTGGTGAACAGATCTCTGACCTGCACAAGCTCCCCCTGAAGGCTGTTCAGGCTAACGACTTGGCCGGTTTTCAGATTTACTATTTCATTCTTCACCTCTTCGATGTGTTTACTTACCTCATCCGTGAGCTTATCAGCAGTAGTAGAAGCCTCAAACCGCAATTCATTTATTACGTTCTTCATAACATCGTCGATACTACTTATTTTGTCTATTAGCGCCTGACTCCGGACACCATCGGTCTCAGACATTTCCGCAAAAAGCTTACCGAATTCATCAAATTTATTGGAGACACCTATAAGCGCCCCAGTGCTTTGTGCTTTCAGATCTGTTATTTCATCCCTCAACCGATCACTCATGTTATTTATTCCGGCTAGGAGATCATCGGCCAGGCGCATATTTGTCGTATTATATTCAGAGAATTTATCCTGCAGTGACAGGAGCGTCGACTTCACACCTTCAACTTGCCCCGTCGCTGTCTCGGCTAGATTTGTCAATCCGCCCGCAATACCGCCACTTGCCTCCTGTAGACTGGATTTCAGTTCTTCAAACTTGCTATTGAATGCTTCCTGCAACTTATCAAAACCCAATATCATAACCTCGATCTGCTTTTTCTGAACATCCAAACGACCCAGCAGTCCTTCTTGCATTGTCGTAATAGACTCTGACACACCCTCTCGCAACGCCTCGGCGCGCTGAAATATCTCCTCCTTGACCTCCTTGACTCCTTTCTTATAATCATCAATGAGCACACCTGTTTTCATGTTGGAGGAAAGGAGCGAACACAGCTTTGTGGCGCTGTCGTAAACCATACATTCATTCTTCATACAGTCAAGCAGTTCAATCTCCTCGTCAATTTTCTTGCCGTCATCATCATACAAATCTCTTCTCTTAATTAGAAAGGGACATTTCATCAAGTCCTCCCTTCAACAAAATACTTGCCCCTTGTTATTCTATTAGCTTGTGCAAGTTTCTCAAAACCAGTGATACGCTGTTCCATACCATCGACGCCAGCTTGTCTTAGTACCGAGGCTGCAGCGCCAAACGAACCCATTGCTTCATAGACATCCGCGTACGTTCCAGCCGTTTCTTTGTCGATAGGCAGAGTCTTTACAATCTCAAGCGCATCCATAGGCCGTCTTTTCTTAAGGTAAAGTCGTGCCTTCAGTAATGTCTGTTGCCTCGCCGTGGTTTCTTCTGTAGGCTCAAACTTAATCTCGCGCTCGGCGTCTTTAATTCTATCCACCAATAGATATAAGTGTGCTCTCTTTAGCCTGATTTCATCTTTATCGCCCTGCAACATCTCTATTTTTTCGTTGTAGTAATCTTCGCGTGCCTTTTTTATCAAACGATATATGGCCTTTTTATCTTTACTCTTAGCCAAGAGCTCGGAGAATATTTGGATTGCCTTCTCCACCTCACCGGCTTCGTGAAGAAGTTGACCATGTTTGAGAATGATATCTTCGTGATCAGGCATCAACCGTCGGGCATGTTCAACCGCTTCGATAGCAGCTTGGAAATTTTCCTGTACGGTGCAGATCCTACTCTTGAGCAGATACGCTTCACCGACATCGGCATTTTTATTGAGGATTTTCTCTAATCGGCCAGCAATCGCATCGGCATACAAGGAATTTTTTGAAAACAGTTCCTCATAAACCTCGATTGCTTCCAAGATATAACCGCCATCAATATACAGATCACCGAGATAGAACAACATCTCTGGCGTTTTTTCTTGATACGAATTCATCGCGCTGATCGCGTCTGTAACCTCAGTGGGCGCCATCTCAATCAACTTTCTGTACACCTCAATCGCCTTATCAGGGCTGGCTTCGTCAACGAAGATACGAGCAAGAAAATGATACGATGGCACATTGTGAAAATCGGCTTGCAGGATCCTGCTCACAAAGTCCTTAACCCACTTACTCTCACGCTTGTCCAAACCGTATATCTCTTCGAGAAGAGTGAGCGTATCTTCCCAATTCCGATAACCGAAATAAACCTCAGCCAACGCCTTGCGGCATTCAATGTCGCGCGGATTTTCCGCACACATTCTTTTCATTTCTGCAATTGCTGGCTCGCGATATTTCTCCTCCTGCGCCTGAGCTTTTGTATAGAGATCTATGGCCGAGCTTTTCAGATCTGCGCGGCAGTATACTTTTGCGAGTGAGAAATCTAGTAATGGACTGGATGTTTTTTGCTGAAGGCGTTCGAATAGCGGTATGACCTTACGCACAAGTGATGCGTCGAGCTCCACCGCAGTCATAAGATCCCTTACAGCCTCATCGTATTTCTTTAGACTTAATTGAATTATTCCCAGTGCGAATAGAATCTTGGGATGGGCAACCACTCTAGATGAAAGTGACTTGAGTTCGGCGTGAACATGACCAGCACGTCTGGGCAGGATTCTAGCCGTCAACAGATATTCATCCACTGCCTCGGCGACACGACCCGCCCTGCTCAATGCTCTACCACGGGCAAAATGAGCCGGCACGTTGCTTTTATCCGTCTTGAGAATTCTGTCCAAATACTCAATAACGTCGTTCGAATAATCCTCGTCACCCTCCAGCGAAATCATGAGTGGCCGAACCGCCTCACTCAGCTTGCCTACTTCTACCAAGGCCTGTCCAAGCTTAAGGTTGAAATACTGTGCATCCTTATCGAATACTTCTATTGCTCGGCGTGCCTCTTCAATGGCTCTATCCCACAAACCTTTGTTGAAAAATGTCTCGACGAGCAGCGTGCGCGCCTCGCGATCTTTGGGAAATGCCTTGATTGCATCGTAGAATTCATTTATTATCTCAAAAAATGCCTGGGGATCGACCATTTGCGCAGTTTTAAAAAACTGCGTGGCGATTTCCATTTCTCCCTCGCTGATGAAGGCACGCGCAGCGGTAAGCAACAGGGGAACTGCATCTGGTCTTTCCCTGATGACTTCGATAAGCGCCCGCTTCGTGACATCTTTCTTATCTGCAATCTTGAAGCATTGTTCAAAACTATTGACCGACTTTCGGTAATCGCCGACATAGGCGTAAGCCCTCGCAAGGGCTAATTCAGCCACAAAAGGGTCTTCTTTTTTATACTTCTTGTAAAGAGGTTCGATCTTAGCAAAAAGCTGTGGTTTCTTGCTGAGAATAAGATCGAATGAGGGAAGCAGGTGGAACAATCTTTCCGGCTCCAATTTCAAGTAATCGGTAACAAACTGCAGGGCCTTATCTATCTCACCAACCATGACCGCACTATTCGCACGCAGGTTCACATAATCAACATCCTCCGGATTTGCTACGCTGATTTCCGTGGCTGCCTCGTTTACACGCTCGTATTCTCCCTTATCCATTAACCTCTGAAATATAAGCAGAGCGCTCTCGCGGTCGCCTTTACGCGCATAGCATTGTCCGAGTAAGTAAAGCGCTTTTGTATTATCAAAATCCTTGTCCAGAATTGTGTTGAGATTTAGAATATACTCATTCAGAAGACCTGGATCCAATCTGTACACCGACTCGATCGTGTCTACGGCTGCCTTTATGTCGTCGTTTTTCAGGTATAACGTCACCAAGCCCTGGATAACAAATGGATCATTCTGCTTCTGTTCGAACGCCTTCTTATAGCGTTTAAGCACTTCTTCATATTGGCTGTTGTCGATTTCGTATATCTTATCCAATTCACTTATCGCCAATGGAATTCTCTTTGCCCGCATATAAGCATCAGCTAGGGTGTAAAGTATTTTAAGATCCTTAGGGTTAACCACCTCTAATTTTCTCAGATCCTTGATTACCGCGTCGATACCTTTTGTATTCTCATCCAACATCTGTTGCAGTTGCTCAACCGATGTATCAAGATCACCTTTAGTTATGTATAAATCGGTCAACATTTGCGTAAATGCCGGTTGAATTTCCGCAGGCGGCTTGGCTGACGACATGATATCGATGAGCACCTCAGATTCATCCGGGAATTTTTCAAAGATCCGCTGTGCCTGTGTTAGTGCATCATCAAAAGCACCGTTCGCCAGTTGTACTTTGAGCAACATCAAAGCGGCATGTGCGTCATTATACCGCTCTCGGCCAATTATGCGTGCCCAATTGAGCAGAGGTTTTCTGAATACATCGACATCACTTATTGATTCGATTATCGCCGCCGCTTCTTCACCAGCGCCCAAATAGAAATGCATGGACGCAAGGATAATAGTGTTCTGGAAATCTTGTTTTAGAAGGACTTTCTTGCCTTCCAGGTTCTGTTTTATTTTGTCGTATTTTTTTACGAGTAACTTTATCTCGTGTTCCTTGAGCGCCAATAGCACCTTACTGATCTCATCATATTTCTGTTGTGCGGTGTACAATTGAATAAGAAATTCGCCGGCGTCTATCGACGTATGACGATAGTATAACTCAGACACCTGGGCGACTATTTCATCAGTCCGGGACGGCACGATACCATGAAGGCGACGCAGGAGATTGATCGCACGTCCACGCTCTTCGACATCGTAGTACAGGCGGGCTAGTTCTTGGAAAAGATCAAAAGACTCATTACCATCGGTGAGGTTACCTTCGAGAACTCTTATTGCAGCATCCTTTCTGCCCTCTCTGATGTATTCTTGTGCTTTCTGCAGTGCTTTTTCGGGATCCTTTACATTAAATATATCAAACACCTTTTACCCTCTTCTGCAGTTCCTCCTTCTTAAACGCGAGCGCATCGATTATCGAATGAACTGGCTCACTTCCCGAAGCCAAGAGAATGCCTGTAACGAGGTAATCGAGCCAACACGCTATTTCCAAGCCGGTCACGAGGCCCAATTCCTTCATGATGCCGAAGCGAAAGACAAAGCTTATGAGCAAGCCTAATGCTGTGCTGACAATCCAAGCATATATCTTCCTGGGCCGGGCAGGTACGAGGTATAGTATCTTATCAGTCACTCTTTCGATAACCAAAGACAAGGCAAAAACCAATATCAAGACCTTACCCATGTGTTCTCCATTTCTATTCAGAATTAAGTCTTCAAAAATCAAAAAGTCTTGGCGATCGAGAAAATACTCTTTAGCTGTTCATCTGTCTTCCGTAGGCGTGCCGAAAGGGTCTTGGTGAAAACCCATAGCAGCTTATAGGCAATATCGGTTTGCTGTTCAAGCAATCTCCGAAAATCATCTTTTCCCATGAACAAAAGCATCGTATCTTCATTGGCGATTGCCGAGGCAGAGCGCGGCGCGTCATCAATCAAAGCCATCTCACCGAAGTACTCTCCCGCTTTCAATATCGTCAATGCCTCCTCACCAACACCCGGCACCAGCGTCGATATCCTCACGCTTCCCGCGACTATCAAGTAGAACGCATCACCAATATCGCCTTCCTTAAATACCACTTCGTCTTTCTTTACTTTCTTCTCTTTCGATATCGAGAGAAGCCTTTCCATCTCACTAGGTTTCAACTCACGGAACAGATATACTTGGCTAAGTACGTCCTTCTCTTTCACCTCGCCTCCGAAGCGAGTCGGCATTTCTCGCCTCTCTCGACCCAGACGTGAGACCCCTTAGCCAGCAGCAATCCGACTGAAACTTCTCTGAATACGCTAATGACCTGTACCGACGCAAAATCGAAATCCGGCATTTGTTTGCCGCCAATCTCGGGTTCCATGTAGACATCGAAAACGTCACCGACTGCAATCCCGGCGTCCTCGCCCTGGTCAATGTATGTGAAAACATGGGGCGGCGTCATTCTCTCTTTTGGCCTCACATCAACAACATAACCTTCAACCTCTCGGGTGGTCGGAATCAATTCAACCTTCTCGGGCGCCAACACTGGTTCATATGGAGTAACGAAATCGCCCATCTTTATTACGTCGTATGAGGCAATGACCTTACAGCGGGATCCATCTTCACCCACTGCAAGAACCTCTGCTTTTCCGAGCACAAGGATCTCCTTGCCCAGTCTCTTTCCCGTTTTCGGATGCGTAAGGACATTACCCGATCGGAAGATTGTCAACTTGTCACCGACTTCGACGTCTGCTGCACGGTCAATATAGACCAGTTTATGCGTGGTTATGAATTTCTCGCCGCGTGGTTCACTTCCGATGATCTTCCCCCAATACGGCATGTCCTGATCAACTACGAACCCAGCGCGATGAATCATTTCTTCACTCCAGATTCTTTCCTCAGGTTTCACAACCGAAACTGCCTCCGTCTTGGGCTCCACAGCCGATGGTATAGGGGTAACTTCCTCCGGTACATAAGCCACGGCTTCTTCAGGTTCTGGAACTTCAGCGAGCATCTCCTCAGGCGAAGGTGGTATCACAAAAACCTGTTCCGGATAAATCCAATGAGGATCTGCTATCTCTGTCAAGTTAGCACGCCAGATGAACGGCCACAGAAAGGGATTCTGATAATAAAAACCTGCGATGTCCCACAATGTATCGTCTTCTTTGACTGCATGTGTTGTCTCCTGCGCAAACACCGAGACAAACACCAACAGTATCACCAATTTTTTCATGCCTTCCTCCTTATTGCGGTAAAGATTTGTCAAACTCTAACTTTTCGTTGCAAATGTCATCTTGACGTAAAACACCTAACCAATAATTCAGGGTGCGAAATCTTTTTCCCCTCACACTAGCACCCACCATTACCCCATCTCCCTAGAAGGGTTCTGATTTTGACTATCTGATTGTCCAATTTAAATACACGCGCCACCCTCGGTCCAATACCCGAAGTTATCTCATAGACAATCGTGTTTGCCTTTTCTGCACATTCTTCAGCCGAAATCGTTGATTCGCCATCTCGGCCAAATAGTGTCGCGACATCTCCAATCTTTACATGCGGAACATTGGTGATATCAACCATAATGAGATCCATACACACCGTACCAACTATTGGGGCACGCTTTGAGTGGATAAGCACTTCTCCCTTATTGGAAAGGAGCCGTGGATAGCCATCACCATAACCAACACTTACTGTAGCAATTTTGCTTTGCCGTTTCGTCAAGAAGGTATGCCCATAGCTGACTGGTGTCTTTGCCTCTACGAGGCGAATGTTGACGACTCGCGATTTAAGTGCCATTACCGGTTTGAAGTCACCCTGATAAGTAATGCTCTGTGAAGACCTCAAGCCATAAAGCGCAATACCAGGGCGAACAAGATGGTAGTGCGAATCCGGCCATCTAAAGATACCAGAGGAATTTGCCAGGTGTACCAACCCAATGTCGCTCTTACGCCGCCTCAAATCGTCGATCAGTCCATCAAATTTCTCAATCTGCTTCTGTGTGAATGAACCATTGGCATCAGCAAGAGGGAAGTGTGAAAATATACCCTCAATCATGATACGCGGCGATGCATTAATCTTCTCCACAGCTTCCGCTGCCTGTTCAAGTGGAAATCCAGTTCTTGTCATACCCGTATCGATTTCAATATGGACAGGAAATGGCCGAGCCAGCTTTCTCAACCTCTCATCCAAAACTTCGAAGAATCCTAGTTCACTTATTGTTGGTATGATGTCATAACGCAGGATCGCATCGATCTGACTATAGAGAATCGGGCTCAAAACAAGTATCTTCGATTTGATGCCCGCCGCTCTTAGTTCAATACCCTCCTCCACACCGGCCACACCAAATATATCAATACCCTCTGATTCTAATACACGCGCGACTTCAATCGCACCATGGCCATATGCATCGGCCTTTATTGCCGCCATAATCTTAGCTGAACCAACCGCTTTTTGTATGATTTTGCAGTTATCTTTCAGGCGATCAAGCGAGATTTCTGCCCACACTCGCCCCTCTGATGTGTTCATTAACATAAATATATATATATATCTAAAAAAATCAAGAGGAAAATTAAAAATTGAAGCGGGCGAATGCGCTCAGTGCGTTTCCAGTCTTGCTTTTGGTAGATGTTACGCAGTTTGGTTCAGACTTTGAAAGGGAAACTACATTCTGACAATAGCCTCACGCTCTGGCCCGACCGAAACATACCTAATCTTCAGCCCCGTGTATTCTTCAATTGCTTTTATGTAATCTTTGGCTTTACTGGGCAAATCATCAGGCGAGCGCGCGCCCGATACGTTCTCCTGAAAACCATTCACCTCAATGTACTTTGGCCTCAGGCGGTCGGTAACAAAGGGGTCAAATTCATCAGCATTTTCATAGCCGGTTGCGATCCTTATCTTATCAAGACCAGACAAGACATCCAATTTTGTCAAAACCATTTCTTTTACGCCGTTGATGCGTGCCGCGTACCTGACAAGCGCTGCATCAAAAGACCCACAACGCCGGGGTCTGCCAGTCGTCGAGCCAAATTCGGCGCCGGATTCCCTTAGCACCCTGCCCAGCTCTCCGCTATCCTCGCTTGGAAATGGTCCCTGACCAACCCTCGTCGTATAGGCCTTAGCAACACCAAGCACTTGCTCGATATTATAAGGAGGGATACCAAGGCCAATACCTACGCTTGCGGTTATGGTGTGTGATGCAGTCACATACGGGTATGTACCAAAATCAATATCCAGAAGTGCCCCCTGCGCACCTTCGAAGAGAATATTCTTCCCAGAAACAATCGCTTCGTTCAAAAATCTTGCATCATCCACAACCATATGATTTAATCTCTCTGCATACTTCAAATAAAGATCGCAAATTTCCGACTCGGAAAGCGGTTCTGCATGATAGACATCCATCAACAGCAAATTCTTTCTTGAAATATTCAGACTTAGCTTCTTTTCAAAAATATCGATGTTATACAAATCACCAATTCTTATTCCACTTCGTGCATATTTGTCTTCGTAAGCAACACCAATACCGCGCTTGGTCGTACCGATTGCCTGCTTTGTGCCCTCCCTAATTTCATCGATAAGGATATGGTAAGGCATAATGAGATGGCAGAATTTCGACAACTTAATCCGTGTTTTAACTTCACTGTCATACTTGTTCAGATTCTCGATTTCTTCAAGTAAAACTCTAGGATCCAATACACAACCTGCGCCGATGATTCCGGTTATGTTTTGATGTAATACCCCGCACGGGATCTGATGGAATATTACTTTCTCGCCCTTGTAGCGCACGGTATGACCAGCATTGGCGCCACCCTGATAACGGGCGTTTACATCAAAATCCTTGGCAAGGTAATCGACGATCTTACCCTTGCCTTCATCGCCCCATTGTAAACCAACTACTGCCAGTTTCATAGCCAGCTAATTCTATACAAAACCCTTGAAAAGTCAATAAGAGCTATACCCTTGACAGTCTATGTTTATAGAATAGACTTAGATTCAGGCGGATGAGTGCGTCAGTAAAAGCGCGTTACGATTGGAGGTCGTTGTGCAGAAACTCACCGATAGAATAAAACTTTTGGCACGGCGCATAGAAGCAAACAACAATTGGCGTCAGAGGGAATGTATCAACCTTATTCCTTCTGAAACCACACCCAGCCCTTTAGTCAAATTATGTGAAATCTCTGACCCTTCGGGGAGATATGCAGAACACCGCACCATGAAGGGAAAAGAAATATACTTTTATCAGGGCATCGATTTCATTAGGGATGTTGAAGAAGACCTACGCACCGAAATGGCCGAATACTTCGGGTGCCCGCGTATCGAACTTAGGACAATAAGCGGACAGATGGCGAATGAGGTTGTATTCAAGGCAATGGTTAAATTCGTCAACCGGGGACGCAAGGAAGGCGAGCCGTTTCGTAGACTTAGGCTAGTCATGAACAATGAATTGACTAAAGGAGGCCATCTCAGCTCACAGCCCATGGGCGCTCTTTTCAATTATGTCGAGGAAGACCCGGCAACTGGGAAGGAAAGGGTCATCAACTTTCCGGTGCGCAAGGATTGTTTGTATAAGACTGACACTGATGAACTTGGTAGATTGCTCGAGCAGGTAAAGCCGGAGCTTGTGGTTTTTGGAAAAAGCATGTTTCTCCACAAGGAACCAGTTGATTTTGTCTACAAAACCGTTAAAGAATGGAAACCCAGACCGGTAATCATGTATGACATGGCTCACGTGCTTGGTCTTTATGGCGTGTTACAGGAACCGTTCAAGGAAGGTGCCGACATAGTAACCGGGAGTACCCACAAGACTTACTTCGGTCCTCAACGAGGCATCATCGCATCAAATATCAGTAAAGAAAGCCCAATATCGCGCTTGTGGGTTGACATCAAGGGCCGTGCTTTTCCGGGCTCAACGAGCAATCATCACTTGGGCACACTTCTGGCACTGCTCCTGGCCAGCTACGAAATGAATCATTTCAGGGATGCTTACCAGACCCAAGTGCGTAAGAACGCAAGAGCCTTTGCACGTGCCTTGAAAGACGCCGGCATCGACGTCGAAGGCGACGAAGCCGAAGGTTTCACCGAAACTCACCAAGTTGTGATTAGGGTGAGCAAATACGGCACCGGCGATGAACTCGCTCAAAGGTTGGAAAAAAACAACATAATAACGAACTACCAGGCGCTGCCCGATGATGAGAGTTTTCTCCAAGCAAGCGGCATAAGGATGGGTGTACAGGAAATGACAAGGTTTGGCATGAAGGAAGATGATTTTCAGATTCTTGCTGGCTACATCGCTGAGGTGATTGCGAATAATGGTAACACAAAAGAAAAAGTGAGCACGTTCCGAAAAAGATTCTTACAGATGCAATACTGCCTAGACACCGAAGACGCAGCACCACTTGTCGCAAAGATGTTCTCGAGTGTTTTTGCAAACAACGATTTCTTCAAGTCAGTAGTAGCTAATCTAGAACAACTTACACGGTAACGTAAGCAACATATCTCCCTGGACCGCGAGCAAAAACATACGCTGCCAACACAAAGCAACATGAACAGCAAGTCTATTGAGCAGCTACGCACCGATGCAAAGGATCTACTGCTGCACGGAATCGAAGCGGGCGATGGATACAGGGTCATGCAACATAGCTTATTCATCGATGAAGAAACGCTAATCGTGAGGGGAATTTCAGGTGAGAAGATAGAGTATGATCTCAAGGAATTCCGACGTATTCTGGTCATAGGATTTGGCAAAGTTTCGGGCAGCATGGCATGTGCGCTTGAGGACACTCTCAAGAATCACATCGCCGGAGGTGTAGTAATCGTGAAACAAGGCTTCGCAGTCGACCTGGAGAAAATACAGATTGTAGAAGCGACGCATCCTGTACCCGACGCGAAGAGTATAGAGGGTGCACAACGAGTAGTCTGCATGTTAACAGATATATCCCAAGATGATTTGGTCATTTGCCTAATATCCGGAGGCGGCTCCGCGCTCTGCACTCTGCCCAGCGAAGGTATCAAGCTCACGGATATACAAACAATCACCCAATCACTTCTTACAAGCGGCGCCGATATAATCGAAGTCAATGCGATTCGCAAACACCTATCCCAAATCAAAGGCGGCCAACTAGCCAAGCTCGCCTACCCAGCAAGCATAATTTCCCTGATTATCTCCGATGTCATCGGTGATCGGATAGATACCATCGCCTCCGGCCCGACCGCACCCGATACAACAACCTTTCGTGATGCTTATGACATTCTTCAGAAATATGGTCTTTTCCAGAATGCCCCGGTCTCTATTCGCACCCGGGTAAGAGCAGGACTGGAAGGTTGCATTAAAGATACACCTGGGATTGATGATCCGGCATTTCAGAAAACAAGAAACATAATAATCGCCAACAATCTCACTGTGTTGCGCGCCATCGCGACAAAAGCCGGGCATCATGGTTACGAAACGCTCGCTCTCTCATCCATGATCGAAGGCGCGAGTAGGCATGTAGCCGAGATTTATGCAGCACTAATCAAAGAACTAGTCGAATCACCTCATCCCATGCCAACGCCTGCCTGCATTACTGCCGGTGGTGAGATGACCGTAAGGGTGACCGGCAAGGGACGAGGAGGCCGCAATTGTGATTTTTGTCTAGCCCTAGCCCCACTAATAAGCGGCCGCAAGGGAGTCGTCGTCTTGAGCGCAGGGACCGACGGAATTGATGGATCAACTGATGCCGCGGGTGGTATAATCGATGGCATGACGTTCTCCAGAGCACAGAACATGGGGCTTGATGTTACCCAGGCACTCGCTGATCATGATTCTTACTCAATCTTAAAGAAATCAGGCGACCTCTTGGTAATCGGGCCAACGGGAACGAATGTCATGGATATCCAATTGATACTGATCGCCTAGCGCTGAAATGATCCGCAGTCCCAAAGCCTTATTGGTAAATCCCTGGGTATGCGACTTCAAGGCATTCGATTTTTGGAACAAGCCACTGGGCCTCTTGATCGTTGCCCGCATACTACAAAACCTAAACTTTCGAGTAACACTACTCGATTGTATGGACCGGAATAGCAAGTATTACAGAGTTTCAACAAAAACTGACCTCTTTGGACGAGGTAAGTATTCTTATGAGATAATCGAGAAACCTAGCATCTATAGGAACGTTCCACGCTACTACAAACGCTACGGTTTGCCAAAAGAGCTTTTCTCGGATGTTCTTAAGCGTATTGAACATCCAGACATAATCTTTGTCACCTCAACCATGACCTACTGGTATCCAGGCGTTTTTGACGCAATCCAGATATTGAAACACGCCTTTCCTAAGGAACCCATCGTTCTCGGCGGCATATACGCAAGTCTTTGTACGAAGCATGCCCGAGAAAAATCGGGTGCCGACATCGTGCTCCAGGGTCCTGCCGAGGAACATCTCACTGGAATGCTTGCCGAGACAGGGTTTGTTCGCCAATCCAAAATCGACCCTGAACAAAATTCACCCGATTTCTCTCTGTATGGTACCTTAGACTATGGAGTCGTTCTCACCTCACGGGGTTGTCCTTTCGAATGCACTTACTGTGCGACCAAAGTGCTATGCCCGCAATTCCAAATTATGCCCAACGAATATGTGATCGAACAGTTGTCTTACTTCAAAGGAAAGACCAGAAACATAGCTTTCTTCGACGACGCATTGCTCTATAACAGTGAACTGCCGAAATTACTGGATGCAATAATCAAGGAAGACTGGAACCTGCAGTTTCACACTTCTAATGGTCTGCACTGCCGCTTCTTGGATCATGAAATAGCCGAACAGATGTATCGAGCAAACTTCAAGACCATGTATCTCAGTTTAGAGACTACCAATCCCCGAGTCCAGAAAAAGACCGGCGGTAAGGTAAGAACCACAGAATTCATCCAGGCAGTAGAAACCCTTAAAACCGTCGGCTTTTCTTCAGGTGCCATACACGCATACATACTATACGGCATGCCTGAACAAGAACACGAAGAAATCATGGAATCCATCAGGCTGTGCCATGATCTCGCGATAAATCCCCACCTTTGCGAATTCTCACCGATTCCGTACACCGAGGAATACAAGAAAACGGGATTTGATGAAAATACTGACCCACTTTACCATAACAACCTTTTTTACACCTGGTATTATCCAACACAAAGAACAGAACTATACAAGAAGATAAAGAAACTTCTGACTACAAGCGACCTCTAATCTAAATACGTTTATGCTTCAGAATGCCATCGATACAAGGCAATCAAATCAGCCCTTTGGCTATTTTAATACCATTCAGCAAGATACGATCCTGTGTTTTTTGGTCAGTATGGTAGCCCGCTGTTTTCGTAGTACGCTGACGTAACACAATTACATCGACCTCCTCGGCTTTCTTACGCTCCACCGTAATATTATCCAAGACGGTCTTCAATAATCTGAATTTCTCAAATAGCTTAAACCTCGGACGTGCAATAAGGACGACATAGAAATACGGGTATTTTTGTGATTTCACCAAATTGATCGATATTTGACCCTGCAGCCCGATGAAACCCTCTGGTGCTTCTTTGAACTTGATTAAGACTCTCGTGTCGTTAGGAAACGAACCCTCTTTAGTTTCACCAATTTCGAGGTACGGAATTGCCTGCAGGCTCGGGTCATTTCCGACAACCGGAGATTCGATGATACGATTGACGATCTCCACCTTGATATCCAGCGCATAAGGCATCCAGGCACTCTTCCTGCCACTCAAGGTAAGACCCGAAAAAAGAATGACCGCATTGACAATGGTTGCGGTTAAGGGAAAAGAAATCGAAAGCGCTTTGAGAAATGGAAACAGGAAATTTCCTAATACGAATATCAATATTATCAAGGCAACGAAACACCCGAAATTCTGACTCCTGAATTTTCTTATCCTTCTACAATGAGCTAGTACCTGCTTAATCTTATCAGGAGTCACCTCCTGCCAGTTCAACTTACTGGGTGATACTCTCTTTATGGCAACACTTCTTATCAAATTCAGAATCAAACACAATATGATGAAAGGCATGCCGGCGAGTATGTTTCTGGTGCTTAACTGCAAAAGAAATCCCGCGACGATCAGGAGCACCGATACAATACTACGCAAACGCGGATTGATTTTGTCGAATACTACGTAAACCCTATGCGCCTTCACCTATCTCCCTTTTTCCACAGGCCTGCCAATATAGTGGACACGCACCCTTACACTTGTCAAATTCAGAACAGTCGCGACATTCAGCAGGCGCGTATTCGACATCCTTATAAACATTCAGAACCGGCGATTGCCAGAGATCAGAAAAAGCATGACTGAGCAACGAACCAACTGGTCTACGCCATGAAGAGCACGGGATGATGTTGCCCATTGGATCAATACTCAACAATCCAGTTATCGCCGCACAGGATTTGTTACCGAAACCGTGGGCGATAGGATTGAATTTGCACATCGGCAAGGGGGAATACCATAGAAATCTTATACCCTGTTTCTCCGCAGCTCGCTTCAATTCCAAAACATGATCACCGATCTCTGAGTAGGACACCCAGATATCCTTCTTGTCCAGGGCTGTACCACACGGTATCAGCATATTCATCGACAACCTACTCAAACCCAGTCTCTTGGCGAGTGAGATTATTCCCGGAGTATGGTTTAGATTGTGTCTGGAGATTGTGGTATTGGTGTGTACTGGAATATCCGCTTTTTGTAACAATCCTATGCCTCTGATTGTGGCAGCAAAACTACCTCGTACCCCAGTTATTGCATCGTGGATTTCGCGATTCGGGCCCTCAACACTTACCTGGGCACTCGACAAACCAGCTCGTTTTAGGGCTCGAACGCACTCGCCATCCAGGAGCGTGCCGTTTGTGATTAGATTTGTCCACAAACCAAGTTTCGAGGCATACGAAACCAAAGTCACTATATCCTGTCGTAACAGAGGCTCACCACCCGTGAAGCTAACCGACGGAACCTTTGCCCCACGGTATATCTTGTATAGCACTTTCTTCATATCACTGGTGTTTAACTCATCGTAACTACGGTCACCCACGTAGCAGAATTCGCAATTGAGATTACACCGATATGTCACGGCGATTTCGGAAAGCACCGGGTGCTTGTTAAACTCACCATCGAATTCGTAATAGTCTATTGCCCGGCGCTCCTCATTCTCATGCAGGCAACCACTAATAATTGCTCTCAAGTCACAAAAGAAATATTGGATATCCCTACGCCTCTCATCATTATCGCCAACCAGTTTCAAGAAATCTTCGATCTTGCGACCCCCAAGGAGAAAAGCGAGCATTCTCATACCCGATTCATTCAATCGATATGCCTGATTGGGGATGAGAATAAGCAGTTGATCAAGTTCGCGCACATAAACGTATGGTTTGATCTTCCTGACAAACTCATCGACCCAGCGCAGATCACACGCTCGAATCCGTAGCTCTTCAAAGTCTACCGCCTTTTTGTCTTTTAGGTATTTAGGTATTTTGTCCGCCTCAGGCGGATTTAGACATTTTTCCATTTTAGGCATTTAGGTTTTTTTATTTTTAGGTACTTGTACACTAGTGTGCTCCTCCGCTCACGCAGGCCGAGTGACAGGCTGAATGGCAAGCTGAGTGACACGCCGAATGACAGGCCGAATGGCAGGCTGAGTGACAAGCATCATGACAAGCGGTGTGCACGTAGCAGGCACTGTGGCAGGCGTCTGACCGCACAAACGCAGAGTAACTTCTGATTGATTCCCCATACACTACAAATCCTTTTTCCATATCACTGTAGTATCGTCGCCTCTGGAATTCACGATCCATCAGATAGTCGTAGTACTCGCCTTTGTTGTACTCTTTATCAACAGGTTTTTCCGAAGATGGCGCGCCGAACTTCTCGGTATAGTATGCCTTTGTAGCTGCCAGATCACAATCCCATGCTTGTACGGAAACCTTCTCAACCACCTGGTTTATCATGGATTTCAGAGCCGCATCATTCATAGAGCCGTCGGTTTTTATCGCATCGAGAAATGCCGATTCGTGGTAGCGCAGATTGGTGGTTTTCTGCAGTACTTTTATCTTCAAGGGATCTCTGGCAGTGACCTGGATTACACCGCTTTCCTCAAGTTTCGAGGCCAGTATCGTCAATATCTTGTTAACCGGATAGTCGAGGAAAAATGCAGCCTCGATCAGGTCAAGCTTCGCCACCTTACCCGATTTTCTGAAGGTTGCGATTTGAATCTTAGGCGGAACCCAATCGTCTTTGAGCCACCGTAGGCTGGCGACGTCACTGTACGCACCTTCGGTGTCCCGAGCCTTCTTGTTTGAATAGAATAAGTAGGGAATAACATACAAAACCATGTACAGAATCTGATATGGAAAAGCGAATTTTCTCTCTTTTTCGGGCTGAATATCTATCTTGCCGAATTTTTCGGTTTCGAAATACTGCGCTGGCACATATTGCTGGATCAACATTTTCTCTTTTGTCCTTAAATTGTCTTTGTGTATACGCACGGTAAAATAATATTCTCCCTGGTATTCCTGTCCGTAATAAGAAAGCAAGTAGTTCTCATTCATGAACCGTTCGGTCTTGAAACCGTAATCATCAGGATTTACGTCTTCACCGGGGACGACGATCGGATAGTAAACGTAGACCGTGTAGTGTTCGAGAGGTTCATCCCATTGAGGTGGAGCCCAGTGTAGCACAACGAGTTCTCCGAATTCGCTCGTCGTTGTTACCAAATTCCCACTTCTCGCCAAATCACCGCCAAAGTGAACGATAAACGTAATCTCACCCGGCCCATATGCTTGCCCCTGAGCAAGCAACACATCATATTTGCCCCCCAAATCATTAATGGCGAGATCGTACGTTTTGCCGTATTCATCTACCGCATATGAGTTTTCATGATTGAAATAGGGCACGACCGAAACGCCCTGCAGGTAGAAACCGTGCATGGCGCCTGAAAGAATATCATATCTCACCCTGTAAACGAAATCAGCCCGTCCGTCCTGCCATAAAGAGACATCAACTTCTACCCAACGCAGGTCAGCGGAAAGGGAAATCAGTGTGGCCAAGAGTATACTAATCATTGTCGTGTGCTAGCTACGTATTGAGGTCACAGACTGCGTGCCCGTTCTATTCTTTTGAAGCCTCGACCCTCGCTCTCAGAAGGTCAGCCTGTGCAGTGATGAATGCTGCATAGGACTCCTTTGCATCGGACCAGCATGTCTCATCAGGAAATGAGGCAACTATCCCCTGCCAGACGACTTTGTAAACCTTCTCCAGCGTATCCTTTGCCGAACCTTTACTCACGTATTCAAATTGCGCGATCACGGGCACCGGTTGAAAGACCGGGGTTGGACCTGCGACGATATCGGTTTGTGCGCCGAGAAACGTAACACCCATATTCTCTATCACATCGATATGAATCTTGATTGCATTCAACACCGAAGCGATGGAAAAATCAGCAGTAGAGAATTTCATGATCAACATGTTGTCTTTTATCTCGCCATATGGTAATTTCATCAATCCTCCTTTTTTTTCATTGTATACAAATTGTGATGCATGTCAATTTATTACGAAAGCAGATCGCTGTTATGCGCTGTGAGGACCTACACCCCTGATTGATAGTTATTGTGTAATTATGACATTATGTAATTGAAAATAACGAGGCCTTCACGAGAATGCCTCTCGATAGGCTCGAAGCATAAGGAACGACTACCGTTCCTCTCGCTATGCTCGAGACAAGCGAGCGGAATCGAGAACGAAATGTTAGATTCCTTCTCGACTCGCCCGCCTTCCGGCGGACACGCTCAAAGAATAACCTATCCCGGCTTTTCGAACGATATAGAAAGCGCAACATGTAGTAGATTTCAGCAATATCGTACAGGATGCCATCGTTCGTTAAAAAAAAGGGGCAGGACGAACCTGCCCCTTTACGTAATAAGGAGGTATTAGAAGCTAATGTAGGTAAAGAGCCAGCCGGCGAGCATTGCATCTTCATAGTCGGCACCGTAGAAATCTGTCTGCCAGTCACCAGGCATCCAGTAGCCAGCAGTCGCTCCGACCGTGATCGTCTTTCTGTACGTATAGGTCGCGAGCACAGAAATTTCCATACCCATATCATCGCTGATACCATCCGGAACCCAACTTCTGGTATACTTGAAGAAATCACCTCTCAGCATGAAGGGTCCCTGGTGGAAGCCGATGTTACCATTAATCACGGTAAGATTCGTCGCATACATATCGAACGGCGCAAGCAGGTTGAAGCCATAGGCAGTTTTATGCAGATGTGCTGGTCCAAAAGCCGGCCACCAATTAAAGAAGTCATTCGTGTATGGACCCCAAATCGGCGACTCGTACAACTCGTTCTCGTCGCCGGTAAAGCCCAATGTGTCGTACTCATCACCCGTGAAGGCATAATACCCACCGCCCAACATCACGGGCAGCGTGGGTGGAGCATAAGATAGTTTACCCATGTAATGCATACCGGCGTAATCCAATGCCATAGTATCTACCTCATAACTCCCCATCATCATTGTGAATTCGCCAGACAAACTAAGTCCGGCAAGGGGACCAACATCGAGTCTGCCGCCTAGCCACATCGGATCATCCTTCGTCTCATACATGAGTGTGTCAATTTCGGTCGTACCTGATATGGTCCTCCAGAACCAGTATGGCGATAGTCTCACACCACCTTCCATGAACTTGGCCGTGAAATAGGCAGCAAAGAGATCGAGGTCATCTTCGACTGGTCCCATCCCGGCACACCAGCATCCGCCGTTTTCAATCAGCCGATACCATGCCAGATCGTAATCAATCATATCCGTGCTACCGTAGAACTTTGCACCCATTGCTCCATCTTCGCCACCGTCAAAAACCTGGCCAGGATACAGCACGTGCATTTTACCAGCGCGGAATGACAGCGGACTATCAAAGAGATTGGCAAAGTCAATATATGCTTCTCGTACCGCCACATTCTCACCCGGCGTTCCTCCCTGATCACCTTCTGCGGTTATTGGGTGCACACCAAATGTACCCCAACCACCGACTGTGACCTGGGTGGAAACACCAGCGCCGAAGTCGGCGTGAATGCCGATGTCAGCATGCATATAGAAGAACTGGTCACCTTCGGCCTGATCAGGAAAATCAGGGATATCAGCGTTAAAATCGCCATTCTGCCAGAAGAAGCTGTAGATGTAGAACATGCCATTGTTTGTTATTTCCGGCTTTCCGGCAAAAGCCAGAGAGCCCACACATATGGCTAATAATACGCAGATTAGCTTATTATGCATCTTTCCTCCTTAGTTTTTACGGTTTAGTTGGTCTCATTACACCATGTTCATCCCTCTTGAGAGGGTATGGTTGCTTAGGCAAAGGTGCTCCGGGCATTTCGTCAACAGAAACACCGTATTTCCAGTCGGGCGGGCAAATTGCAATGTAACGTGCATAACCGCCGGTACCACCGAGTGGCTTTGCGAAACCGATGGCGATGAGTGCACCCGCTTCTGGCACCATATCAAGATATGCTACACCTTCTGCCTGACAAAAGTGAGCATGCATCAACCAATACTCACCTTCTAATGACGGTGTCGTATCGGTATCCAATGCTTCATGTCCATGAAACAGGATGTTGCGCTCGTTGTGTAAGAATTTGATTGCGTCCAGGTTTACTCCAGGGAATGGTTTTGTGTTGAACTTCTCATTCGTCTTCCATCCCTTGTACCAATCAGACCGTGCCATCACCACCGAGCCTTCTGGGATCTTACCATACTTCTTCTCCCAGGCCTTAATATCTTCCACACCAAGATGATATCCTGGGTTTTTTGCCACCTTGTCGCTGATGTTGATTACCACCAGCGGTCTTATGCAGTACGTAGGAGGCAAGTCACTTATCGTAGCACCATACTCGTCCCAATGGGACGGTGGATCTAATTGTGTACCATACTGATCGGTTGGAATCCAATAAGAAGTAGCAACGAAACCGTGAGCCCCGTAGGTATAGACATCACCTATCGACGCGTAATCACCGAGATCCGCACCCGCCTTAGTTGCCTCAAACCTCGCATGACCAAATCCTGGCCAGACAGGAATGGTAGGACTGAATGCGTGGGTGAGATCAACGTACTTGCAGTTCTTCAGGTACTTATTGTACACATCCCACATGTTCATCTCTTCCGCCTTAAGCCCGCCTAAGGTCATGAATATGAACACACCCAGCAGTATAAGGCCCATCCTTTGTTTCATTTGTCACCTCCTCTTAGACTACGAGTACTTGTCACTTTCTCTATCAATCACCTCCTCCCAAGTTTTGTTCTTTTTTCTTGATGGTTTTTGAAAGGCAATAGGCTAGCCCGCCATACAATACAGCACAGCCAACCACTAGCATGATTATTGCCGATATTGGCATTTGTTCCTCCCATCCATTTTTAGCAATTATATAAAAATCCCCTAAAAAGTCAAGGGGTTTATACGCCTGCGGCTAATCGGTCTCAGATGCCTCCATTTTCATTGTCTTGCCCCTTAACGACATGAGGACAAAAGACATAACAACTATGCCAATCGTTATAACGACACCAATGATCGTTGCCCATGCAGGATAGCCCCCATATCCCTTACGGATAAGCGTCACTATGCTCAATATGAATGAAATACCGAGGATAACCGGCGTTATGATCTTAATACAGATATCCCACCATTTCCCGATGCTGAATTCAGAGACATCATTCACGTACTCACGCATCTTGCTGGCCTTATATATATATCCGATGACTATGCACTCTAATAGTCCGACCATGGTCAAGCCAAAGGTATTAGCGAAATAATCCACAATATCAAGCCAGTAGTAGCCACCTCTTGTCGTAAACACGATACCAATGAGGAATCCAAGAATACAGACCAATGGCAATACCCGCTTCCTGTTGAATTTCCATTTATCCGTGAAACCGGCGACAAAAGGCTCGATCTGAGAAAACGCCGAATCAATGCCCAAGGTCAAGAGCAGGAGAAAGAAGAGAATGCCGAAGAAAGCCGGAATGAACGGCAGTAATCGTATTGCCGTTGGGTACGTAATAAAAGCGAGACCAAAGCCTGACTTTGTCACTTCTGGCACGCCGACTCCCATCGCTTGTGCCAGATAACCGAGAATCGAAAAAACCGCAAATCCAGCAAAGAAACTAGTACCACAATTGGCCAGCGAGACGATGAATGAATTATTCGCGATGTCGCTCTTACGGGGTAGATAACTGGAATAGACGATCATGGTTCCCATCGCCAAGGACAGCGTGAAGAATATCTGTCCGTAAGCAGCCAGCCAAACACGTGGATTAAGTAAAACCGAGAAGTTTGGTGTAAGGTAGAATTTCAAGCCTTCGATTGCCCCTGGTAGTGTGAGCCCTCGGATAACCATGATTACCAAAATCACCCATGGAATGATCACTGTATAAAAAACAATCTTGCTGAGCGCTTTTAATCCCTTAAACAGACAAAGATATATCGCGAGCCAGACAACAGCAAGACCGATGACAATTGGCCATCTTATGCCGGCTAATGCACCGGGCCCACCGCTCAGTTGTAGAAAGTCTCTCTCGAAGAAAGTTCTCGCATCGGCGCCCCAACCTAGATTGAACGCATATGTTACGTAGTCAACGCACCAAGCCATGATCACGGGATAATAGAGAAAAATGAGCATCACTACCATGAGCGAAAGCCATCCAACCCATTCGGCGCCCTTGCGTACCATGGCAAATGCAGTGGGTGCACCCGCCTGCATCTTTCGACCCAATCCGTATTCCAGAATCATCAAAGGAATACCTGCGGTTAGCAAAGCAATGAAATACGGAATTAGAAACGCACCTCCACCGTTTTCATAGCATATGTACGGAAACCGCCAGACATTACCGAGTCCTATGGCTGCACCAACAGACGCGATGATGAAACTCGACCTCGACGTCCATCTTTCTCTCGCTTCATTCATTTTACCTCCCTTTCTTACAGACTAATTTAAATCACCGAAACACAGCATTCAACATATGCAACAGGTACATCATTTAGAAGCGATATGGATGTTCACTAAATCAACCAACAACGAGAAACCGGTTTCCCTTTTACCAGCACCTGGTCCGACAATCGTAACTTTACCTAAGACATCGGTTGAGAAAGTCAATGCATTTGTAACACCCGTAACATGATAGAGGAAATCATCTGTGGCGACGAGCTCTGGCGAGACCTTAGCCTTAATGTTGCCGCCTTCTTTCCATGCCCGCCCGATTAGTTTGTATCGCTTACCGCTCTTCTTTGCTTGCTCAATATTGTCCAGACTTATTTCGGTTATTCCCTGTGTAGGCACATCAGTAGGCTTCAGGTTTGCGCCCATTAAGACATTAGCAAGAATTACAATCTTGGCCTGGGCATCCCATCCCTTCACATCAGCATCCGGCTTCGTCTCGGCGTAACCAAGCCTTTGTGCTTCCTTGAGAACCACATCATAGCTCTGCCCTTCAGCCATCTTGGTCAATATGTAATTCGTGGTGCCGTTCATTATTCCCTTGACTTCCTGAACATCGGCCCCAGCAAGTGTATCAAGCGACAGATTGATCGCTGGTGTCCCACTCAACACGGTACCCTCGAACTTCAACGCCACATTGTTCTTCTGTGCCAGATCAGCGAGTTCTCGATAGAACAACGCAATTGGACCTTTATTGGTTGTAATGACATGCTTTTTGCAATTCAGTGCGGTTCTTATATGTGTAATGCCCGGTTCACCATTTTCAATGTTGGTCGGGCTTACCTCAACGATCACATCAACGTTGCTATCAGTTATTGTCTTTGCGCTATCCCAACCTTTGATGCCCTTTTCATAGTTGTTTATATGACCGTCTTTGTCAACGAGTGCCAAAATCCTTTCCAGATCAAGACCTTCTTCTTGGTAAACGCACCCCTTTACCGGATCGGAAATGGCGGCCACGATATACTCGAGCCCGAAGTTATTTTCAAGAGAGTCTCGTTTTTCCCTGAGTAGCATTGCAAGACCTTGTCCCACAACCCCAAAGCCAATGAATGCAATTCTATAACTCATTCATCCTCCTTAATGTCACTTAGTCTAACCCAAGATAGATCTATATCAATAACTAATCGATAGCTACTTCTCTTATCCCCTCATTGCTCGCCTGAGTGATGATTATTTCATTCTTGATGCTCTCGTGAGCAAGAGCACTCTGCATGACTTCTGCGATATCGTGTGTCCGACTCTTATCACAGACTGCAAATATCGATAGACCACCGCCGCTCACATTACAGCCATAAGCACCGCCATCAAGTAATTTCTGTTTAATACTGTTATACCCCGGTATCGAGCGCGACCGGACAGGTTCAGATATCAAATCCTTGTTTATTGCTCTACCAAATGCCTCGATATCCCTGCTCATTATTGCATGAACAACGCCAGCGCAGAGTGCCAGCTGCTCCTTGACCATATCCAACCTCATGGTATCGGGGATCAAGGACCGGGTTGTACGCTGGGTCTTCCTTATTATTCCAACCACAATCGGAATTTCTGGTACCTCGATCTTGAGTACATCGATGGGTTTGTAATTCTTCACAATCACAAAGCCACCCAGCATTGCCCCGGCAACATTATCTGCGTGTGCCACACTGCCAGACGCTATCTCTCCGTGGCGCGCAATCTCGATCATTTGGTTGGCGTTGAGGTCCAATCCGAGAAGCCTATTCAACCCGTACACAGAAGCCGATGCACATGCACCTGACGAACCTAACCCTGCGCCCACACTGATCGTCTTTCTCGGTTCAATAGTCACACCGATACTTGTGTCTATTTTCTTAAGCAATTCGATGATCGCCAATCCCGCACAATTTTCGTTTGGATCCTCCGGCATTTCCTCACGACACCCGTCTGTCTTTATTGATATCCTCTTCGTATCATTCAGCTGCATATGCAATTCGACATAGGGATGCTTCAAAGCTAAGGAGAAGATGTCAAATCCTGGCCCAAGATTTGCAATTGTGCTCGGCGCTCTTAATGTTATTGCCCTCAAATCAAGTTCCTGTCTCTTAAAACCTTCTTCAATTTCTCCTTTTTCGCCTCGCTCAATTCGGTAAGGGGTGGCCTCAGCCTTCCACCAGGTAAACCCATAAGATTGAGTGTTTGTTTCACGGCAATAGGGTTTGTCTCGGCTCTAAGCATTTCGAACAATGTGTAGTATTTGTAATGGAGGTCCCGCGCCTTGTCTTTAGCTCCATTTTCATAATTCCTGAATATATCTCTCATGACATCAGGCACAACGTTGCCGGAAACAGCACAATTACCGTGGCCACCAAAACAGAGTAAGGGGTAAAGCGTAGTATCCTTGCCGGTAAGTACGCTGAAGTCTTCATCTTTGGTTAGATACAGAATTTTGGCAATGTGGTCTAAGCCCTTGAATCCTTCTTTAATACCTACGATATTGGAATGTCGAGCAAGTCGTGCCGTGCCCTCAGGCGAGAGATTCACAACCACCCTGCCTGGTGAGTTGTGAATTAGGATGGGGACTTTTGATGCATCGGCGATCGTCTCATAGAACAAGATGATACCATCCTCTTTTGGTAACACAAGATACGGGACATAGACGGATACGTAGTCACAACCAATCTTCTGATAAAGTCCTATTCTCTCAAGCGTCGCTTCCACCCCACTGGTGCAGGTGTCAGGGATAACCTTACATTTCCCATTTACTTCTTCAACTATGATCTCCATCACCCTGGCTATTTCCCTCTCTGACAGTAGCGAATTCTCGCCAGTCACACCCAAAGGCGCAATACCATCTACCCCGGCCTCCACCTGTCTCTTGACGAGCACTCTTAGGCCATTTTCGTCTAGAGCCAAATTATCCTTAAAGGGGGTGATAAGCAGTGTGTATGAGCCTTTCAACATAGCCATATCCTCCTCGTCTTATTACGTATCGAGATTATAACAACCCTAAATGTCTAGTCAATAGCCATCAGTAAAAACGCACTTTCACAAATCGCCACCGCGTTATCGCGAACTTATGCCATCTACAGGTTAAAGCAAACCACCTTGGGTTCAGTTTGCTCGAGCAATGAGAACTTAATACCTTCCCTGCCGAGTCCGCTATTCTTCACTCCACCAAAGGGCATCTCGTCCAAGCGATAATCAGTTGAATCATTCACGATCACGCTACCAAAATCTAATTCGTATACTGCCTTGAATGCCTTATTCACGTCTTGAGTGAATACCGCGGCGTGTAAACCATAATTCACGCTATTCGACCTTTTGATTGCATCATCAAGATCATTATATTTATACATCAATACTACAGGACCAAAAACCTCTTCAACTGCGAGTTTCGCACTCTCGGGCACATCCGTCATTACCGTGGGGTCATAGAAGTTACCATTTCTCTTTCCTCCAGTAAGAATTTTGCCACCCTGTTCTACTGCATCATTCACCCACTCTTCGACGCGCTTCGCTTCTCTCTCGTTGATCATCGCACCCATATCTGTGGATTCATCGAGTTGATTACCGACCTTCATTGTTTTGGTTTTATCCACGAATTTCTTCACGTAGTCATCGAATACATTTTCATGTATAAACATTCTCTGCACACCGATGCAATTCTGGCCAACCGCCCAGAAGGCGCCTGACACAGACAGGTCAATCGCTTTACTCATATCCGCATCCTCGCAGACAATCACCGGGCAGTTAGAACCAAGTTCCATGGAGATTTTCTTCAACCCTGACTGCTTTAGAATCTGCACTCCAGCGTCGACACCACCGGTCAAGGTGATCATTCGCACTGCAGGGTGCGAAACCAGCACATCACCAATCTCCGAGCCGCGACCAGTGACGATGTTCAAAACCTTGGGTGGCAAGCCGGCAGCCAGAAACGCTTCACCCAGTTTTATTGCGGAAAGTGGCGTATCGGTCGCCGGTTTAAGTACTACAGAATTACCAGCCGCTATTGCCGGGCCAAGTTTGTGGGCCACTAGATTGAGCGGGTCGTTGAATGGTGTGATCGCAACAATCACACCAATCGGAAATCTATAGTAGTATCCAACGCGATTCTCGCCGCCCGGGAAACTATCAAAGGGGATGGTCTCGCCAAGAATCCTGCGTGCCTCTTCGGCAGATACGCTAATTGTATTAATGCAGCGCGCGGTCTCTTTTCTTGCCTCTCTGATCGTCTTGCTGCCTTCAGACGCAATCATCCTCGCAAAATCCTCAAAGTTTTTCCTGATGTAGTCGACAACGCCCCATAGAATCTCCATTCTCTTGTGCACGGGCATCTTCTTACTGATTTGGAATCCTTCCACAGCCGATTCTATTGCCTTCAAAACATCATCCTTTGTACCCGAAGGTATGTGGTCGATGACTTCACCGTCGAATGGCCTATATACTGGTATCTTATCCTGCTTGTCGATCCATTGGCCACCGATTAACATCTTCATATTTTCCTCCTTAAATTGAGCAGTTGTGCCGATATCATTAAATCGTTATGATAATGAGTTAGTTATGTTATGACTAAGTTACGACATCATAGTATATGTAGCTAATAATCAATGTCAAGTTTACGCCTCATTCAATCAGAAGATTTGAGTCTAATCTGCCCTCTTAGCGTGAAATTCAGAAGTCCTGAAGATGTGTTTTCGAGACTTGCAGCTGGCGTAAAATGAGAATTATAGTAACGAAGACGATAATGGCAATCAGTGCAAGATGTCTCCGCCAATGGACCAGAAGGAAATAGAAAACAGCGAACCCTACGAAGGCACCAGTGTTGATTCTTGAGCTAAACCAGCCCCGCAACGCAAAATACTTAGCAAGAAACCCCCCGATGACTGCCGCCGTAAGCGCGTAGGCAAACTCCATCGGTGCAAGTACCACAAAAACACCCATTGCCGTCATCATACCTTCTCCGCCGTCGAATTTCATATAAATAGGCCAGCAGTGTCCGGCTACGGCAAGAATACCAGATAAACCGGCCACCCAAAATGGAAAGCCCAATGATCTTGCAAGGATTACAGGCAGCAAACCCTTTCCGAAATCTAGTAACACGACTAATGCACCAACTCCCTTTCCTGCTTGTATGATTACATTGGCCGCACCTGGATTGCGCGAACCCACCGCCCGGATATCCACGCCTCTTAGCCAATTAGTAAACAGATAGGCAAAAGGTATGGAACCCAGTAGATAGGACCCAACCAATAATATGGCTAACATGGTATCAGAGTACATGCACAGGTATTATTAGCAGTGGCATTATAACAGAAACCAGTGTGTATAGTCAAGAACAGCAACCGGGAACAGGATTGCACTTCACGATTGACAAAATTCACAAACAACGTACTATGAATTTATGAAGGCAATAATGGTAATGCTTGAAATCAAAGAGCATGGGGTTTTACAGACCTATGAAATGCCACATGAAATGGGCCTTCAGTTTATAAAAAGTAGCAGAATAAAAAGGAGATGAAAAAACATGAAAAAATTTCTAAAAGAAATATTCTCAGGTACAGAATTAATCGGTACCATCAATTTGATCTCAGGATTAATTATGGCTCTCCTCTGGTCATATTTTTCCTCCCGCTGGTGGTCTGCCGCATTCGGATTCCTTGCAGTATTTTTCTTAGTAGAAGCAGTATGGCACTACATACTCACTGATTATTTACGACATATTCATAAACATCGTCAAGAGTAACGATATGTGTTCCATCAAATAATCGGAGAAATCAGAGGGGAGAGAACTGAATATGAAAGAATGGAGAAAATATGTATTGTCATGCATCTGGGTTCCCCTGCTGGTAGTGCAAATCATATTGGTTCTTATATGTGGAATATCCAATGAAGCTGGGCTCGAAGTAGTATTGTACCTGGGGTGGGTGATCTGGGCGATTTCTGTTGTCCTTGGCTGGATGCCGATTTTTGTTCTTAAAAAAAGGGGCGGAGTAAAAAAAGGAAAAAGTTATGTTCATACTACGACACTTGTTAAAACGGGCATCTATTCTATCGTCCGACATCCGCAATACACGGCAGGGATATTGTTCAGTCTTGCCCTGATTCTCATTTCACAAAGCATGTTAATCGCGGCCATTGGTGCCATTGTGATACCACTGTTGTACATAGACATTCTAATGGCGGACAAGCATGAAGTCGAGAAATTTGGTGATGAGTATAGACACTACATGAGAAAGGTTCCAAGAACTAATTTCATACTGGGAATTGTTAGATTGTTGAGGCGCAGAAGGGAACAAACAAAATAGCAGTTACAAAACTTTATAATCTATTAGTGAGCCGGGAACATGCTCACATTTCTCTGATATATTAGTAGTAATGGAGAAATCATGAAAAGCAAAATAACCGGGAAACAACCCAACTCGAAAATGTGTTTGGTGTGTGGTATGAAGAATCCGTTTGGTCTGAAGGCATTTTTCTATGAAACTGAGAAAAACGAACTCGTCGCTATTTTCAATACATGTGAAGAACATCAGAGTTATCCAGGCGTACTTCATGGCGGTATTGCTACGGCGATTCTGGACGAAACGATCGGCCGGGCGATTCTCATGCATCATGAAGAGGAGATATGGGGTGTTACGGTTGAACTCAAAATGCGTTTCAAAAAGCCGATACCGCTGGGCCAAGAGCTCAAAGTAGTTGGCCGTATTACAAAAGAAAGCAATCGCCTGTTCGAAGGAACCGGGGAGCTAATTCTCCAGAATGGCGAAATCGCTGCCACCTGTGATGGTAAATATCTTAAACTGCCGTTGGACGATATCGCGGATTTTGACCGGGAGGAAAATGAATGGCGCGTCATTCCTTCAGACCGCGACCCTGATATTATTGAAACGTAAACAGAAGAAACGGCTTCGCACAAGGTAGACAATTGACAAATGTGCCGCAATACGTATAATAACAAAATTCCTCGGTAGCTCAATGGTAGAGCATCCGGCTGTTAACCGGAGGGTTGCAAGTTCGAGTCTTGCCCGAGGAGGTCACACAATGCGTTTTTTAGTTTATGTACTACAATCTCAATCAACACGTAAGATCTATATTGGCCAAACTGTGGAT